>Ga0334882_1003359_pt1 | contig 14773 bp, 13 predicted proteins | sample GraSluR1_MG_5_FD_207226 | JGI IMG/M metagenome (GOLD analysis project Ga0334882, IMG submission 207226) | Sludge microbial communities from methane-producing bioreactor in Wageningen University, Netherlands - Granular Sludge_15_04-R1 | ecosystem: Engineered > Bioreactor > Anaerobic >... | reverse complement strand
AGTTAAAAGTGAATTCCTTTTGCTTAACCGGCATGGTTAACGAAATTGGTTCACCTATATAGCTTTCATCATAGGAGAACTTATACTTCTTATTTTTTTCAATCTCGGTTAAATACCCTGCCAACTTGCTGTGCATGTAAACTTTAGCCGTTCTCATGTTCTTTGCTATAATTATCCATTAATGGGCTGTTCAGCGATATACTAATATTCAACGCTTTCAACACATTTAAAATTGATTTAAACTGGACAGTTTCTTTTCCCTTTTCAATATCAAAAACTACAGTTTTTCCCACACCAGCTATATCAGCCAATGCTTTTTGGCTTAGCCAGGCTTTTTTTCTATGGTATTTTATAATATCACCAATATTTTGAATATAATTCATACTGATTTTACTGATATAGCGGTAAAAATAAATATTTATATTCAAATTTCCAACTAAATCATAATGAATATCGAATATATTACCGCTATAACGGTAAATAATTGTCTAAAATACATATCCCAACAAGCACTCTATGCCTGGCAAAACCTTCGAGTCGTTCAGCTTATAGGTTACCAATCCCTTTGCGTTAATAAAAATGCAATCGTTGAACTGATACTTATAGCCAAAATCGATACCAAGGTTAGGTGTTGTGTGTGTTGGATAATCCTTTGACCATGAGTACCCTCCGTAAATTCCGAAATAGGGGTCATTCTTGGCTCCTTGCTCCTTTGCATGCAAAACATGATAACGAAACCCAAGCCGTGATACCAAATCGGGATGATTCTCGCTTTTTATCACCCAGTGACCCAACACATACTCGGAGCATAGCTGCGCTGAAACCGAATTGAGGATATAGTACTCAACCTCAATATTTGGAACTGCATACGCTAATTTTAAAATATTTGTCGATACAAGAAAGGTCTCTCTCTGGTTCATAACCTGAGCATTTGAGGAGAAGATTATTGATATAAAAAGCAATACGAAAATGAAAGGTTTATTCATGATACGTATAATTTTATTTATACTTCAATAATGTTAGGTTGGCAAATTTTGGCTGTTTAGTCCTTAAATCCAGCGATGAACTTCCTTGGGTAAAGAAAAATTATTTTTAGTACGCGTACAGCCTACTTTCACAAAACGAACCGTCAAAATAAAGAGCATTGTTCTCTTGGAATATTTTTAGATTAAAAGGCAATTACCCAAGGCAAAGGCAACTCTGCTTACAACTTAAACTCCATTCACCAAAAATACATCGTAATTACCAGAAAAAAAATGTAAGATATTGGAGAACAGGTTTTTCATTTAAAGGAGAATTGAATAAATGCCAAAGTAATGTTAAACTCAATTATTAAATAAAAGATTGTTTATTATTCAACAACAAATATCCTAAAAAAGTATACCCATAAAAAAATTCAACCCGACAAATTGTTGTTTTATCGGGTTGAATTGTTGGTAAGTACAAATGAAAAGGGGTTATGTCTAATCCCATTCAGCAGTAATCTTCGTAATTAATTCGTTGTTGTTCACATCATTTTGAACATCAACTCGTAAAGCAGTTTTAAGGGTAATCTCCAGCGTTTTTTCAACCCATCCGGCTATACGATGCATAATTAGTTTTTCGCTAAGTTGAAACTGCCCAAGCTGAATAACACAACGTTTATCCTTACTTTCAATTACCTTTATGTCAGAGGGTTTGTAGTAAGCTGAAAAAATGCTGGATGCCCGGCTGAGCACAAAATGTGGGCTACTTACCCTCACAAATATTTTATAAATTCCTTTAAGGGCAATTTCTGAACTATATCTTCCAAGTACTAAAGCAGCTTGGGTATGGTTTCCATTGAAAAAGAGATCACCCACCTTTTGTGTAGGGATTATTACTGAATCGATTAGATTATACCAACTTGTAGCGTAAATTGGCTGCTCAAAAATTGTTCTGGAAGATTGAGGCATCGACTGGAGCCATTCAAGGTAACGAGTTGGGTAGGTTTCCTTTACAAAATCAGGTGTGGTTTTTACAGCAGTTCCTTTTATCTCCATATTGGTAATAGTTTATGAAAGTAATGATATCACAAAGTAATAAAAAAAATTGATTGGTAATAATCTTTTAAAGCGATAAAATTATTAAAGCAAAATAAAAATTTACCACTAACATAAAATGATGCAAATACTCCAATATATTTGATTGTTTAGGCTATATTATAATAAAATTTTAAACTTTTACTATTTTTGGGATCAAATAATATAAGTTAGTTTATTAATTTACTGCCCCAAATAAATGGGACAGTTTTTTTATGTTTTAGATTAACCTATTATGAAAATCGTTTCTAAAAATAAAGTATCGTTTGTTGACAAGTTTTTAAATATTGTGGAAAGAGGTGGCAATGCTCTTCCACATCCTGCCTCTCTCTTTGCCATTTTTGCTTTGTTAGCTCTGGCTTTTTCGGCCATTGGTCATTTTTTCGATTGGACAGTTATCCATCCTGCCACAGGAGAGATTATAAAAACTGTAAATCTTATTTCTAAAGAGGGATTAGAGAGAATTATCGATGAAATGGTTCACAATTACACCAGTTTTGCACCACTTGGTATAGTAATGGTTGCCATTATGGGTATTGGTATTGCTGAAGGAAGTGGTCTTATAGGCGCACTTATTAGAAGATTGGTTTTAGCTTCTCCTCGAAGAATATTAACATTTGTCATTGTGCTAGCCGGAATCCTTTCAAATACAGCGAGCGACATAGGTTATGTTCTGCTTATACCGTTAGCGGGTATCATATTCATAGCTGTAGGACGACATCCCATCGTTGGAATGGCTGCTGCTTTTGCAGGTGTATCAGGTGGTTTTAGCGCAAACCTGATTTTGGGTACAATTGATCCGCTGGTTGCAGGATTATCAGAAGAAGGAGCACATATATTGGATCCATCATACCTTGTAAACCCTACAGCAAACTACTATTTCATGTTTGTTTCCACATTTTTAATTGCATTCGCAGGAACATGGGTTACCGAAAAGTTTATTGCTCCACGATATGGTAAATATACTGGAGAGGAGCAGGGAGAAAAGATTGAACCCCTTTCTCAGAAAGAAAGGAAGGGAATTCGATGGAGTTTTTATACGCTATTGATTTGGATTATTGTTATCTTTGCCGGCATAATTCCAGCAAATGGATTTCTTCGTGGTCCCGATGGGGGTGTTTTATCATCACCTTTAATTAAAGGGGTTATTGCCATTCTTTTCCTTGTAGCTGGTTCTATGGGTGTTGTTTACGGGGTAGTTACCGGAAAGTATAAAAACGACGGCGATGTTGTAAAGGGAATGACCGCTAGCCTTAAGTCAATCGCCAACTATATGGTGCTGGTCTTTTTTGCGGCACAATTCGTAGCATACTTTCGATGGAGCAATTTGGGGGTAATATTTGCCATCAGTGGAGCTGAAATGCTAATAAAAGCCAATTTAGGGGTTATTCCTTTGATGTTAATGTTTATTGTGCTTGCAGCTATTATCAATATGTTCATGGGAAGTGCTTCGGCAAAGTGGGCCATAATGGCTCCTATTTTTGTTCCAATGTTCATGTTACTGGGCTATTCTCCTGAACTTTCTCAAGTAGTATACCGTATAGGCGATTCCGTGACCAACGTTATTTCTCCAATGATGAGTTTCTTTGCGCTTATCATTGCATATTTCCATAAGTACGATGAGAAAGCAGGTATTGGAACCATTATTTCTACCATGCTCCCATATTCAATAGTATTCTTTATAGGCTGGTCTATTTTGCTGATAGTTTGGATATTGTTAGGATTACCCTTGGGACCAGGTGCCGGTCTTTACTACCAAATGCCAATAATACCATAATCAAGAATCAATGGTTTCCATTAAAAATACTCTTCCATTTGACGATCCAGTTATTGAGGCTATTGCCTCAAAATTTTCGCTTCCTGAACTCACTAAAACGAAAGATGTTTATCTGGATTTAGTAGAAAATATCATTTCACAGCAACTTTCGGGCAGGGTGGCATCCATCATCTTCAAGAGGTTTAAAGAGTTGTTTCCTAACGAGTACCCTGATGCAAAAATGCTTGATGATATATGCATTGAGAAGTTAAGATCAGTAGGGCTTTCCAATGCTAAGGCACAATATGTTAAGAATGTTGCCCAGTTTTCACTTAACGAAGATATATCAGTTAATAGAATTAATAAACTATCGGATAACGAACTGATAACTTTGTTAACAAAAATAAAAGGAGTAGGAGTTTGGACGGTTCAAATGGTTTTAATCTTTTCTCTTAATCGACCGGATATTTTTCCAATTGATGATCTGGCAATTCAGCAGGGTATGAACAATATCTATCGTTTAAATAGTAAAGGAATAGATTTAAAGAAACAGCTTTTAGCAATTTCTGAAGTCTGGAAGCCTAACAGAACACTTGGCACTCGCTATATTTGGTTGCATGTGAATAACATTAAAGAAATGAACACTCGGTACTGATGTTCAGATAAATCAACTTCTAGATATTGATGATTGGATGATTGACCTGCCTGCCGCCTGTCTACCGACAGGAAGAGCAAGGCTGGTTGATTGATTGATTGATTGATCTGTCCTTTACCCTTAGCCCTTAGCCCTTAGCCCTTTGCTCTCTTCTCTCTTCTCTCTTCTCTCTTCTCTCACCCTCTCATCTCTCACTTTCCGACTATTAGACTTTTAGACTTTCCGACTATTAGACTAACCAACTATCTCCCTTTAACCTTGTCAATATACTCAATAATCCTCTTTTCATCTCTGGGATTAAACCAAGCTATTTCCTTATCCTTAGCCCACCATGTAAGTTGGCGTTTTGCATATCTTCTGCTATTACGTTTAATAAGATCAATTGCCTGTTCGAGTGAATTTTTTCCCTCAAAAAAATCAAATATCTCCCTGTATCCCACTGTTTTAAGTGCATTATTATTTTTGAATGCAAAAAGATTTTTCACCTCATCAACCAGCCCCAATTCTACCATTTTATCAACTCTACTGTTAATTTTTTTATACAGATCCTCTCTTGGGAGAGTTATTCCAATTTTAATGGGTATAAAGGATCTTTTTTTCATTGGTTGGGTTAGAAAGCTGCTGTAAGGTTTACCTGTCTGAAGGCATACTTCAATGGCCTTTAGCACACGTTGCGAATTTCTGAGATCAATCTGTTGATAATGCTCAGGGTCCAGCAACTTTAGTTGAGCCCTTAGGTTTTCAATGCCCAATTTTTTTAGTTGATCTTCAAGCGATTTTCTAAGCTCTGGGTCAGGGGTGGGAAAATCATCAATACCCTTACATACAGCATCGATATATAGCATAGAACCGCCAACAAGCAATGCAAAGTTTCTTTCTAAATAAATATTATCCAGCAGTTTAAGGGCATCCATTTCGAACATTCCGCAGCTATATCTATCCGTAATGCTTTTGTGACCAATAAAATAATGGGGTGCTTCGCCTAATTGTTCGGGCAAGGGGCAAGCTGTTCCAATTTTCATCTCCCTAAAAATCTGCCTTGAATCTGCCGATAGGATAGGAGCGTTATAGTATTTTGACAGCTTAATGCTAAGCTCAGTTTTGCCAACACCGGTAGGACCCAAAATTACTACTAAAAACTTCGAAATATTATCATGTGAAAACATAAGGGGAAGTATGAAGTTTCTTCCTAATATTTGAATCTAACGCAATGTTTAAATAGAAAATCGATTATATTAAACGGATTTTTTTATAGTTCATCATCTTCGACATTGTATGTGTCAGTACCCAAATCAAACCCATTAGTGTCTGAACCAATATCATTAATAATATCGTCAATAGGCCCATTATCAAAGGATAAACTATCAAGGTCAACATCTTCAATCAGTAATTGTTCCGGCGCATCTCCCACTGAAGCTGTGCATTTGGGGTAGTGATAACCGGGATTAGGTTTGATAATATCATGTAACTCTAAAAAGAAACCCCGATCAGAGAAAATGTCAAATACATAAAGCATCCTCTCCTTTTTGTGCTTAAGAAGTTCATGCAGTTTTACTGATTCCATTGGAATTGCTGCTGGTCCAGCATCATTTTCCATATCAATAAGGGTAAGTTCAAGTCCTTTGTTCCAGTATTCGTCAGTAAGAAAAAATGAAGCAAGCTGTGTTTCTTCGTAATCAAGGTTTTTTTGTATAAAATGGTGAAAATCGAGGAAAGAGCTGTAATCATCCAACTCATATTCCCTGAGAAAGGCACTATCCTCGCTCGAAATCATTCGAAATTTGTAGATCATAGAATTTAGCAAATAGGTATCATATGCAAATTAAGCTAGTTAAGTAGTATAAAAAAAGTCTTTTTTTAGAAAAGATTTCAATTTCCAGAAAAAACCTAAAGATTTCCTAAAAACTCTATCGTATCAATGCCATCCATATAATCTGTGATTTCAGGCTGCTGGGTTTTGCCGAATGCAATTCTCTCGGGTATTTCACTTATGCTGGAGACAAAGCATTGCAACGATTCTCTCTGTAAGTTAATGTAATCAATTATCTGCTGATACGATTCATAGATTTGATAAAATAAAACTCCAACAGGGCTACCCAATCCTTCATCGGGCTTAAGAAGTACAAATCCGTTGTCATAGTGAGGAACCCTGTTCATTATGTAAATTGCACGGTGGTACTCGTAGTTATTCGCATACTTGTTATGATTTATAAAATACTTAAACGAGTTCATCTCATTGATTAGTTCAGATAAGTCATAATCTATCGGGATTAGTATTTTTGATACATTTCTACAACCTAGCCCAAAGTAGGTAAAGATATCTTTAGACAAACTTTTTAGTTCATCTTTACTCTCTTTCCCCGAGAGAATGGCAATGCTATGTCTATTGTTGCGAATTATATTCGGGTACTTACCAAAGTAGTAATCAAAATAACGAGCAGAGTTGTCGCTACCTGTAGCGATTATAGCGTTAAAATCTTGAATGTTATCCTCAACTATGCACAAATAGCTATTAAATCGTGGCTCAACCTCGATTAACATATTTACAAATGCATGCATCAAACCACCATCCTTTGATGATATTTTTCCAATAAAATGGTGCCCTGACATTAAAACGCAAAGCAAATCATGTACCCCCACAAAAGGAATATTTCCAGCCATTACAACGCCTATTTTTTTGGGGGTACTGATCGCAAAATATCTATCAGGATAACTTGAAATCCAAGAAGTAAGGGCATCTTTATCTAACCACTTTTGGGCGATGGAATGAATTGCTTCTTCACAAAATTCGGGAGTAAACCAGGGATTCCCTGTATATGCTGCCCAAATGTTTTTCCAGAAATGGTTTTTCTCCAATTTATTATAAGATTGCAGTATGGATTTGCCAAGCTTAACAAAAGCGTTAATTCTCTCTTCAACGGTCATCTCTTATGTTTTATGCAAATTTAGACTAAAAAAAATACTTTTTGAATTTTTACAATTTACATCATTAAGTAAACGTTTAGCTATTTAAACTATCCAACAAATCGCTTACCTTTGAGAGATAAATAATTTTTGAAAAGATGAAAGGAATTGCCCTTATTGCTGATAACATGAGAATATCGTTTGGTGCTATTCGTTCAAACGTGCTTCGTACATCGCTAACCATACTAATTATTGCCATTGGCATTATGGCTTTGGTTGGCATACTAACAGCTATTGATTCCATAAAAGCAAGCATTAATGACGAGTTTACCATGATGGGTGCCAATACTTTTAGTATTCAAAGCAGGGGTATGAATGTACACGTGGGGGGGCAAAGGTATAGAACTATCAATCATGCTTACATAAGCTATCAGCAGGCAAAGGATTTTATGGATCGATTTGAGTTTCCAGCCACAGTATCAATGTCGGTTTGGGCAACTGGGGCAAGTACCATTAAGCATCGGTCAAAAAAAACAAATCCAAATATTGGTGTTAGAGGAGTAAGTAACGGATATTTTGAAACCGCTGGCTTAGAAATAGAAAAAGGTAGAATGTTCTCCTCACACGAGCAGGATAACGGATGGCCTGTTGCAGTAATAGGCAAAGAGGTTGCAAGCCAAATTTTTGATAAGAACGAAGATCCACTGGAAAAAGTGATAAGCGTTGGAAGTGCTAAGTATCGTGTAATTGGCGTTCTAAAAAGCAAAGGGACAGGATTTGGCGGAGGACCTGATCGGTCAGTGCTTCTACCGGTTCATAACGTTGCCACATATTTTTCACGGCCCAACATGAACTACACAATCAATATTAAACCCAACAACCCTCAGCATCTTGAGTATGCAGTGAACGAAGCAGAGGGAATTTTTCGCATTGTGCGAAATCTTAAGGCCATCGACCCATCTGACTTTAATATTGAGAAGAGCGATTCTTTGGCAAAAATCCTACTTGAAAATCTTAAGTATGTAACCATAACCGCTACATTAATAGGCATTATCACCTTGTTGGGTGCGGCGGTTGGACTGATGAATATTATGTTGGTAGCTGTTGCTGAACGTACAAGAGAAATTGGTACCCGTAAAGCGATAGGTGCAAAATCGTCTACTATAAAACAGCAATTTTTATTCGAGGCTATAGTAATATGCCAAATGGGTGGTTTACTTGGTATTTTATTGGGTATTTTAATAGGAAACCTTGTTTCAATGCTCACTGGTAGTTCATTTGTAATTCCATGGTCGTGGATGGGACTGGGAGTTGCCATTTGCTTTTTAGTTGGTTTAGCTTCGGGGTATATTCCTGCTGTAAAGGCCTCACAACTCGATCCTATTGAGGCACTAAGGTATGAGTAGTTGACACCCTTAATAAATAAATGATCTGTATTTAAAGTTCTTTCATCAAGGATCCGCGTAAGATATAAAATTACAAGGTAACTCTCCTTATTGTTTTATAAATTAAGCTTATACAGATTATGTCCGCCTATGTTATTCCCGATATTCATGGCTGCCTTATCTCACTCAGAAAACTTCTTGAAGAAGAAATAGGGGTGGGGAAGGATGATGATTTATATTTCCTCGGTGATTACATTGATAGAGGTCCTTACAGCGCACAGTTAATAGATTACTTACTCGATCTGATAAGTAAGGGTTACAAATTAAATTGCTTAAGGGGCAACCATGAGCAGATGCTTCTTGATGCATTTTATGACATGTCGAACTTTGATATTTGGATGTATAATACTGGTAATGTTACTTTAAAAAGCTATAAAGATTTATTAGGAGATTCATTTTCTTTTCCAAATGATCTCCCGGTAAGACATCTTAATTTTTTCATACAACTATCGCATTATTTTGAAGTAGATTCAAAATATATACTTGTACATGCTGGATTAAACTATATTTCACAAAAACCTATGCAAGATTATAATGCAATGCTTTGGAGTCGATCACAAAATATTCCCAAAGATTTTTTACCAGGTAAAATAATTATTCATGGTCATACGCCAAAACCAATAAATGCCATCAAAAACATTTTAAATAATACTGATAGCCATACAATTCCTTTAGATGCAGGTTGTGTTTTTGGAGAAATATTTGAGGGTCTGGGGTATTTGGTTGCCCTAGAATTGGAAAGCCACAAACTATTTTCTGTAAAGAAACTCGAAAACTCTGTACGGTGAATCAATTAAAATCATTGACACTTGTTGTATCGATGGAAGAATTATTGAAAACAAAATCCTTGGCAAAACTTGTAATATTGACATTGTATTGAAGTTCACTATAATCTTCTTCAGTAATCAATCCTCTTTCATACATTTTCCCTGCTATAAAGTTAAAGTAACCTTCCATGTGTGTTTTTAAATTGCCTAGAGTGTCAAAACTTTGCATATAGCTGTTTGGACGAGGAATTATACTTGCTAAAAAGATTGCCTCATTGAGATTCAAATCCTTAGAATTTTTATTGAAATAAAATTCTGATGCTTCAGAAATCCCATTTATATTTGGTCCCCAGTCGATGATGTTTAAGTAAATTTCGAGTATTCTATCCTTTTCCACCAGTTTCTGTGTTTCTATTAACCACACAACTATTGCCTCTTCTGCCTTTCGAAGTAAGTTTTTATTGCGATTTAGAAATAAATTTTTAACCAGCTGCATGGTAATGGTACTTCCGCCCCGATAAAGGTTTTTTTGCTTGATATTATGTACTAATGCATATCGAAATCCACCAAGATCAAAGCCTTTGTGGCTATAAAATCCGCCATCTTCAGCGGTTATAACTGCATTTTTTAAATAGGGTGATATCTGTTCTAACGATCGATAGTTTTCATTCTTCGTATCTATGCGAATGGTTTTTTTAATGATATCGCTATGAATAATATTATAAGTAAAAGTATCATTCAACACTCTATAGTCTTCTTTACCCATTGAAAGCAATGAAAAATCAATAGGTTTAAGCTTAGCATAGAAATCTAGGCTATCTGGATTTGCAAAATCAACGTAGAACAAAAAATCAAACTGAATACTCCCTCCAACTTCAATTCCATCTAGTGTTGTAAAAAGCCCTTTGGGAATAGATTCGAAAAGATCGGATGCCCTTTGTTCTCCTGTTTCTATCTTGACTTTAAACTGGGGTTTATAGCTATTTGTAATTGAAACCTCAATGGGAACAAGCAATTTATTTATGGCAAAGTGTGTAGTGCTATCCAAAATCAAACCATTTGATGATATAGATGCACCGAAGTTAGTTCCGGTATACTTAATAGAAATCTCATTTTCGGCAAGTTTTGGATGAAAAATTTTAGTACCCAAAACTTCCATAACACCCATTATGTATATACTATCACTTTTTAGGGATGAGCATGAAACGGAAAGTTGAAAAGAATCAATTTCGAATTTCAAATTTTTGATTGCCAGATCGGTTGGAATTTGAATTTTACTCCCATCGAGTGTTTTGACTTTAATATTCAGGCCATTATTCGATTTAATTGTATTTCCTGATACCTCAAAATAGTTGGAATGTGCATTTTCAATAATTCTAACCTGCGCAAGTATTTCTCGGTTAAGGATTGAAAAATATTCAGATATAACGTGAAAATCTAAATCATCTTTCTTAGCATTTAGGGTAAAATGGTTTATTTCAATTTCGGAATTTGACAATCCTGATATTACCCTTAAAATACGGTATATTTGCTTTATATTAAATGGTTTAGCTGCTCTTGGGGTAATTATTTTTTTTATATGTGTGCTATTTGCATTTATCGAATTATTATCTTCAGTATGTTTCAAATTTTCAGTAAAACGATTAAGGCTTAACTCAAGGGTATCAATTTTAATGTATTTGGGGGTTAGATTATTTGTAATCAAGTTCCATAAGGATAATTTAATATCAACTCTTTTTGCCTGTATTAATGGCTCATTTTCTTTGCGATTTGCTGTGAATTGATCTATTCTAATTTGATTTATGCCAATTACTTTAGCCGCTTTATAAGTGATATTTATTTGATGATTTTGCCTTAACCATTCAATTCGGTTGTTTAGCATTAACCGGAATAGTGGCGTTTTCAGATTATAGGCAATTACCAGCAAACTGGAAATGCAAAGTAGAGTAAAAACAAATCGTCTATACTTTAATCTCAGGCTCATGCTGAGTTTTTATTAATGAAATCTAAAGATAATCTATTTAGGAACAGATATTTTTTTTTGGAGAATTTCTATAAATCATTTTGGATTAACCATTGAAGTTACAGGATATTTTAGCCCTTCCATGCCTGTTAACACCGCCTTTACAGAACCCACTAATATTTTGGCTTCGACTAAAACAGGTACTCTGTTTTGATCGTCGGTTACCCAAACGAATAGATCTTCGCCACCTTTAAAGATAGTACCTTCTACCAGCATAACCGAAAAACGAATGGTATTAAAAATGGTTCCATCGCGCATTTTCAGAACTTCTTTGCCAAGGTATCTAATAAACAGCTCGAAAACCTCGTTGTCCACTGCCATTGTGAGAGGGATCTTTTCTCCAACTTTATACTGATTAAAGTTTATGCTGCGACAGTAATAAATAGCACTCAATACATCAAATGTGCAAGGTTTTAAAGGTAAAATTTCACGCTTAAATGGTCTTTCAGATGTTTCGCTGATTATATCCAATTCATTCTTTTCATGCCTAAATATGTAGCGATTATAAGCTTTATAGCTTCCCTCATAAGTATCCCTTTCAAACCAAAAAGGTTGTAAAGTTTCCTGATGAACTATGGATTCAAACCTATCGCGAACTTTAAAAAACCAATCATACTGTTTGAGGGTCCATCCAAGAGATTTAAAATGGAAAGCAGGTTGACCAAGGTATAAAGTATCAGATACAGTAAAAATTACATCGCCTGCATTTACCCATATAAAACCCCAGTTGTAAACAGCTCTGTATGTAATAGTTTCACCTGATTTGAACTGAATATTATTTACTTTACAACCACTGTCCTGAGCAGGTAATGGACTGGAATGGAATAGAATTGTTAGTAAAATAATTGAAAAATTTCTTAACTGTATCATGTAAAGAAATAATAACTAACCGTTTGATAAACAATTTAATGAGTATCCTTTTTGCTTTCTTCTTCTTTACCCTTAGCTAATACTTCGATCAATGCTATGGTTAACAGACCTAGAATTGCCAATACGATAGCCATTAAAACTTCGGTATTAAACGAATTAGGTAGGAAGAGTTTATAGCCTTGTACAATTTTCTCATTGTTCTTTAGAATAAATTCACCCAAAACATCAGTTCTGTAGATTTCTGTTTTCCAAGGCCAAAGAATGCTCAGAGATCCAAGAATAAAACCAGTAAGTAGGGCAATAGTTTGATCCTTATATTTTTTAAAGATCCACGACAGGATATGGGATAGAGCAAGAATTCCGATAATTCCACCCAAAACTACTGGTGCAAGTATACCGATATTTCCTTCATTCACAGCATCGATCATAACAAGTTCGTAATTGCCCATGAGGATTAGAACAAAGGAACCTGAGAGACCCGGTAGTATCATACTGCAAACGGCAACAACCCCACAAATCATAAGGTAAATAAAGGAATCGTTGGGTGTTGATGGATTCATATACGATATCCAAATGGCGATACCAGTTCCAAAAACAAAAGAAAAAACTACACCAGCATTCCACTTTACAACAGTTTTACCAACATAGTATACCGATGCTATGATTAGTCCAAAGAAGAAAGACCATATATAAACCGGGTGGCTTACAAAAAGGTATTTTAATAGTTTAGCTAAAGTTACTATGCTGATAACCATTCCCGATAGAACTACAATAAGGAAGTAGAAATCAACATACTTAATCAGCTCTTTAATCTTTCCCTTGAATAATAGCTTTATTGCAGTTGTATCAAATGATTTAATGGCATGGATTATCCTTTCAAAAATGCCAGTAATAAGCGCTATGGTTCCACCTGAAACGCCAGGGATTACATTGGCAGCACCCATTCCCATGCCTTTAGCTAACAGCATTGCGTATTGTTTAATCAGCTTATACATAAACAATTTATTAAATTAATAGGCTGTAAAAAAGATTTTGTGATTTTATGGCAAATCTAAAGTAAAATTTGAAGAAATAATAACCAGAAGTCTAATAGAAATTCTTATAAATCTTAAAGCCAAAACAATAAGATTATATCTAAGCACTGGGAAAAACAATTTGATAAAAAACTATAGGAGTTTTACCCTACTAACAAAACTATCATCGTTGATAATTGAAACAATCGAAAAGAACTCATCGATTGCGCTTGGAGCAATTTTCTTGGCACCTCTAAGCAATTCAATGGCTTTATGAGGCTTATTTTGTAAATACATTGCTGCAGCACAAATAACTTTAAGAGGGTAGGTTTCGCTAAATCTTTCAGCAATTTCATCGTAAAGTTCTTCAACATCAGCGAATGCTTCCTTGTAAAGTAGAGTTTCTGCCATACCTATGAACGCATCAGGTTCATCAGGATTAAGAAGGGTCGCTTGCCGGTATGCATCTATGGCATCATCAATTCTATTTATCTCGTATTTAGCCCTAGCTAAACCAAGCCAGAAGTCATAGTTTTCCGGTTCGATGGCTATAGCTTTATTAATATTCTCCAATGCTAGATTGGGTTGCTGTGTTTTAAGTTTTATCAAGCCAATTCCAAAATATGCTTCTGCATATGATGGGAATATCTCTATACTTCTATTATATGTGCTTAAAGCTTTATCGTAAAGACATAATTTTTCATAGCATTCACCAATTGAAACATAAAGTCTTGGGTTTTCTGGTTCATACTTGATTAATTCTGTGAGTTCTTCAATTGCTTCCGAATATCTTCCAATCGTAGCCAGAGTATTGGCTTTATTATGTATTGCTGAACTATTTGCAGGATCAATAGCAATGGAATAATCATATGCTTCAAGAGCTTTATCAAAATCCCCTGTCCTTGTATAAACAATACCCAAGTTATACCAAACACTTGAAGAATATGGGTTTATATCAAGGTAAAGGTTATAATGCTTTGCACTTTTATCGAATTCGTCAATACACTCAAAACAATAACCTAACTCAAAGTTGATATTCAATGAATTATTTTCGATGGAATAGGCATATAATAAGTAGCGAATGGCAATATTGTATTCAGTAATTTCTTGATATAATGAAGCTATTCTGTATAATAAATCAACCCTGTCTTCAGTAAAACTTGATATAGCTTGCCTAAATGATTTTTCTGCCAGTTCAAATTCGTTCAGCCCTAGGTGTGATTGCCCTTTTAAAAAGTATACTTCAGCGTTATTGGTTTCAACCTTTACCAAAAAATGTA
>Ga0334882_1003357_pt1 | contig 14775 bp, 13 predicted proteins | sample GraSluR1_MG_5_FD_207226 | JGI IMG/M metagenome (GOLD analysis project Ga0334882, IMG submission 207226) | Sludge microbial communities from methane-producing bioreactor in Wageningen University, Netherlands - Granular Sludge_15_04-R1 | ecosystem: Engineered > Bioreactor > Anaerobic >... | reverse complement strand
CGATCAGTGCGATCGCGACCGCCAGCAGGCCGGCGCGGCCCCATCCGCCGGGCGAGCGTGGAGTGATCGGTTGCGCTCCTGCCATGCCGTTCCCCCTGGGTCGGCGCGGCCCCCCGCCGCGTACGGCATCAGCCTAGAGCGGAGGGGCCGCACGACGGGGGCGCTGAGGAAGAACTGTGGACAAGGTCATCCATCGGTTCGCCTGTCCACAGGAACGTGGCGGATCCCACACACGTTCCCCGGCGTCCACCGAACCTCAGCGGTGGTCAGGCCGCATCCGAGGCAGACCGGTCAGGATGCTGCTCCTCGGATCGCTTCTCCTCGGCGATCGCCCGAGCCACCTGACCGGACTCCTCGCGGGCCAGGGTGGTGCGCAGCCGGTCGTACGACACCTCCCAGTCACGCACGGTGCGGCCGTAGCTGTGCAGGAAGCTCGGATCGGTGTGCGCGAGCCGCCACATCGTCCGGGCGTCGTCGCGGTCCGGGTCGGACGGATCGGTCTCGATGCGGTCGAGCACCGCAGCGATCCGGATCACCTCACGGCAGGTCTCCCCGGTGACGGTGACCGTGTGGCGCTGGGCCAGCAGTCGGCCCCGGTTCGGTAGCGAGGCGAGCAGGACGGCCGCGGAGACCAGCACCGCCAGGGCGATCGGGATCACCACCGCGGCGGACTGCACGAAGAGGGCGAGCAGGCCGCCCAGCACCAGGGCGGCGAGGAAGCCGCGGATGGCCCAGCGTGAGCCCACCTCGATCATCCCCGCGCGGTCGTCGCGGAACAGGGTGGCGTGGATGATGTCCCGCTTCCACCCGGGCAGCCGTGGCTCGCACACCGTGTACGAGCGCTCCAGACCGTCGTCGGTCTCGATCCACCGGGACCAGCCGAAGCGGGTCCGCTCCACGACCGTGGTCGGTCGTCCATCGCGGTCCGGCCGGGTGACGGCCTCAGACCTGAGGGCGGTGTCCATCCGCATCTCCTTGCGTGTCATACCGGGGAAGTTGCACGACAGTTCCACTGTCACATCGGACGGCGGAGCCACGCGAGCGACACGCCGCGCATTTCCCGGTCACATACCCAGTCAACAGCTCCCTCCTTGGTCGACGGTGAGTCCCCTCGGTCGAGGGCGTCGCTGCCGTCGGTGTGTCTCGTCTCAGTCGACAGTGAGAACGACCTTCCCGTGCCGGTGCCCGGTGGTGACCAGCGCGAAACCGTCCGCGATCCGCTCCAGCGGCAGCCGGTGACCGACCAGCGGCGCCAGGGTGCCGTTCTCCAGTCCGGCTCCGATCGCCGCCAGGGCCTGCCGGGTCTGGGCCGGGGTGATGTGCCACAGGGCGACACCGAGGATCGCGGCCTCGGTGCGCATCACCAGCCGCGGGGTGATCTCGACCGGCGTACGGGCTCCGACGACCACCACCCGGCCGTTGCGAGCGAGCAGGCCGAGGTCGGCTTCGAGATTGTTGCTGGCGGCCATCTCGATCACCACGTCGATGCCTTCGGGGGTGGCCCGGCGCAGCTCTTCGACATGGTCGGTGGTGCTGTGGTCCACCACGACGTGGGCCCCCTGCCGGGCGGCCAGTGCACGACCCTCCGCGGTGCCGGCTGTGGCCAGCACGCGGGCGCCGTGGGCCCGGGCGAACTGGACGCAGGCCTGGCCGACCCCGCCGCTGGCCCCGTGGACGAGCACGGTCTCCCCCGGGCGGAGATCGGCACGCTGGAACAGCGCCCGATACGCCGTCGCGTACGGCACCCCCAGTGCGGCCCCCTCCTCGTAGCCGACGCTGTCCGGCAGCCGCCGGACGACCCGGGCCTCGGCCACGTGATACTGCGCGAAGGCCCCGTCGCTGGCGGCGAGGATGCCGGCGACGAACACCCGGTCCCCGACCGCCAGCCCGGTCACCTCCGCGCCGATCGCGTCGATCTCCCCCGCAGAATCGAAGCCCGGCACCCACGGCAGCGGATTGTGGAAGAACTCGTAGCCACCCCGCACCATGTAGGTGTCGGCGGGATTGAGGCCTGCGGCACGGACCCGGACACGCACCTGGCCGGGCCCCGGCTCGGGCTTCACGGTGTCGACGTAGCGCAGCACACCGGCGTCTCCGTGCTCGGTGATCTGGACAGCCCTCATGGATATCCCCCTCGTGGACCTGGCCCGGCCTCGGACCCTCCTGACAGCTCCGAGACTAGTCCGTCGCCGGGCGGTGGTGCGGGGATGCTCCGGACCTGTGGTCGACTGGGGACATGACGTCCCCCGGTCGCATCTTCGGTGAGCAGGTGCATCCTCTCGGGTGGGTAATCCTGCTCGTTCTGACGGCCGGGCTGGTGGTGGCGGCCCGCGGCGTGGGGATCCCCTCCCCCGAGATCCTCGCGGCGATGGTCGCAGGCACCGCGGTGGCCCTCAGTGGGCGTGGCCCCCGCCGGGTGCCGCCGCCACTGGCCGTGGCCGGCCAGGCCGTGATGGGGACTGCGCTCGGGGCGATGGTGACCTCCCAGGAGTTGCGGGCGCTCGCCGCGGACTGGGTCGGAGTCCTCGTCGTCACCGTGCTCACCCTGGTGATCAGCTTCGGCTCCGGGTTCCTGCTCGCCCTGCATCCCGCGGTGGACCGGGTCACCGGGGTGCTGTCGATGGCGGCCGGCGGAGCCAGCGGACTGGTGGCGGTGGCCGGCGATCTCGGTGGCGACATCCGGATGGTCGGCACCCTGCAGTACACCCGGGTGCTGCTGATCACCGCGTCGACGCCGCCGATCGCCGCGTACGTCTTCGGTGCCCCGGCCGCGGCGGTGCCGGCCGGTCCGTCGGACGGTGCCGGTGGGGTCTTGGTCGGGATCGGCTGCACGATTGTCGGCCTGCTGGTCGGCCGCGTCGTCCGGGTGCCCGCCGGTGACCTGCTCGGCCCGATGGTGGTCACCGCCGCGGTGGCGATCTGGGGTGGGGTCCCCGCGCCGGCGCTGCCCGGCGTCGTGGTGGCGGTGGCGTACGTGGTGATCGGCTGGACCGCCACCCTCGGGTTCACCCGGGCGGCGCTGGGGACCGTGGTGCGGGTGCTGCCGCTGTCGCTGGGGCTGGTGTTCGTGTTGATGGTGGTCAGCGCGGTGGCCGGAGTGTGGCTGGCGCGGCTGGCCGGGCTGCCCGACCTGGACGGCTATCTCGCCACCACTCCGGGCGGGATGATGGCGGTGCTGGCGGTTGCCGCGGCGTCGGGTGGCAACGTCACGTTCATCACCGGGGTACAGGCCGTACGGCTGTTCCTGATGTTGGCGCTCACCCCGCTGCTCACCGGCTGGCTGCACCGCCATGCCGGGCCGGCGTCGTCGGCCCCGTCCGGTCGCGGGAGCGACTGACCGACCCGGCTGTCGGGACCGCACAACGAGGGCGCGGCACGCTTGTCGGTCCCTCACGGCGAGAACACAGGAACCGCCGCGTATCGTTCTACCTACGCGAGCGTAACCGACGCGAGCGTAACCACGCTGTCACCCGAGATCAGAGGTGCCCCTTGAGCCGAGCAACCGAGCAGATCCGCGCCGCCCGAGACCTGCTGCTGTCCTTCCACGGTCGCGTCGACGAGGCCCGGGCCGCCTTCACCTGGCCCGAGATCTCAGGACCCTTCAACTGGGCGATCGACTGGTTCGACGCGGTGGGCCGGGGCAACGACCGCACCGCGCTGTGGATCTGCCAGGTCGACGGTCGCGAGGACCGGTGGAGCTACGACGACATCGTCCGCCGCTCGGATGCGGTGGCCGGTTGGCTGCGGGAGCAGGGACTCGGCAAGGGCGACACCGTGATGCTGATGCTCGGCAACCAGATCGAGCTGTGGGAGGCGATGCTGGCGGTGATGAAGATCGGCGCGGTGATCCTGCCGACCGCCGAGGCCGTCACCAGCGAGGACCTGGTCGACCGGATCGGCCGGGCCGGCGTCCGGGCGGTCATCGCGAACGCCCCGGACACGCCGAAGTTCGCCACCGTCCCCGGCGACTACGTGCGGATCACCACCGCCGCCGCGCACGACGGTTGGATCTCCTTCGCCGACGCGTACGACCATCCGTCCGAGCCGCAGCCGGTGGTCACCGACGCCGACGACCCGGTGCTGCAGTACTTCACCTCGGGCACCACGAAGGAACCGAAGCTGGTCGGGCACACCCAGCTGTCCTATCCGGTCGGTCACCTCTCGACGACGTACTTCATCGGCGTCCGGCCCGGCGACGTGCACCTCAACATCAGCTCCCCCGGGTGGGGCAAGCATGCCTGGAGCAGTTTCTTCGCCCCGTGGATCGCCGAGGCGACGATCTTCGTCTACAACTACCGGCGTTTCGACGCCCACGAGCTGCTCCGGCACATGCGCCGGGTGGACGTCGCCACGTTCTGCGCCCCGCCGACGGTGTGGCGGATGATGATCCAGGCCGATCTCGGTGAGCGGCCCGCTTCCCTGCGGGAGGTCGTCGGCGCCGGGGAGCCGCTGAACCCCGAGGTGATCCGCTCGGTGCAGGAGCGGTGGGGGCTGACCATCCGCGACGGCTATGGGCAGACCGAGACCACCGCGCAGATCGGCAACGTTCCCGGCGAGCCGGTGAAGCCCGGGTCGATGGGCAAGCCGCTGCCGGGGGTGCCGATCGAGATCGTCGACCCGGAGACCGGTGAACCGTCCGAGATCGGTGAGATCTGCCTGCGGCTGGACGCCCGGCCGCTCAACCTGATGCACGGCTACGTGGGCATGCCGGAACTCACCCGGCAGGTGCAGCACGGCGGCTATTACCACACCGGCGACCTGGTGTCCCGGGACAAGGACGGATACATCACCTACGTCGGGCGCACCGACGACGTGTTCAAGGCCTCCGACTACAAGGTCTCGCCGTTCGAGCTGGAGAGCGTCCTGATCGAGCACCCGGCGGTCGCCGAGGCCGCCGTCGTACCGTCCCCCGACCCGACCCGGCTGGCGGTCCCGAAGGCGTACGTCACGCTCGCCCCGGGCTTCGAGCGCACCCGGGAGACGGCCTTGTCGATCCTGGCGTACGCGCGGGATCACCTGGCGCCCTACCTGCGGGTGCGCCGGCTGGAGTTCGACGAGCTGCCGAAGACCATCTCCGGCAAGATCCGCCGGGTGGCGTTGCGCGGCCGGGAACTGGCGGCCCAACGCGGTGCCCACGCCGAGCCAGGACGCACCGAGTACCGCTACGAGGACTTCCCGGAGCTCCGTACGCAGCACTGACGGCTCCGGCGGGGCTCACCCGGCCGACCGATACGTACGACAGGAGGGGCGGACCGTGGTGGTCCGCCCCTCCTGGTCGGTGATCGGGACTGCTCAGCCCTGGTCGTGGCTGCCGCGGCCGCCGCGGGAGGTGGTGAGCAGGGTGGCGCCGGCCGCGAGGATGCCCAGCCCCAGCAGGCCGAAGACGGCCGCCGGTCCGCCGGTCCGGGGCAGTCGCGCCGCGATGTTCTTCGCCGCGTCGTCGGCGACCTGGGTGGCCGAACCGCCGGTGGTGTTACCCGGTTTCTGTGTTGTCGAGGCGGAGGAGTGGATCGGGGCCGGCGAGGGGCTGGTCGAGGTGGCGGCCACCTGGCCCGTGGCCGCGGCCAGGCCGGCCGGCCACGCCGGCGTGGCCGTCGCCGACGGCTTGGCGGTCGGTGAGGACGATGCCGACGGCGAGGAGACGGCAGAGCGGGAGGTCGTGGCGCTCGCCGACGGGCCGCTGGTCGGCAGCCGGTCGTCCCGATCCAGCCCGGTGTCGCTGGCCGAGGCGACGGAGGGATCTGCCCCGGTCAGCGTGCCGGACGTCGAGGTGGTGGTACCGGCCGGGATGGTCGTCGACCCTTCGGTGTAGCCGGTGCCGGCCGCGCCCTGGAACCGGATGATGACCTCGTAGTTCGGCACCTTGCTCCAGCCGGCCGGCAGGTCCAGCCCGGCGCTGAGGCGGCCCTCCGCATCCGTGGTCACCGTCCCCAACGTGGCACCGGTGGTGTCGACCACCGGGAATGCCGTGTTGGCGAGCGGCTTCCCGTTGGCGTCGTAGACGATCCCACTGAAGTACACCCGGTTGGTCTGCGGGTTGATCACCCAGATCACCCCGGTCACGGTGGCGGGGTTGTCACCGGACGCGGCCGTGCCGGTGCCGACCGATGCGCTCGGGGAGGCCGAGGGGGTCGGCAGCAGGGGCGACGAGCTGGCGCTCGGCGTCGCGGACGGCTTGGCGGAGGTCACCGCAGAGACGCTCGCGGAGGGAGAGGCAGTCGACGAGGGCGAGCTGCTGGCGGACGGCGATGCACTCGGCGACGTGGCCGTCGACGACGGCGTGGGGGTCGAGGTGGTCTGGTTCGAGACCTGGTCGGCGGTCGCCGCGGCCGCCGGGAGCTTGTCGTACTGGTAGAGGTCGTACTGCTTCATGATCTTGATCACAGAGTCCGCGTACGCCGGATCGGTGGCATAGCCGCCGGCGGCGATGGCGCGGATGAACTGGTCCGGATCATCTGTGTGGTCGAACGCCGCCCGGTATCGACTCAGTGACGTCAGCAGGCGACCGTAATCGGAGAAGGAATCCGCGGTGGTCGCGTACGTCCGGAATCCGTCGACGATCGTCGTGGACCCGGACGCGGAGTATTCCTTCGTCTGTAACGACACGCAGCCCTGTTGGAAGGGGCTCTTCTGCGAGGTGCATTTGATGCCGAAATAGTTGTGATAGGTCCGGGAGAGGGAGGAATCTCCCCAACCGGACTCGAGGATCGACTGTGCCATGGCGACGGCGGCGGGAACCTTGTATTCCCGTTGCACACCTTGGGCGGCGTCGAGCGTCTGCTTGATGTACGTGGAAGGAGCGAGGGCCCTTGCGTACGGGGAGAAGATCGCTCCACCGAACACGAGAAGAACCGACGCCGCAGCGGTCAGGATTACTCGTAGTGTTCGTGCCACGTTGACACCATGGAAAATGTCCTCGGTCGGCGGCAAGTATCAGCCTGAAGCTCAGGTTGAGAGAATAGGGCTCTCCGAGGACCTGTTCCGAGATCGGAAAAGGGCGTCGACCGACCTCTCTGTGAAGACCTGTCGACGCCCCTGTGAGGGCCTGCGGTGACCGCCGGTGGAGCGGCTCGGACGCCCTGTCAGTTCCCGGCTGCCGGTGAGGTCGCGGCGATCCGGGCCCGCCAGGCGGCACTGGCCCCGGTGTGACCGGCGTACACGACCGAGCCGAGCAGACCGAGCGACACCACGATCACCAGGACCGCCGCGGACACCGGCAGCACGCCGTGCGGCTGCTTCCCACCACGGGAGCGCAGGGCCCACAGCACGGCCGCCAGGACGACCAGCATGAAGAGGATCCCGACGGCCCCGGCCAGGTCACCCAGCTCACTGTGGTCGAGGATCGCCTGCACCTGCGGGTCGGCGCTGCCGCGGCGCGCCACGGTCCCGAGGTCGGGGACCAGCCGGCCGGCCAGCCGCTCACCGCTCTGCTTGGTGACGAAGGCACTCACCCCGGCGACGACCGCCAGCACCACGACGGGCCACTTCAGCACCGGCCGCCAGGAGGGGCGGACGGCGTGGGCGATCGCCGCCAGGGCCGCGATCGGTCCGAGCACGACATACGCGTGGAGGACGAGGATGTGGACAGGGAGCCCGAAGATCACGTCGAACATGGCGGCAGCCTAGGCTTCCGGTCGCGGCGGACAGGCCAGGGTCGCCTTACGCACCGAGCCGAGCTTCGAGGCCCGGGATCGGCGCCGACCCGCGCTGTCGCGCGCCGTTCGCGATCAGTCGAGGGAGCCCGGGAACGGGTCACTGACGTACGTGGGTGCCGGGGCGCCGAACCGCCAGGCGGCACGCTCGAGGTAGCGGGGCCGACCCTGCTCCCCCTTCCCCAGCTGTGACTCCACCAGGAGGATCCGGTCGGCCACCCAGGCTGGCCCGGTGGGCGCGCCGGGCAGCGCCAGGTAGCCGGAGAGGTCGCGGGCCCGGCTGCTCCGGCCGACAGTGAGGTGCGGACGAAACTTCGCGTCATCCGGATCGGCCCCGGCCGCTGCGGCGGCTCGTCGACAGGCCCCCGCCACCGCGCCCAGCGTGGAGAGTGGACGACGGAGATCCGTACCGTCATTCGTCGGCCGGTCCTGCAGCCCGATCCAGGCGATGTGGGCGGATCCGGCCCGTGGAAAGGCCCCCGGACGAGCCCAGCCCAGCGGCAGCGGCAGCGCGCGCGCCGCGAGCCGGGTGATCCGGCCGACCAGTCGCCGGTACGCCGCCTCGTCGACGGCGGGCAGGAAGACCAGCGTCACATGCCAGGTCGCCGCGGCCATGGTCCGCCACCCGGTCGGCAGCGGGCCGTTCGCCGGGACCGCCAGCCACCGGGTGAGGACCTCCGTCGCGGCCGGGTCCGGCACCAGGGCGAGGAACATCCGCCGGGTGGCGGGCCGCCCCGGAGGATCAACCGGAAGGATGACGGACACCGGACACCACCACGGAGGAACACATCGGGAAGATGTGGGACTACAACGGGAAGGTGTTGTGCAGCGCGGAGATCGCCGCGGCGACGCGGCCGGCGTCATCGCCGCGAACGACGATCGTGGTGCCGGAGCGGCCCTCGAGCATGGACGGGTAGGACCCGATGGCCAGGTCGGCGTACGTCTCCGCCAGGGTGCGCAGCTCACCGGCGATGGAGCTCTCCGGACGCTGCACCCGGTAGTCGCGGACGGTGAGTGGGCGCCCGTGGGCCAGCCCGGGCAGCACCGCCTCGACCATGCCGCGGAAGATGATCGGCACGCCGGCCATCACATGCACGTTGCCGACGGTGAAGCCGGGGGCGCCGGACAGGCCGTTGTCGATCAGGGTGGCGCCGGCCGGCACCCGGGCCATCCGCTGCTCCTCCACCGTGTACGTCATCCCGCGCGCCGCGCAGAAGCCCTGGATCCGGCGCTCGGCCTCGGGATCGATGACGATCGGGACGCCGAACGCCGCCGCGATGGCGTCGGCGGTGATGTCGTCGTGGGTGGGCCCGATGCCACCGGAGGTGAACACGTGGGCGTACGCCCCGCGCAGCGCGTCCACCGCCCCGACGATGGCGTCATGGTCGTCGGGGACGATCCGTACCTCCCGCAGGTCGATCCCGTGCGCGCTGAGTACGCCGGCGAGGTGGTACATGTTCTCGTCGCGGGTACGTCCGGACAGGATCTCGTCGCCGATCACCAGGATGGCTGCCGTGGGGTTGGACACGCCCACGATCCTAGTCAGCCCCCGCCGGCGGGGGCCCGGTGGCCCGCGGCGACGACCTGTCGGGCCCGGTCCACTCGTCCTACCATGAGTCAACGGCCGGGGAACGGTCCCGGGTCCGATGCGGACGGAGTGGACATGTCGGAGCAGGCGATCGTCGTTGTCGGGGCCGGGCTGGCCGGGGCCCACGTCGTCCAGGGGCTGCGGGCCGAGGGGTTCGCAGGTCCGATCACGCTGCTGGGCCAGGAGTCCGAACTCCCGTACGACCGGACCAAGCTGTCGAAGGAGTACCTGCAAGGCCGGATGGACCGGACCGCCATCCGGCTGCACGACGAGGCCTGGTACGCCGACCACGAGGTCGACCTGCGGCTCGGCACGGTCGTCGAGTCGATCGACCGGGCCGCCCGGACGGTCCGGCTGACCACCGGGGAGACGCTCCCCTATCACCGGTTGGTCCTGGCCACCGGCGCGGACTCCCGCCGGATCCCGTTCCCCGGCGCGGACCTGCCCGGGGTGATGGCGCTGCGTGAGCTGGGTGAATCCGATGCGCTGAAGGACCTCTTCGCGGCCGGCGGCCGCCTGGCCGTGGTGGGCGCCGGCTGGATCGGTCTCGAGGTGGCCGCCTCGGCCCGGCAGGCCGGGATGACCGTGACGGTGGTTGCCCCCAACGCGCAGCCGCTGGACAACATCCTGGGGCCCCGGATCGGCGCGTACTTCGCCGACCTGCACGTCCGCAACGGCATCGACCTGAGGATGGGGGTCGGTGCCCGGGGCGTCCTGGAACGTGACGGTCGCGCCGGGGGCATCGTGACCGACCACGGCGACATCGCCGCCGATGCAGTGCTGATCGCCGTCGGCGCCGTCCCGCGGGTCGCCCTTGCCGAGCAGGCCGGTCTGGCGGTGGACAACGGGGTGCTGACCGACGAGCGGCTGGTCACCAGCGATCCGGCGATCCTGGCCGTCGGCGACATCGCCAACGCCCACAACACCCTCCTCGGCCAGCGACTGCGGCGCGAGCACTGGGACAACGCCCTGCGCCAGGGCGCACTGGCGGCCCGGACGATCCTCGACCTGGCGGGCACGTACGACTGGCAGCCGTACTTCTACACCGACCAGTTCGACCTCGGCATGGAGTACGTCGGCAACAACCTCGCCAGCGACGAGCCGGTGGTGCGCGGCGCGCTGGAATCGGGTGAGTTCATCGTGTTCTGGCAGCGTGACGGGGTCGTCACCGCAGCGATGAACGTCAACATCTGGGACGTCAACGACACCCTGCGCGGGATCGTCGGCCGGCGGGTGGACCGGGAGCGACTGGTCGACCAGGAGATCCCGCTGGCCGACCTCCCCTGATCGTCCCCGCCCGCCGGGGATTCACCGGGCTTCCGGGCGGATCCGATCCTCCTCGGCGCCGACCAGGGTCGGTCGCAGGGCAGCGACCACGGGCGCCAGCTCCGCGACGTCGGCAGCCTCGGCCAGCGCGGATGTCAGGGCGGATCCGTACGCGCCGCGGGCACCGTCGAGGGCGGCCCGGCCCTGGTCGGTGAGCTCGGCGTAGATACCGCGGCGGTCGTCCGCGCACAGGTAGCGGGCAAGCAGGCCGCGGTGCTCGAGACGGTCGACGAGGCGGGTGGTGGCGCTCTCCGACAGCGCGGTCGCCCGGGCCACCTGGCTCATCCGCAGGTGGTGACGGCCGTGCTGGCGACAGAGCACGTCCAGCAGGGTGTACTCGACCACCGACAATCCGGCCTCCTCCCGCAGGGCTTGATCGGCGGCCCGCTCGACCCGCGCGTGCAGCTCGGCGACCAACCGCCAGCCCTGGGCACGCACCTCGGGCGCGTCATCCGGATATCCCACTGTTCCACCTCCCTGACCTCGGCCCTCGACCCGCGTTGCACTCGAGGGTACCCCGCGTGTGCAACAACTGCCAGCTCTGACCCCAGGGGGCCGGATCCGGTTGCCACCCGCGAGCCCTCCTTCCGCTGTGCGCGGATAAACTGACGGTGAACCGTTTCCGGTCCAGGATGACGACAACGGAACTGATCGATGCGCTGCGTCACCACTGACCGGCATCGCCCGATCGGCGCCGGCCCCCACCGCCCGGCGGCCGGACCCGTCGACGATGTCGGACCAGGCCCTGTTTCCGATGATCCGGAGGACGACATGCACGATCGTGCGGGTCAGGTCCACGCACGCGTCACCCCCACCGCCGTCTCGCCGGCGCCGCGGAACGCCGCCATCGACGCCTACCGAGGCATCGCGGTGCTGGTGATGGCGGTGGGCAACCTCGGGCTGGGGGTCCGCTGGGTGCCGGCGGCGCTGAAGCACGCCACCGACATCGGCTTCACCATCGCCGACGTCGTCGCCCCGATGTTCATGCTCTCGATCGCCCTCGTCGTCGGGCTGCGCGTCGAGGGGTGGCGGGCCGCCCCGGACAAGCGGCCGATCCGCGGCCGGATGGCCCGGCGTGGGCTGATGCTGCTCGGGTTGGGCGCGGTGATCAGCGGCGGCCAGGCGCTGACCGTGGCCGCGGGCCCGACCGCACTGTCCTGGGGCGTGCTGCAGGCGATCGGCGCCGCGACCCTGCTGCTGCTCCCGGTGGTGCTGCTGCCCGCCTGGGCGCGGTTGGCGAGCGGGGTGGGCTGTCTCCTCGTCTACCAGGTGCTGCTCGATCGCTTCTTCCTGCAGGCGGTGCTGCAGATCTCCTTCGACAGCATCCTCGGCACCCTGTCGTGGGGTGGTTTCCTGATGATCGCGAGCGCGGTCGCCGAGCAGTGGCACCGGACGCGGGGGGCGGTGCGACGTACGGTGCTGCTGGCGACGGTCGGCTTGGGGTCGGCGCTGCTGGCCTGGGGCCTCTCCCCCTGGATCCCGGTCTCGAAGAACCGGGCGTCGCTCACGTACGAACTGCTCGCCCTCGGGCTGTGCCTGCTGCTCTTCGCGATCGTCGCTGCGATCCTCGACGGCCACCCGCACCGTTGGCACTGGCTGCAGAGCCCGGGGCGTCATCCGTTGCCGCTCTACTTCGCCCACCTGATCACCATGGCCTTCCTCACCCTGCCCGGGGTGGACGGCTGGTATGCCGGGGCGCCGGTGTGGCTGACCCTGGTACAGGCGGCGGTGATGGTCGCGGTGCTGCTGACGGTGGCTGCGGTGTTCGATCGGCGTGGCTGGTCGCTGCGCCTCTGAGCGGTCGTCGTCTCGTCTCCTCCGCCGGCCGGGTCCCCTCGGGAGGATCCCCCGGTCATCCCCGAGCGGCGTCGTCACCGGTTCCGGTCGGAGCCGGGGCAGGACTAGGGTCGACCCGGACAGCGCCGGATCAGGCCGTCAGGTCTCCCAGCTGATCCACAGCTTCGCGCAAGACTGCGCATATGGAGGCGGAGCACGATCCGTGCGCCACGGAGGGACCTGACGGAAGGTCGTAGGAACACATGGGTGAGACTTCAGCTGAGGGATCGGCCGCGACATCGTCGACCACGGGCCGTGCCCCGGACCGGCGACGGCGTCGCACGATCATCATCGTGGTGTCCGCCGTGGTCGTCGTGGCCGTCGTCGTGACGACGATCGCCCTCGCGCTGCGCCCACGTCGGGCGGCGCCGACGGTCGCCTCGTCGACTTACACGGTGCAGCCGTCCTCGCTGACCCGATCGGTGACCGCCTCCGGGACCTTCGAACCGGTGCAGCAGCTGTCGGTGAGCTTCCCTGCCTCCGGCACCATCACCGACGTCAGGGTGGCCGTGGGCGACAAGGTGTCCAAGGGCCAGGTGTTGGCCACCGAGGACTCGGCGGCACTCGGCGCGGCGCTGCAGAGCGCCCAGGCCACTGTCGACTCGGCCCAGGCCCAGGTCAACGCCCTCACCTCGTCGGCGACGACCGCGCAGCGGACCGCCGCCCAGGCCACGCTCGCCTCCGACCGGGCCAAGCTCACCCAGGCGCAGGCGAACTACGACGGTGCCACTCTCACCGCGCCGATCGCCGGGACCGTCGCGGTGGTGAACATCAGCAAGGGCGGCGTCGCCTCCGGGACCGGCGGTGGTTCCGGATCGAGCGGGTCCTCCTCTGCTGCGGGCTCCGCAGGGTCCGGATCGTCGGGGTCGGGGTCCGGCGCGGCGGCCGCCGCGGCCGGCAGTTCCTCGTCCAGCACATCCGGTGACGTGGTGGTCGTCGACACCTCCTCCTGGCAGGTCGACGCCTCGGTGGGCGCCGCGGACCTCCCCTCGGTGAAGCCCGGCCAGGCGGTCACCGTCACCGCACCCGATGGGCGTACGTCGCTGACCGGCTCGGTCAGCAGCGTCAGCCAGGTCGCCAACACCAGTTCGTCGTCCACCAGCGGCACCTCTTCGGCCACCTTCCCCGTGGTCGTCGACGTGACCGATCTCAAGGGCGCCCAGCTGTTCATCGGCAGCACCACCACCGTGTCGATCGCGGTGGAGCAGCTCGACAACGTCCTCGCCGTGCCGACCACAGCGATCGTCCAGGCGAACGGCCACGCTGCGGTCCGGGTGGCGTCGAACGGCGCCACCACGGAGCGGGCGGTGACCCTCGGCGCGGTGATCGGACAGCGCACCGTGGTGACCGACGGACTGACCGCCGGTGACACGATCGTCGTCCCCGGGGCCGGCGGCGGCGTACGCGGCACCGCCAGCGCCTCGCCCGGAGCCACCGGCCAGCGCGGAGCGGCCAGCGGCGGAATGTTCAGCCGGGGCGGTCGGTGATGGCCCCGATCCTGTCGCTGCGTGACATCCACAAGACCTACTCCAACGGATCCATCTCGCTGGAAGCCCTGCGCGGCATCGACCTCGATGTCGAGGAGGGCGACTACGTCGCGATCATGGGCCCCTCGGGGAGCGGCAAGTCGACGCTGATGCACATCCTCGGCTGCCTCGACATCGCCACCTCCGGCCGCTACCTGCTGGCCGGTCGGGACGTCAGCACGCTGTCGGAGAAACAGCTGGCGGAGGTGCGCAACCGATCCATCGGGTTCGTCTTCCAGCAGTTCAACCTGCTGCCGAGCATGACCGCCCTGCACAATGTCGAGCTGCCGCTGGTCTACGCCGGGGTCGGCCGGACAGAGCGGAACGCCCGGGCCCGGGAGGTGCTCGAGGCCGTCGGGCTGGCCGACCGGATGGCGCACCGCCCCGGTGAGCTGTCGGGCGGCCAGCAGCAGCGCGTGTCGATCGCCCGGGCGCTGGTGAACAATCCGGACATCCTGCTCGCCGACGAACCCACCGGCAACCTCGACTCGGCGTCCACCGAGGACGTGCTGGACCTGCTGTCCGGACTGCACGCCCGGGGCCGCACCATCATCCTGATCACCCACGAGCACGATGTGGCGTTGCGGTCGGTGCACCAGTACTCCATCCGGGACGGGCTGCTCAGCCCGCTGGAGACGGGAAGCCTCGCATGATGGAGTTCCGCGAGACGCTGCGGACGGCGATCACCGCCATCCTCGGCCGCAAGCTGCGGTCGGCACTAACGATGCTCGGCATCCTCATCGGCATCGCCGCGGTGATGCTGACAGTGGGCCTGGGACAGGGTGCCCAGGCGGCGATCACCGGCCAGATCAACGCATTGGGCTCCAACCTGTTGATCGTCACCCCC
>Ga0334882_1003355_pt1 | contig 14776 bp, 10 predicted proteins | sample GraSluR1_MG_5_FD_207226 | JGI IMG/M metagenome (GOLD analysis project Ga0334882, IMG submission 207226) | Sludge microbial communities from methane-producing bioreactor in Wageningen University, Netherlands - Granular Sludge_15_04-R1 | ecosystem: Engineered > Bioreactor > Anaerobic >... | reverse complement strand
CATTGTTTCTCAGACCTCGTTTAACGTCATATTTTTCAAACAAGTCATTGTCAATCCTGCAGGCATCGGTTACCAGATTTTCCAGTCTTGAAAAGAAAGCGTCGTCTTCCATAAATGAAGTATTACATATTTAAGATAACAGCATCAGCAAATTCAGATGTTTTAAGAAGTGTAGCGTTGTTCATCAGCCTGTGAAAATCATAAGTAACCCGGCCGCTCCGGATAGTATCTTCAAGGCCTTTGTAAATTTTTTCCGCAGCCTCATTCCATCCGATATATTCCAGCATAAGAGCTCCTGACAATATAAGAGATCCGGGATTTACCTTATCCAGATTTGCATATTTCGGAGCAGTGCCGTGTGTGGCTTCAAATATCGCATGTCCTGTCTCAAAATTAATGTTCGCACCCGGAGCTATTCCTATGCCTCCGACAATGGCGGCAAGAGCATCAGATATGTAATCGCCGTTGAGGTTGAGAGTAGCTATTACCGAATATTCCGATGGCCGGGTAAGTATTTGCTGCAAAAATGCATCGGCGATGACATCCTTTATGATTACTTTGCCTTCAGCAGATGCATTCTGAAGCGCTTCGTTTGCAATTTTTTCCCCTTTTTCCAGAGATATGTTTTTATATTGCATCCAGGTGAATACCCTGTTGCCAAATTCCCTCCCGGCAAGAGCATAGCCCCATTTCATAAAAGCTCCTTCAGTATATTTCATGATGTTACCCTTGTGAACCAGAGTGACTGAAGGAAGGTATCGTTCAACCGCAAATTTAACAGCCTGCCTGACAAGGCGCTCTGTTCCTTCGACCGACACAGGTTTGATCCCTAATGAGGATGTTCCCGGGAAGCGTATGGATTTCACCCCCATTTCGTCGATCAGGAACCTCTTTAGTTTGTCTGTCTCGGGAGACCCATGCATATATTCAATTCCGGCATAAATATCCTCGGTATTTTCCCTGAAAATATGCATATTGACCTTTTCAGGATTTTTTACAGGTCCGGGGACACCTTTAAAATAACGTACAGGCCGGTAACATGTATAAAGATCCAGTTCCTGCCTCAAAGCTACGTTCAGGGAACGCATTCCGCCTCCCACCGGTGTTGTGAGAGGTCCCTTAATTCCCACCAGACACTCCCTGAAAGAATCCAGGGTTTCATCAGGCAGCCAGTTTCCTGTAATATTAAATGATTTCTCACCTGCAAAAACCTCTTTCCATACTATTTTCCTTTTGCCACTGTAAGCCTTACCTACTGCGGCATCGAAAACGCGCACAGAGGCGTTCCAGATATCCGGACCGGTACCGTCACCCTCAATAAACGGGATCAGCGGATTGTCAGAAACCTGGAGCTTGCCCTGGCAAATTTTTATTTTTTCAGCCATAACCTTCATTTTTATATTTCCTGATAAGGTTTAAGGCACTTCCGGCTTTAAACCATGAGATCTGCGCCTCATTATATGAGTGATCGGCCATGAATTCTTCACCTGTACCGTCCTGGTGATGCAACCTGACAACCAGAGGTTTTCCCGGAGCAAACTCTGTGAGCCCCGTAACATCCATCCTGTCTGTTTCCCTTATCCTGTCATAGTCAGCATTATCTGTAAAAGTAAGAGTAAGAATCCCCTGCTTTTTCAGGTTTGTCTCATGTATTCTGGCAAAAGATTTTACCAGTACCACTCTGACACCCAAGAACCTGGGCTCCATCGCGGCATGCTCACGGGATGAACCCTCGCCAAAATTATCTTCTCCCACAACCACTGACCCTAATCCAACATCGCGATAGATCTTTGCAATATCCGGCACAGCTCCGTATGTTCCCGTTAGCTGATTAAGAATGGTGTTTTCCTTACCGTTGAAAAAATTTCGGGCTCCTATCATATAATTGCGGGAAATATTCTTCAGATGTCCGCGGTACCTTAGCCACGGGCCTGCCATCGAAATATGGTCAGTTGTACACTTACCGCCCGCTTTAATTAAAAGAGGCATATTTAAAAGGTCTGATCCCTCCCATTCAGGGAAGGGAGTGAGTTTCTGCAGCCTTTCAGACTCCGGACTAATAAGAATTTCCACACTATCAATGTATGACAGAGGTTTTTCCTTTCGGGCAGTCCCGGGAAAGCCTTCCGCAGGCAGACTTTTTCCTGCCGGTTCAGACAACCTCACTTTTTCACCATTTGTGTTCTCAATATAGTCAGTAAGGGGATTAAAAGTAAGTTTTCCGGCAAGAGATATAGCCGTAACCATTTCTGGTGAGGCCACGAATGCATGAGTGTTCGGGTTACCGTCGGCTCTTCCCGAGAAATTTCTGTTGAATGAATGTATAATGGTATTTGGATCCGTTGCTGCCGATCTTTTTCTCTTCCACTGACCTATGCAGGGGCCGCATGCATTTGCCAGCACATCTCCTCCCGCTGACCTGAAGAGAGCTATAAGTCCGTCTTTTTCTGCCAGTGTTTTGATTTGTTCAGACCCCGGAGTTATCTTGAATTCTGATTTGAATACAAGATCAAGCGATATGGCCTGCCTTACCACAGAAGCTGAGCGGGTCATATCTTCATAAGATGAATTGGTACAGGAACCTATAAGACCGGTCTCAACCTTTACCGGCCATCCGTTCTTTTCAGCCTCACTTTTCATCCGGGAGACAGGTATTGCCCTGTCAGGGGTAAAAGGTCCGTTGATGTATGGTTCCAGATCAGAGAGGTTTATTTCAATGAACCTGTCGTAATACTTTCCAGGATTTTCATGGACTTCCGGATCAGCGACGAGAAACATTGAATTAGCTTCAGCAAGAGCGGCAACCTCTTCTCTGCCTGTTACTTTCAGATACTCTGACATTGAGCTGTCGAATCCAAAAACTGACGATGTGGCTCCTGTTTCAGCACCCATATTGCAGATTGTGGCCTTGCCTGTACATGACAGGTGTTCAGCTCCCTCTCCAAAGTACTCAATAATATGGCCGGTGCCACCCCTGACCGTAAATAATCCGTTTATTTTCAATATTATATCCTTTGCAGAAGTCCACCCGCCAAGTTTTCCGTTAAGTTTTACTCCTGTGACCGAAGGTAATTTCAGCTCCCAGTTCATTCCCGCCATTACATCCATAACGTCTGCACCTCCGACGCCTATTGCCATCATTCCCAATCCTCCGGCATTGGGAGTATGTGAATCTGAACCGATGATCATTCCCCCCGGGAAAGCATAGTTTTCCAGAATGATCTGGTGTATTATTCCCGAGCCGGGTTCCCAGAAATCAATACCATACTTAATGCATGCTGATCTTAGAAAATCATAAACTTCCCTGTTTGCTTCAAGGGCGAGTTTCAGGTCGTTGTCAGCACCGTCAGCAGCGGTTATAAGATGGTCACAATGAACGGACGAAGGAACCGCTGAGCGAAGATTTCCCGTCACCATGAACTGAAGCAAAGCCATTTGTGCTGTTGCATCCTGCATGGCCACCCTGTCGGGTGAGAAATCATAATATCCCCGATTTTTGCCGGAGGGAAGCGGATTTATCTCTTCAGAAAGATGGAGGAAAAGAAGCTTTTCTGCAAGTGTCAGTGGCCGGCCGGCTCTTTCCTTAATCTTAAGGCTCCTGGCTTCCAGATGTTCATAGAATAACTTGATGTGTCCGATATCAGATGTCATTTATTCAGGATTGATTCTGTCATTTCCTTATCTGGCCGTTTCCGGCAATAATCCATTTGTATGTTGTCAAAGCTTCAAGAGCCATCGGGCCTCTTGCATGAAGCTTCTGTGTCGAAATTCCTATTTCTGATCCCAGCCCGAATTCTGCTCCGTCGGTAAAAGCCGTTGAAGTGTTTGAATATACTGAAGATGCATCAACCAGACTTTCAAACAGATGTATATTATCATCATTTTCTGATATAATGGCTTCGCTGTGCCGTGATCCGTAAATATTTATATGTTCTATTGCGTCCTGTACTGATCTGACTGTTTTTACTGCCATTTTGTAAGAAAGAAATTCTGTTCCAAATGACTCCCGGTTGGCTTTTTTCAATAATTCATCCGGGTAGCTGCCTTTTAAAGCCCTGTAAGAACTATTGTCCGCATATATTACAACATCAGAATCTTTGCAAAGTTCAACAATGTAGCTCAGATCATCAAGTCTGTTTTCATGAATTATAAGACAGTCAAGTGCATTGCATACGCTTACCCTGCGTGTTTTTGCATTGTTAACTATTTTTTTCCCCTTTTCCCTGTCACCAAATTCATCAAAATATGTATGGCATATTCCTGCACCGGTTTCGATAACGGGGATGGATGAGTTATCTCTTACAAAATCGATAAGTTCACGGCTTCCCCTTGGGATGATAAGATCTACATATTCCCGGGCTTTTAGCAACTGGGCTGTTTCATCTCTTCCGGCCGGAAGCAGGGTAACAATATCCTCGCAAATACCGGATCTGCGAAGAGCATTTTTTATAATACTTACAATGGCTGTGTTCGAATGAATTGCGTCACTTCCTCCTTTAAGTATACATGCATTGCCAGATTTAAGACACAGGGAGAATACGTCAAATGTAACATTTGGTCTGGCCTCATAAATCACACCAATTACTCCGAAGGGAACTGATATTCTGGATATCAGGAGCCCGTTAGGTCTTCGGTTCTCTGAAAGGATCCTTCCCAGCGGTGAAGGCATGCATGTTACATTTTTAATATCCGAGGCAATGCCTTCAATACGTTGAGGATTAAGAAGAAGCCGGTCATATCTGGGATCTGACTCCTTCATCAAAGCCAGGTCTTTCCTGTTCTCTGACAGAATATATTCCGTATTCGACAGGGCATCTTCAGCAATAACCAGTAAGGCATCAATAATCTTCTGCGGATCCGTTACATTAAGGGAACGGCCGGCTTCCAGTGCTTTTTTCAACAAGGGCTTGATATCCATGCTTTATCTTTCTTCTGTGATCCTGTTGTTTACCTGTTCCCTGACCCCATCATTAATAACCAGGTAATCATAATGAATAAACGGTCTGCTCTGCTTTTCTCCGATGATCATCCTGGCCTTTTCAGATTCGTACTGAGATTTGCCAAGCCCGATCATATTTCCGCCTTCATCGAGTATCCTGACAATATCTCCGCTCCTGAAGCTTCCATCAATCCTTGTGATGCCTATCATCAGCAGGCTTGTGGCTTTATTTTGAACCAGGGCATGCTTTGCCCCTTCATTTACATATACTGCGCCTTTGGCAAATGTATCGGAGTGGTTCAGCCATTTCTTTACACCGTTTTTCTTCCTTGAACCTCCCGCTATCCGGGTACAAGGGATGTCTTTCCCCCGCAGAATATCAGTAATAATGAAATCGCGGTTTCCATTTGCTATATAAACGTCAATGCCCTCAGATGCTATTTTACGTGCTATTGAATATTTTGTAAGCATTCCGCCTCTTCCGAATTCTGATTTCACGGGAGAGATAAAACTGTCAGGATCCTCAGGGACAGAGTAATCGATATCCCTTATAAGCTCAGCTCCCGGGGTTCCCGGGGCAGCATTGTATATGCCATCTACATTGGTCAGGATGATTAGTGATTCACAATCCATCATCGCTGAAATAAGCCCTGAAAGTTCATCGTTATCAGTGAACATCAACTCATTTACCGATACTGTATCATTTTCATTAACAACAGGGAGAACCCTGTTCTCCAGCAATGCCATAATACAGTTTTTCATATTAAGATAATGCCTGCGGTCTCTGAAGCTCTCTTTGGCTGCCAGGAGCTGCCCTGCCTGAATTCCGTACTTGCCAAAAAGAAACTGGTATTTTGCCATAAGCTTAACCTGTCCGATTGATGCCAGAACCTGCTTTGATGCAATCATATTGGTCTTTTTTGACGGTACTATCTCTCCCCGGCCGGCCGCCACCGCGCCGGACGAAATCAAAATCACCTCCATCCCCTGCTTGTAAAGAATTGCTACATCTTCAACTATCCGCAGCATTCTTTCCTCATTCAGTGATCCGTCATCTTTGGTAATTACATTACTGCCGACTTTGACAGCCACTCTGTTTAAATTGACAGAACTGTTTTTCAATTTGATATTATTTTAACTATTTAAAATTAATTTCGTCGCAAAATTAACAGATTATGTAAATATATTATAGTAATTCAATTTTTTTAATGTGTTTTATTTTTGCAATAATCACTGATTTACAGGTTAAAATTAAAAATATATAAGGATATGGACCTTATCTGCTGATCTGTGAACAAAACCATCAGATAAGAACCGGTCCATTGATATATCCCTCTGATATTATACAATCAAAAAGCTTTTTGTCTGTCATAACAAACATCATAAATGAATTAAATCCTATTTTTATGTTATTATTCCGGACAGAGCAATGACCGATCCAAAATATACAAAGAACAAATGAATCATCAAAATCGAATTATCAGCTCCTCATTTACTATCGGTCACAAACAAGCAATAATGTGTGCTTTCAATAAATGCGGGTTCTTTGTGACAGATAAAATAAAAATTATTAAACGATGAAACCTACAGGATTTATTAAGTTAATCATTGCCCCGGCAATTGTCTGTATTGCAGTTTGTTCGTGCAATTCCCCTTCGCAGCCTCAGGTCAGCGGAGAACCAAAAGTATGGCACAATGTTACTTTAACTTTTACCGGGCCATTCACAAGAGAGTATGACACGATTAATCCTTTTACCGATTACCGGCTCGATGTTGAATTTGAACAGGGCAACCAAAAATTGATGGTTCCAGGCTATTTTGCTGCTGACGGTAACCCGGCAGAAACATCTGCAAGGGCCGGGGATAAATGGAGGGTTCATTTTTGTCCCCCCCTCGATGGTGAATGGAGCTACAAAATTAGTTTTCTGAAAGGAAAGAATATAGCTGTTGCAGATGATTTAAGCCAGGGTGAGAAATGTTTTATGGACGGGACTGAAGGTACGATAATCGTTGAAGAGACAGACAAGAAAGCTCCTGATTTCCGTTCAAAAGGAAGGCTTTTTTATAACGGCACTCATTATCTTAAGCATGCCGGAACAGGGGAGAACTTTCTTAAGGGAGGGGCTGATTCACCCGAAAATTTTCTGGCTTACAGGGAATTTGACGGAACATATTACGGCGGCGCCAATGTATCCAGAAGCGGAGAAGCAGCTCCCAACAGTGGTCTTCATCTTTATGAACCACATATTAAGGACTGGAACGATGGGGATCCCCTGTGGAAAAACGGGAAAGGAAAAGGAATCATCGGAGCATTGAATTACCTCTCGTCGAAAAGAATGAACAGTTTTTATTTCCTGACCCTGAACATTCTCGGTGACGGAGAAGATGTATGGCCGTACACTGACCGGAATGAAAGGTATCGTTTCGATTGCAGTAAGCTCGACCAGTGGGAGATAGTGTTTTCTCATGCCGACAGACTTGGCATAATGAAACATTTCGTCCTGCAGGAAACCGAGAATGAGTGTCTGCTCGACTGCGGTTATCTTGATGTTCAGCGAAAACTGTACCTGAGGGAGCTTGTTGCCAGGTTTTCGCACCACCTCGGTATCACATGGAACCTGGGGGAAGAACATCATCCTACAGAATGGTCCCCGTACGGACAGACTTACAGAGAGACAAAGCTTATGGCAAATTATCTCAGGGAAACCGATCCTTACGACAATTTTATTGTTATACACACCCATTCAGCGCCCCATCAGAGAGTAAAAGACATGACAGAATACCTTGGGTTCAGGAATGTCGAGGGGCCATCAGTTCAATGCGGAAATGTTGACGAGGTGCACGAGGATGCCAGGCACTGGCTTAAAGAATCAGCCAGGGCGAACCACAAATGGGTGGTATGCTCCGATGAGATTGGTCAGCACTGGAAAGGGGCTATGCCTGACGAGTTTGATCCTGCCCACGACACCATACGGCATAAAGTTCTCTGGGGAAATCTTATGGCAGGCGGAGCAGGTGTGGAATGGTATTTCGGATATAATTTCCCCCACTCCGATCTGAGCTGTGAAGACTGGCGGAGTCGCGACAAATTATGGGATCAGACAAGGTTTGCACTTGACTTCTTTCATAAAAACCTGCCATTCACCGAAATGACAAATGCCAATGAAATAACCAGAGATAACAGCAGCTACTGTTTCGCAAAAGAAGGGGAGGTTTATGCCATTTACCTGCCTGAAGGCAGAGGGACTGAAATCAGACTGCCCCAGGGTGACTACTCTGTTGAGTGGTACAATCCCCGCAGAGGAGGTGATCTTGTAAAGGGAAGTCTGACTATGGTCGATGGCGGCGGCTACAGACCAACGGGAAACCCTCCGGAATCAGATCATAAAGACTGGGTATGTCTCATAAAGCGTGAGTAAGGTTATTTACTTAAAGTAATTTCTCCCTCAAGTTTTTTATCGGCAGAGGAGGATCCGATGAAGAATCTTACCTTTCCGGATTCAAGTCTCCAGCTATTGCCAATTTCATCCCAGTACCTCAGGTCATTTGCATTCAGACAAATGGTAACTCTTATTGAATCTCCTTTACTGACCATTACGGGTGAGAATCCTTTTAGTTCCTTTAGTGGCCGTTCTACCTTCGAATCGGAAAACTGACGTATAACTGGGCAACCTCATCACTGTCTAAACTTCCTGTATTTATAATGTCAGCTGTGATTTCTGCCACACCATTTTCCCGGAATGATTCATTCGACACTTTAAGGCCTGTGTATGAAAATGTGGTATATGTAAGCCCGTGTCCAAACGGGAACAGGGGCTCATCCTGCCGAATTTACGTTATCTCCTGTCGATTATTTCTCTGGGAACGACACCCGTACGAGCGGCCCACCTTTCATATTCATCAATCATTCTGTTTTTTATTTCAGGATATTTCCCGCTCAGGTCTTCAATCTCTGATCTGTCTTCTTTCAGGTTATAAAGTTCCCATTTTAAAAATTTCTTTCTGCCGTAATCATAAGCTGATACCAGCTTCCAGTCTCTGTCCCGCACAGCCCTGTTTCCTTCATGCTCCCAGAAAACAGGATTTTCTCTTTTAAGACTTTTACCTTTAAAAACGGGGATCAGGCTTATCCCTTCCATTGGTTTTATGGTTTGCCCGTTATGGTTTTCCGGGTATGTTCCTCCGGCCAGTTCTATAAAAGTAGGCATTATGTCGATTATATGAGCTGTTTGATCTGATATTGTTCCTCCCCTGATCATTCCCGGATAAAATGCGATAAAAGGTGTAGAAATCCCGCCTTCGTGGACCCAGTGCTTGAACATTCTGAACGGAGTGTTGCTGACGTTTGCCCAGGGATATTCATAAGCGTCGAAGGATCCCCGTGTACCTGTTTCCGCTGTAGTCGGGAGATAATTGCCCCTGTTTTTAATTGGTTCATGACATCCTCCGTTATCGGCCAGGAAAATAATCAGTGTATTTTCTAATTTACCTGCTTCTGAAAGATAATTAACAACCCTTCCAATATTCTGATCCATTCTGTCGATCATGGCTGCATAAACCGCCATTCTGAGGTCCCACATATCTTTTTCCGTTTCCGGAAGACTGGTCCACGCAGGAGCCATTTCGTCCCTTGGCGAAAGTATAACCGATGAGTCCAGTATTCCGGTTTTTAACATACTCTGATATCTTTCTTCTCTCAGGATATCCCACCCTCTGAGATATTTTCCCCTGTATCTGGCAATATCCTCAGGCAGGGCATGCAGCGGCCAGTGAGGCGCGGTATACGGAAGGTAAAGGAAGAATGGCCTTTCATTTTCCCGGTTCTCTTCCAGAAATTTGATCGCATAATCTGTTATGGCATCAGTAAGATAAAATCCTGTTTCAGGCGGGTTATAGTCTGCAGTATCGAGCATCCAGCGCGGAGCCTTCTGGTTAACCCTGTAGGCTTTTCGCTCGAAATAACTGCCGGCACCATCAATCAGGCCAAAGAACCGGTCAAAACCACGTTTCAGGGGATGGACCTCAGGTCTTCCTCCCACATGCCACTTACCGGACATGCAGGTAATATATCCTGACATCCTAAGAGCTTCAGCCAGTGTAATGCATTGCTCATTCAGATAACCCTGATATGATGGATAACCCAGGTCCGAGACCATATCTCCCACTCCTGCCTGATGCTGGTAAAGCCCGGTCAGAAGTGAGGCACGGGTCGGGCAGCTACGTGATGCATTGTAAAAATGGGTCATCCGTAAGCCCTGTTCTGCCAGCCTGTCGAGATTTGGGGTCCGTATCTCCGAGCCATAGCATCCTATATCGGAATAGCCCATGTCGTCCGACAGGATCAATATTATGTTTGGCGATCTATCAGGTCCAGCCTGTGTGCATGCTGTTACAGCTAATCCGAGAGTACAGGCACCAGAAAGGAATCTGAACAGTTTTACCTTCTCCATCTATCTGGATATTAATATTTTACTTATTAATAATTCGTGATTTTCCGTATAAATAATGTGCGAAAGTTTAAGATTATTTTATTCCTGAGCCTGGATCATATTTTTACCTCTTTCTTAATAATATTTTCAAAACGGGTAGTTGATATATACCTGTCAGCCAGGATAGAGCCGTTATATAAAAGATTGAATACTCCATATGCCGACGGAGCTTTTTGTGCTTCCTCACATGTCCGGAGCTCTGTAATTTCAGGGTTCAGCTTTTCTCTTTCAAGAATTGGTTTTACCTCCAGAATAAACCTGGCCACCCAGGGGCATTGCTTTGAAAAGCTAATAGTCAAACCTTTATGATGCCCGGGGGCATTGGCAGACTTATTAATAACCGGTAATGGTGCTTCACGGAATTGTTTAATCATAAGCTGATCTTTCCCGGATTCTTCAATAATTCTGTAACCGTTCTTCAGAAAGATTCTTTTATCAGCCATAAAAGAATAATCACTTGTTAATACTGCCACACCTTTCATTTTCGAAGCATCTTTCTCCACTTCAGTCAAAAGCTGCCCTCCCAATCCCTGATGCTGATACTTCTTTCCGTTTGTCCAAATACAGTGGATGAACATATAATCCCGTGCATCCACAGATCTCCAGCAAAACTCCCCCGGAATATATTCGATAAATCCTTTCGGGGTCTTTTCCCCTTCAATATAAAGTAATTTGATCTTCAATCCTCTGCTGAATTGTTCAGTGAGCCATTCAACTTTCAACTTATGGTACTGATTTTTCTGATTTATAAAACAGATCGCTCCGGGATGTTCATTGAGGTTAGAGGCAGTTACGTCAATAATTCTTGTTTTTTGAGTCATAAAGAATTAATTTCGATAAATTGAAAGTAAAAAACAGTCAGATCAAATCAATTAAAGAAATCAAGTTAGATAAAATCCATGAAACTTACAGATAAAACCAAGGTATTATTTTCACTGAAGCCCGAATTGCAATCTGCAGCAAAGGAAACAAATCCTGTGTAATACATACAATGACTAACGGATGTGACATAGAGAAATCCCGTCCCGAAAAGATATATACAAAATCTTAATATTGATAGCATGAAGAGGATTTTACCAGTGGCTATACTGTTGACGATCCTTACATACTGTAAGAAAGAATCTGCTGAAAGAAAATACATCAATCTTAACGGGGAATGGTCAATTACCCGTACAGATTCTTTTAACCTGTTACCTGAGATATTTGGCAATAAAACTCCAGTACCGGGGCTGGTTGATCTTGCAATGCCTTCTCTCGATACCGGTAACACTTTTAATGACGGTGTTTACTGGTATAAAAGGAACTTTGTTATCAACGATCAATATCCTGATCTAATACAACTGAAAATAGGCAAGGCAAAATACCATGCAAAAATTTTTGTGAATGAAAAGTATGCAGGCGAGATGCTGTACTGCTTTACCCCGGGTTATTTTGATATCACCGGATTTTTGAATCCTCCGGGAGAAGTCAATGAACTGATGATAGGAGTGGGTACATATAACAATATGCCTGATACGGTCATCAGTGGTCATGACTTTGAAAAACTCACCTATATCCCCGGTATCTATGATGATGTTAAACTTATTCTTGTCAACTACCCCTTTATAAACAATATTCAGACAGCTCCGCTGGTCTCTGAAGAATCGGTAAGGATAGTTGCCGACATTAATGATAAGGGGGATCATAGAAATATAAGGCTGTCATATTCAATCAGTGAAAAAGCAACGGGCAAAATAGTCGCAAGTGGCATTTCAGGATCAAATGATTTTACCGTTTCTCTTCCCGACTGCAATCTGTGGTCCCCTGAATCTCCTTTTTTGTATCAACTTGACCTCTCAACCGGTTCAGACAGTAAATCAGTAAATTTTGGTATGCGATCCTTTGCTTTCGATACGGCTTCAGGACGTGCAGTATTGAACGGAAAACCTTATTACATGCGGGGAACCAACGTATGTATCTTTCGCTTCTTTGAAGATCCGGGCAGAGGATTATTGCCATGGAATGATGACTGGGTAATAAAGTTGCACAATCAATTTAAGTTTATGAACTGGAATTCGATAAGATACTGTATCGGCCTTCCTCCTGAAAGATGGTATGAAATTGCTGACAGTCTGGGTATATTGATCCAGAATGAATATCCCGTCTGGACATTAAATCAACACAATAAGATCTACCCGGAAATAACAGCTGATCATCTGGCAAATGAATACATTGAATGGATGAAGGAACAATGGAATCATCCCTGTGTTGTAATATGGGATGCGCAGAATGAGTCGGTTTGCAGGGTGACAGGAGAAGCTATAAGTATGGTTAGAGGACTGGACCTTTCAAACCGTCCCTGGGAAAACGGTTGGTCGGCACCTGACCTGCCAACCGATCCGCTTGAAGCTCATCCTTATCTCTTTTCAAGGTACCGGGGAAAGGAAGTGCCTTCCCGGGAAGGACCATTGAAAGATCTGCTGTCCGAAAAAAGGATCCCCGGTAATGACGCAAACGATCATGATCCTTTACCTGGTAAAAAGAGATATCCCAATACGCTGCTGATAAATGAATACGGATGGTTGTGGCTGAATCGTGACGGATCAACAACCACACTAACCGACAAGGTTTATGATGTGGCTTTCGGGAAAAACCTGAAAAAGGAAGAAAGGATCTACCAGTACGCAAGACACCTAGGAATGCTCACGGAATATTGGCGGACTCACAGGGAGTGTGCCGGAGTTCTCCATTTCTGCGGTCTTGGTTATTCACGGCCAGACGAACCAAGGGGACAGACCAGCGATCATTTCACCGATATTGAAAACCTTGTTTATGAACCTCAGTTTGTGGAGTATGTAAAGCCGGCTTTCTCACCTGTCGGACTGATGATAAATTTTTGGGATATTGCTGTAAATCCGGGAACAGAAGAAGATATTGAGATTTACTTGATCAATGATCTTGATTCACAATGGGAAGGTACCTTAGCACTGACCATTGCCGGTAAGGAAGGTGTCATTTCCAGCTTCAGGAAGGATATTGCAATCGCTCCGTCCGATCGAACCATAATTAACTTCCCGGTTGATTTCCCGGCTGAACCCGGGGAGTATAAGCTTATTGCAGAAACAGAATTTCGGGGAGAGTCAGTTAAGAGCATGAGAGAAGTCAAAATCAGATAAATACCGGCTAAAGGGTTCGGGCTAATGCATTAATAATGTAACAGTGTCAGCAAAAGACTCCGAATACACTAATAATCAATATAATGAGTACCAATAAATTTGATTATTACAGGATAAAAGATGAGTGCAGGAAGGGATTTCTGAAATATCTAGCCAGGGCAGTATCTTTTATTGCCGAAACAAATATCTATTCTATACTTGATATCGGTTGTGGTACAGGAGTACCTTCAATATGGCTTGCTAAACATTTTAATGCAGACATTACAGCTCTCGACAATGATGTGGAAGCAATAATGTGGCTTGAAGAAAAAGCTGGGGAAGAAGACCTGTCTGACAGAATAAACCTTTCCACAGGGTCTTTCATTGATTATGACCCCGGAGAAAAGAGATTCGACCTGCTGGTTGCAGAAGGTTTCTTGAATGCAGTAGGTTTCGAAACCGGATTCCTGAAAGTCATTAGGCTTATAAAAGCAGGGGGTTATTTTATTATCCACGACGATCTCAGTGATAATGAGATGAAAACGGAATTCTTCAGGACCAATGGATTTGCACTTATCCATTCATTTGTGATGGATGAAAAAGCATGGTGGAATGACTATTACAATTGCCTGGAAATAGCAGGGTCAGATCCGAAGAATATATCTTTACATGCATTCTTCGAAAATGACAGGAAGGAAATAGAAAATTACAGGCTAAATCCTGCAATTTTCAGATCTGCTTATTATGTCCTGCAGAAAAGTGTTCTGTCTGTCCATAAAACAAATCGTGATAATCATAGTATCGTATCAAATGATACGGTTATGGGAATAATAAAGAAATATGAAGCATGAGATCATTTATCCGGTATTTTTTTCATCACTTGCACTCGCAGCCTGCAGTGAGGACAAGGATGAAGGCAAACCGAATGTAATACTTATCATGGCCGATGATATGGGTTATGAATGTCTAAGTTGCTACGGAAGTTTATCCTATAGAACACCTGTACTTGATTCCCTTGCTACACATGGGATACTTTTCGGACAGTGCCATTCACAGCCTTTGAGCACGCCTTCAAGGGTAAAACTGATGACCGGGCTTTACAATTATCGCAATTATGATTACTTCGGCCACCTGAATAATGATCAATACACATTCGGCACTCTTATGAAAGAGGCGGGCTACTCAACATGTATTGCCGGAAAATGGCAGCTCAA
>Ga0334882_1003353_pt1 | contig 14787 bp, 4 predicted proteins | sample GraSluR1_MG_5_FD_207226 | JGI IMG/M metagenome (GOLD analysis project Ga0334882, IMG submission 207226) | Sludge microbial communities from methane-producing bioreactor in Wageningen University, Netherlands - Granular Sludge_15_04-R1 | ecosystem: Engineered > Bioreactor > Anaerobic > Unclassified... | reverse complement strand
TTCGAGAGTCTTTATCCTTGTCAGCAGCTCTTCCCGCAACATGTGTTTTTGGATTGAAATCTGCTCAGGGCGAGACATGTATACTGCTATTGCCTTATTAGTTATTAAAGTTTGGTTTTAGACTATAAACATATTTGTTATTTGTTGGCCTTAGACAGAATAACTTATCACCTCTCTAATGGCTTAAGTCGCTCTTGCCAGAGAGAAGGAAATCAGCCTCCTTTTGCAGACGTACTCGTTAGTACCTTAAGATCGTTTAGTGGTCCCTTAAAATATCCAGATGTCTTGATATACAATCAGCTTTAAATCCCTGTAAAGCTGATTAGCTATAATTTGGATGGGTGGCTGGGATGGAGGAAGACAACCTTAAAAAGAGCTTCATCGTGCGCGGGCAGCTTCGCCAGCCGGATGGAAGCTCGCTTTCTGGGGTCAAAGTTCGCGCTTATCATAAGGAGTTACGCCGCGAGAAGCTTCTGGGCGAGGCGATAACTGATGATAATGGATGCTACGAGATCAAGCCCGCCGTCGCGAGCGCCGACCTGATCCTTCGCGCAATCGGGCCGAAGGGCGAGGAGCTGGCCGCCTCGGATGTCAGATTCCACTCAGGGCAGGAGGTGACTGTTGATCTGCGCGCATCGAGGATACTGCGCCGCAGCCCCTCTGAGTTCGAGCGGCTCTCCGAGGATATCAAGCCCCACCTGAAGGATATCAAGGTCAAGGGGATCACGAGGCCCTCCCTGGTCCACAAGCTGTCAGAGCTCCAAAATTTATATTTTATTTATAATAAATATAGTTTCTTTAAACTTAAAGAGGTGAAAAATGCCCAACCAGACTATCATCACGCTTAACTCCAGTGGCACTGAAGTCAAGAAAATACATGCCAATCTGAGCAAGCTCGGGTTCATAATCTCCAAGCAAGAACTGGACGCCCAGATATTTGGCCAAGATACACGAAATGCTCTGCTTACGCTTCAAAAGGAATACAAGCTGCCTCGCACCGGCGCAATCGACGAAGTCACCAAGTCAGCGCTGTCGATGGCTTTAGCTGGGAAAAAGAGCGATCTATCCCGCGTCGAGGGTCGCATTTTTTTCGAAAATGGGCTGCCCGCTGAAGGCATCACCCTGCGCCTTTACAACTGGGGATTTGGAGGGTCTGAAAAGAGGATTAGTGAGGCCAAGTCGGGAAAAGACGGCTTCTATGTTCTGAAGTACGATCTTGGTGGAAAGGCGGCAAACATTGAGATCCGTGCTTTGGATGCCATAGGAAAAGAGATCTCACTTTCCACAACCAAATTCAACGCTGCCAAATGGGAGCTCTTAAACCTCGTGGCCCCAAACAGCATACGTCCCCTTGCGCCAGAATACCAGAGGCTCTCAGCAGACTTGAAAAAGCAGCTTGGTTCATTGAGAAAGCTTGCTGATGCCAAGGAAGACGCTGAGCGTCGGGACCTTACGGTGTTGAACCGGGCTACAGGCTGGGACGCACGTTTGATTGTACTTGCCTGCAAAGCTGAAAAATTAAGCGCGGACCCGGATATAAATCTCACAAGAGAAGTGCTATACAGCCTCTTCCGAGTGGGTCTTCCTTCTGACAAAAAGTTATTGGCACAAACTAATGTTGAGTCTGTGGGCCAGGCCCTCGAAACAGCCAGGAAAGTTGGGATCGTTAAGCTAAGCGATAAGAAAGTGAAGGACGCCAAAGCCCAATTTGAGAAGTTTGCCCGAAAAACGCGCTTGGCAGCACGTGCTCCAGGTTCAAGTTCAACATATAATCAACTGCTTGAAGCGTCAGGATTGAGTTCAGAAACTCAGGAGAAATTTGCATCCATCTTTTTTAACCACCGCGGTGATGCTGACCAATTGTGGAAAGCAGCCATTGATGCCAATATCTCTCCTGCAGAAATTCAGACCCTTCAACTGCAGGGCAAGCTAGCCTTTTTAGCAGGCAACAGTGCGGAAATGACCTCTTTTCTTCTCAGGAAGGTGGAGACCAGCGACCCTGTCCAGCTCGTCGACGATGATTTCTTCCAGGCTGACAAGTGGGTAGAGCAGATCAACTCCCTAGCCGGAATTCCGCCAGAAAGGCGAAATTCTTTAACAACCGAAGATAAAGACAGTCTACAAGCGCTGATCCCAACCGCTTATCTGGGCGAGTCTATCGAAAAAAGGCGTAGCGCCTACGCAGAAGACATGGCACGCAAAGTACGCCTGAGCTATCCCACCCAAGTGGTTTGCCGCATTATTGAGCAGGATACTGCCAATAGCTTCAAGTTGGGTGATGCCCGTTATCCAACCGCAAAACTATTGGAGAACGCCGCTGCTATGGGATTTCGGCTCGGTCAAACACCCGTGGAGCACTTCTTAAAGACCTATCCAGAGGTTTTGAACGGGATCGATCCAAAAGAGATCCAAACCGCCAAGGAAGGCGTAAAGACCATTCAGCGCATTTACCAAATCACCCCCGGCAATGAGGCGATGTCAGTTCTGTTGAGCCAGGGCTTCGACTCAGCCTTCGACTTGGTGGTACTTCCATTCGAAGACTACATGAAACGTTACGGCAATTTATTCCCCTCTCTTGAGCAAGCCGAACTGGTCTATCGCAAGGCAGAACAGGTAAGTGCGATGATCTACAATTGGTTTGCGATTACCAATAAATTAGAGAGCGAGGTTCCAGTGCAAAGCATCTCAGATTCTGCTGAAGTTCGAAAGACCGTTAAGGAAGAGCTGATTAAAATTTTTCCGACGATAGAATCTCTGTTCGGCTCGTTGGACTTCTGTGAGTGCGAACACTGTCGATCGGTTCTAAGCCCAGCAGCCTATCTGGTAGATTTGCTCCAATTCCTAGACAAGAACGCAGGAGAAAAGGCAGCAGAAGAATGGAAAAATACGCTTTTAAAGTGGTCTAAAGAGCACAATGGCGCCTCATATCCATTCAGAGATCCCGAAGATCAGCAGAAATTTCTCGATCGTTGGAAGAGGGATCATCCAAATGAGGGCGAGCCAGATACACAGAAAACACCTTATGAAGTGCTCATCGAACGCCGCCCTGACATACCTAATATTCAGCTTACCTGTGAGAACACCAACACCGCATTGCCCTATATCGATGTGGTCAATGAAATTCTCGAATACTATGCAGCGAATGACAAACTGGATAGCAGCGCCGTCCACGATACAGGCAGTGCCACTACCTCAGAGCTGCTGGCCGAGCCGCAATATGTGTTTTTTAAGGCATATGAAAAACTCCAGAAAGCAAGTTACCCGCTCACGCTGCCCTTCGATCTCTGGCTGGAGATCGTGCGCTCTTTTTGTGACTATTTCGAAGTGCCGCTATGGCATTTGCTCGAGGTGTTCAGGCCAAGCGATGAACTTTTTGTAAAAACCCAGGGATATGACCGCTCCGCCGTCTTTGCAGAGTCTTTGGGATTGTCACCATATGAGTATGCCCTTTTCACCGATCCTAAAATGCTCGATAAATGGTATGAGCTGTATGGATATAAGACGGCTGCCGAAGCAACTGATGAGGCAACGGACGAAGATACAAATCAGCGTATTGATTTAAATTCAGCTAAGGCTCTCTCGCGGAGGCTGGGGGTGACATATAAGGAACTAGTAGATATAGTGCGCGCTGGATTTGTCAACCCAAAGCTTGAGTCTCTAGTCATCCTGCATAAGCTCGGCATCACAGTAAACGATTTGATGCTCTACAAATCTAACTGGGATTTTTATGAACAAAATCGGGATTTGCTTATCAAGGACAGGAACACCTGGTCCAGCAACGACCTGACGCGATTCAATAAGTTAACTAAAGAGAAGTGGCAGCTCCTTAACGAATTGCACACTTTTATTCAGTTGCTGGAGGAGTTGGGCGAAAAGTATCAGGTATCATTCCAAGCAGCAGGCTTTGATAGCGCTAAAGCGTGGCTTGATGAAGAGCTGGAAAAAATTGATTTTGACCAAATTCTGGTTCTGGCTGATCCTGATGCTGGGTGCAACTTCGACCAGACGATACTCCGACACGCCAGCGCCAGGAAAGCAGATGACATTGCATTTCTGAAAATCAATCTTTTTGTTCGAATATGGCGCAAATTGGGGTGGACTATTGAAGAGACCGACCGCGCGCTTCAGGTCTTCTTGCCAAAGAACTGTCCGTTTGACAAAGGTCACCTCTACATGGCCCCCTTAAAGACAGCATTACTCTATCTGTCGCATTTGAAAATGCTCGAGGATAAGGTATCCGCCGCGAGTCCGGACCGTTTGAAGCTGATAACTCTTTGGTCAAACATAACCACAACTGGAAAGAATCCTCTTTATGCACAGCTATTTCTAACTCCCAGCATTTTGAAGAACGATGAGATATTCGATGATCCCTTAGGAAGTTACCTTCAGCCGTCGAACTTGGAAGCAATTGCAAAGTTGAGGTGGCACAATGTTAGTAAGGAGAATGTGCCGCTGGATAAAAAAATCGATGATTCTGCATTTGCAGAGCATAAAGAAATCAGCCTGCAATATGACATACTCCAGGAGGTGCAGCATCTAACTTATCAGGGTATCCTAAGCGATGCAGATAAAGAGCAGCTTGGTACACTGTATCCATCTCCCATTCTTAAGGATTTGTTAGATGCGGTCCAAATTAAGGCCAGAGAGTTTACGCTCATCAAAGGGCACCTGCTAACGCTGCAAGGTGCGCTCGGTCTGACAGCCAATGATATTACCGATATCCTAACGGATCTTAAGACATCTATAGAATCCGCCGATCTTTCCCTTGCATACGTTTCTCATCTCTACCGCTATGGTCTGCTTTCTAAGCTGTTAAATCTGTCAATCAGAGATCTAATCTCGCTGAAAAACCTCTCTGGCCTTGATCCATTTAAACCATTGAGCAATAACCCAGTGATGAAGCTAGATGAGGATTACCCATTCACCCAAACCTTGAGCTTTGTTGAGGTTGCAGGGCAGATAAGAGATAGCGGATTTAGAATAGACGATTTGGATTATCTGCTGCGTCACCGTTTCGATCCAACTGGAAAATACCGTCCTAAAAGCGATGCAACGCTGGCATTGATTAAGAAGATAGCCGACGGCGTCCGAGCGATCTACATAGAACACGCTATTCCCAGCAATAAAGACACAGTGAGCGAGGATGGGTTGCGCAAAAAATTGGGACTAGTATTGGCTCCTGATGTGGTGGAACGTTTCCTCAGTATGATAAAAGGAACTGCTGAGTTCACAGCCATCGAGAGAGGGGTTAAGCCAGAAAATCAGTTGAAGGAAGAGAGTTTCATCAGCGAGCCGTCTATTAGACAGGTTAAATACAACGATATGCTCTATGAGCAGAGGCTCACCTTCAAAGGGGTCATTTTCGACGCCCAGAAAGAAGAATTAAAGGCCCGGTTTGTCTCGGACTTGTTGGGCAATCTATTGGATGACGTCCAAGCACAGGCCCAATCATTCTTTGATAATAATCTGAGGAAGCAACGACTAAGACTGGACGACGACGCAGGCGACTACGAAGCAGGCTTTATTGAAAACAGCGATTTCAAAGATCTATTCGAGCCGATGAAGCAATTAGTAAAGATATCCCCGAATGAATCCCAAAAACTGATCAATGAGAAGCTTAAAGAGAATGAGATGATCGAACAAGAAAATGAGAAAACGCTTCAAGGGCGATGGGCTCGAGCAATAAACGCTTTCTTGCCGTTTCTTCAACGCTGTCTTATTCGTCAACTTGTAGTCCAGACCCTCACAGCCGAAACTGGAGCAGACCGGTCATTAGTAGAATCTCTTCTTACAGATGCCAGATTGCTTCGTGAGGATCAACCGGTAGGCGATTCTCAATCATTGATGTCAGCCTTTTCGGCTTTAGGCGAAAGAGGAATCAATGCCACCTTCTTTTCTTCATCTGATGGGACGGGTCCGGTGATGAAAAGCGATCTCTTTGCAGATATCGATACTGCTTTGAAAGACAAGGATAACAAACCACTCAAACCTGAGCTTGCAAAAAGCGCGAGTTTTGAGGGTTATCTGGAAGTGCCGACATCAGGTGTTTATCGCTTCTTTTTAGCTTTTAGTAAAAAGGATATTAACGTAAAACTGCGTTTTTGTCATATTCCCGATACATTTCTCGAAGGTAAAGCCGTTGAAAATGCTGGCAAGATAGAAGAAATCAGCAATTGTCTTGAACTGAAGTCAGGCCTGCTCTATCGCTTTGAATTAAAGCTGGATAATCTAGGCGAGGGGGAAGTGCGTCTTCTGGTGCACGGAGAGACGCTGCCAAAAGCTGGTCTTGCACAGCTGACGTTGTACCCGATGACAGTCATTAAGCGCGTCGAATACGCCCAGATTCTTTTAAACAAAACCTTACAGATTATTCAGAACTTCAATCTAAACGAGCGCGAGGTTAGTTACTTGCTCATGAATCCAAAAGACTTTGGTGGCCTGGATCTGAGCAAGCTACCAGTAATAGAAAGCTACGACGTAATCAATAGAGAAAGAGCGTTGTTTTCGCAATTCCTGCGATTGGCTGGCTATGCCAAGCTTAAGCAGGATTTAGCAGGTGGTACGGATGATCTTATTGGCATCTTTGAAACCAAGGAGATCGATGAGAAGTATTCGCTGATTGCCAAGCAAACCCGGCGTGATGAGATTTCTATCAAGGCAACTGCTAATTCCCTCTCCAAATCAGACTTTGCCAATGAGATAGATCTGCAGCAACTATGGGGAGCATTGCAAATTGTAGAGCGATTTGGCGTACCAGTTAACTCCATTTATGAATGGACGAAGATTGTCAACGTGAAAAGGCCAGATCAACGTATTGCCATCGCTCGCGATCTGAAGGAAGCCCTAAAAGCGCGCTTCGAGCCGAAGACCTGGCAGCAAGTAGCTAGGCCAATCTTCGACAGGCTGCGCCAGCAACAGCGGGATGCGTTGGTCGCCTATATTATGCACAAGCATGGATTCGACCGTATGGAGCAGCTTTACGAGTACTTCTTGATCGATCCGGGTATGGAGCCTGTTGTGCAAACATCACGAATTCGCCTGGCAATTGGGTCGGTACAGTTGTTCATTCAGCGCTGCCTGCTTAATATGGAGATTGGGGTGCATCCTACTGCTATTAATGCCAAGCAGTGGGAGTGGATGAAACGCTACCGTGTCTGGGAAGCGAACCGCAAGATCTTCCTTTTCCCTGAAAACTGGCTGGATCCGGAGTTCCGCGACGACAAGACCTATCTGTTCAAGGAACTGGAAGGCAGTCTGCTGCAAGGTGATGTATCAAATGATCTGGTTGAGGACGCATTCCTCAACTACCTTAAAAAGCTGGAAGATCTAGCGCGATTGGATATCGTGGCCATGCATTTAGAGGACTATGCCAATCCCGCTCTCAACACCTTGCATGTAATCGGACGCACTTACAGCAACTCGCCCCAGTACTTCTACCGGCGCAATTGCAACCAGACTTGGACGCCTTGGGAACCTGTAACCGCCGAGATCCAAGGCGATCACCTTGCGCCAGTGGTGTGGCGTAACCGATTGTATCTATTTTGGGTAACCTTCATGGACAAACCTGATGTTAATGCGACACAGAATACGGAAATGGATGAAAAACCTTCACTTGCCGAAGAGAATAGATGGGATATAAAAAACGACTTGGAGAAGCAAGGCAAAATAAAACTTATCGATGTGCAGCTCCACTGGTGCGAATACTTGCAGGGTGGATGGAGTCCCTGCAAATCCAGTGAGTTTGTCTCACTTGGGATACTTTGGGCTGGCCGTTTTTACCCGCTTGGCGCATCACTTAATTTCGATCCTAGATCTATCTTCATCTACGTCTCCAAGGAGTATGAAAAAGATGAGGAAAAGGGGGTGTATATAAACCTATACGGTGTTGGAGTTTATCAAGCGTTTCATATTGCAGGCCGCAATACCCGCCCAGAACTGGTTCCTCCTAGAATTATACCAGATAATCCCTATAGTCCGAAAGATGTGTACGCCAATCGATATTCTTGGTCGGGGCGGCTCGATGTGACCTTCAAGCAGCGCATCACTACCGAAGAGGTTAAGCCCCCAGAAACTATAACATTGCCTATCCTGAGCCAAAGTAGTGCGTATACGCTTTTGCCATGCGACAACGACATCACGTTCTGCTATCCCGAGATCGCATCACTGGTCAAACCGGTATTCTATCAGCGTGAAGGCTATGAGGAGACTCTGTACATTGAACCCAGCCTGGAAGAGCAAGTGATTGAAGAATGGCGAAAGTGGGTGCCACCACCACAGTTAGAATTTGGAGATATTGGAGAAATTGAGATAGCTCCGCCGGACATGAGAGACGAAATTGTCAGGCAAATGATTCCAAAACCCAAACCTTATGACATCGGTCCAGGTGATCCAGGTTTGTCTATTAATCCCGAGTCTCGCTTCAAAATAGATGTCTCGCAGGATTGGCTGGTGAACACGAAGACGGTAACTGAATTAAATGGGGTACTAATTGGACCTCGTGGATGGGCGGAATTGAATGTGCAGTCGGCATCCAGAGTTGATGACGCAGTCGTTGCAAGCGGCGTGAAGATAAGCGTTAACGCGGGTATCGAAATTGCTCCAGAAAGTGTTATTTTCGCTAAGGGGAAAGATGAGCTTGAACAAGCCGGCCTGAAAGATGCGACCCTTGGGATGAATATTGTCGGAAGCGGCGGCTTGAACTCTGCATTAGTAGAGAACATTGCTACGCTTAATAGTTCAAAGCTTAGCGCCGTTAATTCTAGTAGCGAACTGATCGAACGCTAATTGGTGTGAGGAAATAGACATGTATGCCATTGCTACATCTAAGAGCTTCCACAACTACGTGGATGCGGAGCTTATTTTCAAACCTACGCAAGTTAAAGATAATGTGAATACCAAACACATTACTTTTCAGGAGCGTGAGTTAAGCTATCGGATCTACCCGCACTTCCACCCCTATGTAAAACAGTTAATGCGTAGATTGCTTCAAGATTCCACCTCAGGCCTTCTAGCAGTCGATACGGAATATGCACCCGATGGGGCAGCCCTTCCTGGCAGCATTGAGATATCCTTGGATAGCAACACAACTCTAGAAGTTCCCGGTGGATCGCAGGTAAGGCTTCTCAAAGAAACATATGCCACACTGCCCAGCGGCGGACCTATATTACTGGCAGAGAAGCTTCAGCTCAAAATAGCAAAAAAATTACCGGCGACCTTCCCTGGTGGAATTGATTTAAGGCTCGTCGACGAGATTCCAATCCCAGGGAAAACCTTCAATCTATCCCGGAATCAGGAAGCAACTGTTTATAATGATGCTCGGCTGACTTTTTCGGCAAATGCAGAAGTCATGCTCCCTGATGATGTAGCGATAATTCCTGCAGGGACAGAAGCAGCAATCCAGAGCGGCACTGGGCTAACCATTCCCAGCGGTACGCAGGTCACCATTACTCGTAGCAAATCCAAACCAAAAGAGTTATACGAAGATATATTCTCGAACTCGGGTTACGTTCCTTCGACATTGGTCCATCGGCCGTATCCGGTCAAAGATCTTGATTTCACCTACAGTGGCGCCTACTCGGTATACAACTGGGAATTGTTCTTCCATGTTCCTTTTACAATCGCCATTCACTTGAGCAAAAACCAGCGTTTTGCCGAAGCCCAGCGTTGGTTCCACTACATCTTCGATCCAACAGACAATAGCGATGGACCCACTCCGGAACGCTTCTGGAAAGTTCGTCCTTTTCAATACACCGACGTCAAGAAGATCGAAGAGATCCTGGAAAATCTAGCCTCTGGGGCAGACCCAATATTACGCGACGAGACAGCCCGAAGCATCGATGCCTGGATGAATGCGCCTTTTCGGCCTCATGTCATCGCTCGCTTTCGGCAGCAGGCCTATATGTTTAAGACCGTGATGGCATACCTGGACAACCTGATATCTTGGGGAGACTCGCTATTTCGGCAAGATACTGGAGAGAGCATTGATGAAGCGTTGATGCTTTATGTTCTCTGTGCCAACATTCTTGGTCCGCGTCCACTACCAGTACCAAAGAAGGGTGCCATTCGCCCTAAGACATATTCGAATTTGCGGGCAGACCTTGATAAATTTGGAAACATCTTACGCGATGTTGAGGCCGATTTTGGGTTCGATTTGATGCCATTACCGGCCCAAGTTTCAACAGAAAACGAGCGCATGATGGTCTTAAGCAGTATAGGCAAAGCCCTCTACTTCTGCGTGCCACGCAACGATAATATGTTGACCTACTGGGACACGGTAGCGGACAGGCTGTTCAAGATTCGAAACAGCTTAAACATCCAGGGAATTTTCCGTCAGCTTCCGCTCTTTGAGCCGCCGATTGATCCAGCATTGCTTGCAAGGGCGACAGCTGCAGGTCTAGATGTGGGCGCGATTGTAAGCGGACTTAGACAACCGCTCCCGTTGGTTCGCTTCCAGATTCTGGTACAAAAGGCAGCTGAGATCTGCCAGGAGGTAAAGTCGCTGGGCAACAACTTGCTTTCGGCTATGGAGAAGGAGGATAATGAAGCTCTGTCAATCCTGCGCGCCAAGCATGAACGCGCCATTTTGGAGATGGTGGAGCAGGTGAGATATGCCCAGTGGCAGGAGGCAATCAAGTCCGAGGAGGGCTTGCATAAGTCGCTGTCCCTGGCAGTGCAGAGCTATACGTTTTACGAACGACAACTTGGGAGAAATCTTGATGATATTAAGAAATCTATCCCCGAATTAACCGAGCTGGATATAGATGGTCTAAATAAGATGAAATTTGATATGAACGAGCCAGAGGTCTCTTTGCGAGAGATAACAATTGACATAGCTCAGGGTGGTGCGGGATCTATCAATGATGTTACTTTTGGATTACTTGGTTCGGAAGATATCACTGGTGGCAAAAAGCTTAATCCGCACGAGGCTAAGGAATTAGATGACCTCGAACTTGCACATGAATTACCAAAGGTAGCTAAAAGTTTACAATTAGCAGCGAAAGGTCTGAGTTATATTCCCGATTTTCCTATCAATTTGCATTTCTGGGGTTTGGGCGGCACGATTATAATGGGCGGTACAAAGCTTGCGGACGCGACGAATTTTGCAGCTGAAGCAGTTCTAGCAGAGGCTAACGATCGCACCTATGGAGCTAATCGAGAGTCAAAAATGGGTAACTATACCCAGCGCGAAAAAGACTGGGCTTTCCAGAGTAACCGAGCCGCAGGCGAGATCACTCAAATCTTCAAACAACTCCGTGCCGCACAAATTCGGGATGCCGTTGCTGAATGGGAGCTTAAAAACCACCAGAAACAGATCAAAAATGCTCAAGAAATCGAGTACTTCCTCAGTGGAGAATTAGAGAACGTGAAGCCTGAAAATAACTGGGCCAAGAAAACTACTAAAAAGGATTTCTATGCCTGGATGAAACGCGACGTAAGGGGCCTTTATGGACAGTGTTTCCAGTTCGCCTTCGACATTGCCAAAAAAGCCGAACGAGCCTTGCAGCATGAATTGGGCAACACAGAACTGAGTTATCTTCAATTCGGATACCTTGCTGGTAAGGATGGGCTGCTCGCTGGTGAGAAGCTCTACTTGGATATAAAGCGCATGGAGATGGCCTATTTAGACCTTAACCAGCGTGAATTTGAATTAACCAAGCACATTAGTTTGCTACAAGTTGATCCGTTAGCACTCATACAATTGAGGAAGACAGGACGCTGCACAGTGAAGCTCCCCGAGGAACTCTTCGATATGGATGGCCCTGGTCATTACTTCCGCCGCATCAAGACCGTAGCAGTAAGCATTCCCTGTGTTACTGGACCGTATGCTAGCGTTAACTGCACACTGACACTTCTAAAGAGTAGCATTCGTATAACGCCGGTAATAGATGGCAACTATGCGCGCAATAAACATGAAGAAGATAGCCACTTCAGCGACTATTTCGGAAGCCTACAGTCCATAGTCACCAGTTCAGCTCAGAACGACAGCGGGATGTTTGATGCTAATCTGCGAGACGAACGCTATCTGCCATTTGAATACTCCGGCGTGATCAGCGAGTGGCAGCTGGAACTACCGGCAGATCCTAGCAAGGGTGAACCGTGCCAATTTGACTACGACACAATCAGCGATGTAATCCTCCATATGCGTTATACAGCACGAGGGGGCGGCGGCCTGTTGCGCAAGGGTGCTATGGATAATCTCAAGACTCTGATTGGCGGGGCAGATACACCCATTTCTGTGCGTATGTTCTCTATACGTCACGAGTTCCCTATGGAATGGGGGAGGTTCCAGAGTCAAGAGCCGAAAGATGATCAACGCTATGAACTGGAATTGAACTTACGTCCTGAGCATTACCCGTTCTGGAGTCAAGGACGTTTGAATAGTGTAAAGCGGGTCGATATTTTTGCAGACAGCTCAAATCCTAGCTTGGATGTTTACGGCACGGTTAAAAGGAGCAACGAGACTTCAAAAGAATCATTAGCAAAGGCACAATCATTTGGTAATTTGCTGGTAGGGACGTTATCTAATCAAGCGACTGGAATAGAACTGCCAGATAACCCTGTATGTAAATTCAATTTTTTCTTCAATGATAGGAATATTAGAGATTTATGGATAACGGTTACTTGGAGCAGTTCAGAAGGAGAGCATTGATTTACTTTAAGCTATTTTTATATACTTATAATTATTTCCTAACTTCAATCCAGAAGCGTAATTTCTAGGATCTTTTTATTTAACCGGCTTTCCGCATTAACACTACTGGATTTGTGATACCGTATTTTTATCACAAAATAGCAGGGAGGCAGTTTGAATTACAGAAAATTATTATTAAATTAAAATGTGAATCGTTATCGATAAGGTTCCTATTTCTCCCCGACCCTGAACTCCTCGACGTCCAGAAACCTCAGCCACTCCCTCATCGTATTCTCGGTTCTCACCACCTCAAGCCTCTTTTTGAACGTCGGCCCGTCAAAGACAGCTGCATAAAACTCCCCGTTCTCGCCTCAGGGTCGATGGAGCTGCCTTCGTCCCACAAGTCAGCGACAAAGCCCTCGCCGATCTCGAGGGCGAGCTGCTCATCTCAAAAATATCAGCCTTCGTGCAAATGACACTTTTATAAAAACCCTCTTCAACAACGGAATCCTCCTCAGCACCAGGCGGCTGGCTATAAAGCAAAGGGTGACCGCAACGACCGCCGCAATGCCGAACTTGACGAGCGGATGCCATGAGAACCCCCGCAGAGCCAACGTAATCTGGATCAGAATCGGCGGATGGAAGACATAGACAGAGAAGCTGTTATCGGCCAGGAACCGGGCGAATTTGCCGCCCGAGTTGAAGCGCTCCCTGAAGAGGACCACAAGGCCGAGGCATACCCCCAGACAGAAGAACGACTCCCAGAGGGCGAAGGCTGCGCTCTGCCAGCCGAGACAGCCCGCGATCATCGAGATGTCGCCCGCCGCCCAAAAGCAGACTTTATAACCCCCAAAGCAGATTCCCTCATTCATGGATGGTCCAGCCATCGCCACCAGCGGTCTCACCATGAGGTTCAACGGCTTTACAGCCGTCGACGGGGTCGACCTCAACATCGAGAAGGGGGAGCTCTTCGGCCTCCTCGGCCCCAACGGCGCGGGAAAGAGCACCATCATCAAGATGCTGACCACGATGCTCCGGCCCTCCGCCGGAGGGGCCGCCGTCTGGGGCTTCGACATCGGCCGGGAGAGGGATGCGGTCCGAAACTCCATCGGGGTCGTCTTCCAGGACCCCTCCGTCGATAGCCAGCTCTCGGGCCGGGAGAACCTGGACTTTCACGGCAGGATGTACGGGATGGACCGAAAGACCCGCGAGGCGAGGGTCGCCGAGGTCCTGGAGCTGGTGGACCTGACCGAGAAAGCGAATGTACTGATGGAGGACTACTCTGGCGGGATGCAGAGGAGGCTTGAGATCGCCCGGGGGCTGATGCACCATCCTCACGTCCTCTTTTTGGACGAGCCGACGTTGGGCCTGGACGCCCAGACCAGGAGGTACATCTGGCGGTACATCCTGAAGATGAACCAGGAGGAGGGGGTCACCGTAGTCCTGACGACTCACTACATGGAGGAGGCAGACCACCTCTGCGAGAGGGTCGCCATCATCGACCAGGGACGGATCGTCGCCCTGGACACCCCCGAGAACCTGAAAGACCTGATCGGGGCGGACATCGTCACCCTGGAGGTGGACGACGGGATCAGCGATGAGCAGGTGCGGACATTCTCGAAGTTCGAGGGGGTCGAGGCCGTCGACCGGTCCGGCTCGACCCTCAACCTCAGCGTCGACCGGGGCGAGGCCCGGATCCCCGAGATAGTCCTTTCCGCCTGCAGGGTCGGGGTTAAGATAAGGTCGGTCAGCATGCACGAGCCGACCCTCGAAGATGTCTTCCTCAAGTTCACCGGCAAAAAGATCCGGGAGGCGGAGTCGGCCGGCGCCGGTCGGATGGCGGCGGTCCAGAGCAGGATGAGGACACGGAGGCACTGATATGCCGAAGGTGAACGTCTACGCCATCTACAGCCTCTGGCTCCGGGAGATGATCCGCTTCTTTCGGCTCAAGAGCCGGGTCTTCGGCTCCCTCGCCCCGCCCTTCTTCTTCCTCGCCTTCCTCGGCTTCGGCTTCCGATCGGCAGCGATGCCCGCGATCCCCGAGGGCGTAGACTACATCAGCTTCCTCGCCCCCGGGATCATAGGGATGACGCTCCTCTTCTCCTCCACCTTCGGGGGGCTCTCGATGCTCTGGGACCGGGAGTTCGGCTTCCTCCGGG
>Ga0334882_1003352_pt1 | contig 14791 bp, 11 predicted proteins | sample GraSluR1_MG_5_FD_207226 | JGI IMG/M metagenome (GOLD analysis project Ga0334882, IMG submission 207226) | Sludge microbial communities from methane-producing bioreactor in Wageningen University, Netherlands - Granular Sludge_15_04-R1 | ecosystem: Engineered > Bioreactor > Anaerobic >... | reverse complement strand
GGTCTCGACGATACGGTAACCGTACGTTCCGCTGGACAGCTTGTCGTGTTGGTAGCTACCGGTGGTGGCGCCCTCCGCGATCGTCTCCAGAACTTTCACGGAGCCGTCGGGCAGCAGCACCTCCAGGTCACGCCGGCACGCTGCGCCGCACGTGCTTTCATGGGTATAGGTAATGTGGATTGTGTTGAGGCCCACATAACTCGGCAACGCCTCCCGGACCGGCGTCTGCGCACTGCGGGCTGGTTGAGGCGGGTGCAGGGGCGCCGCCAGCGACGCTGCACCCGCCGCCAGCAGCAGCGCGAGCGCACCCGCGAAGGCGCAGATGATGGCGCCGGTTGGCCGGCGGTGGCGCAACGGTGCACGCCCTCTGAGGCCGGATCGTACGGCGCCTCGGGTCCATAAGTTGAAGTGGGTCATCTCATTCCTTTCCGCACGAAAACGTCCGCCAACCAGTCATTGCGATCAGCGAAGTGAAGCCGATCAGCTACGGATCCTGCCGGGTCGTCGAGCCAGACACTAGCGCTTTACCACTTGGTGCTCAATCATCTCCGCCGGTTGCGGCGTCGGCAGCTCAATCACTTCGCGCGTGTAGGTCGCGGGCTCCCCGCGCAGTTCGTACCGGCACGTCGGGCAGTGCTCCAATGCGTGCCGCACCCAGCGCGTGGGGGGCACGCTTAGGCGACGTAGTATGCTCTGCCACCCGTTTCTCGCGCGGTCGCTTCTCGCCTTCCGGCTTCGCTTGGCTGGGCTTCACCCATGCGGGCTTCTGCCAACGCCGTCGTGAGCCGGTTCACCTCGGCTTCCAGTCGCGCGTTTTCATCGCGCAACTGCGCCAGTTCCGTCTGCAATGACTCGAGTTCGTCTGCCATCGGCTGCATCATACCACACTCTAGGACGACGCTGAACAGTTACCTGACTCCCGACTCTGGTATGTTGACAAAATCCGGGCCTATGGTATGCTGTGCGGCAAGGTACAAAAATGATCACGATCACTGAACTGAAGCGACGAGCTCGAGCTATGCTGAACCAGGCCTGCTGGGTCGGCGCCTCTGTGCGTAGCTAGCACGAGATCGCTTAGCTGGAAGTAGAAGCCAGTCCCAGACAGGGACTGGCTTTTTCTGTACCTGAGTCCAGACCACCATTCACAGCAATAAGGAGAGAGGTAGAGATGGCAACCGTGATGTGTCCTGAGTGCGAAGCGGAATTGACGTTGGATGAGAACGTAGAGGAGAGCGAGATCATCGTCTGTCCCGACTGTGGCGTCGAGTTGGAGGTCATTTCCACCGATCCGCTCGAGGTCGAGATGGCGCCTGAGGTCGAGGAAGACTGGGGCGAGTGACCGGAGGTCCTTGAATGAAGATCGGTCTGCTGTACTCGCGCAAGCGTGTTGAGGAGAAGCTCATCACGACAGCCCTGGACGATCGCGGGGTGACGTATGATCGCTTCGATCCCCGTGACCTGACCTTTGAGCTGGATGGCGGGCCGCCGGGCGCCTATGATGCCTTCCTGGTGCGCTGCCTGAGCCATACAAACGCCTACTACATCAGCCGCTGGCTCGAGGGGTTGGGGATCCCCACGGTGAGTCCGCACCAGACGATTTCGATATGCGGCGACAAGCTGCTGACCAGTGCTGCGCTTCAGGAGGCGGGCCTTCCGATGCCGCGGACGGCGGTGGCATTCACGCCCGAGTCCGGGCTCAAGGCCATCGAGGCTATGGGCTATCCGGTCGTGCTCAAGCCCCTCTTCGGCTCCTGGGGCAGGCTTCTGGCGCGCGTCAACGATCGCGATGCTGCAGAGGCCTTGCTGGAGCACAAGAGCACGTTGGGTGGCTATCAGCATGGCGTCGTCTACATCCAGGAGTACGTTGACAAGCCCGGTCGCGACATCCGCGTGATGGTCACCGGTGACGACATCGTCTACGCGATCTATCGCCGGTCCGAGCACTGGATCACCAACACAGCGTTGGGAGGCACGCCGTTGCCTTGTCCGATCACGGATGAGCTCATCGAGCTCTCCATGGGCGCAGCCAAGGCGGTGGGCGGAGGCATTGTGGCGGTCGACTTGTTGGAGAATGCCGAGGGGCAACTCCTGGTCAATGAGGTCAACCACACGCCGGAGTTTCACGGCGCGCGCGAGGCGACGGATGTGGACATCGCCGCTAAGATCGTGGACTATGTCCTGAAGGTAGCAGAGGAGGGAAAGGTATGATCAAAGCCGCAATCGTCGGCGCTTCGGGCTACGCGGGTGGCGAGCTGTTGCGCCTGTTGACCTTCCACCCGGAGGTCGAGGTCGTCCAGATCACGTCTGAGACCTACGCCGGGCAGTTTGCTTACTTTGTCCACCCCAATCTCCGGGGCTTCACGACCCTGCAGTTCTCGTCGCTCTCCGAGCTCGAGCCGTGCGATCTGCTCTTTCTGGCGCTGCCTCATGGGGTGACCTGGGATCGGATTGATGAGTTTGCCGGCATGGCGGAGCGCATCGTTGATCTGTCGGGCGACTTCCGTCTGAGGAATCCTGCCGACTATGAGCGTTGGTACGAGTACAAGCATCCGCACCCCGAATGGTTGGAGAAGTTCGTCTACGGGCTGCCGGAGTTCCATCGTGAGGAGCTTGCCGGAGCGCACTATGTCAGCGGTGTGGGGTGCAATGCCACGGTGACCAACCTGGCGCTGCGGCCCCTCTACAAGCGGGGACTCGTGCGCGAGACCGTGGTCGAGGTCAAGGTCGGGTCCTCCGAGGGCGGGCATCGGCCCAGCCCGGCTTCTCACCATCCCGAACGCGACAACGTGGTGCGCACCTACTCACCCTTCGGTCACCGGCACATCGCCGAGATGATTCAGGAGTTGGAGCTCGACCCCGCTGAGCCGCGCTTTCACTTCACCGTGACCTCGGTGGGGATCGTACGCGGCGCGCTGGCGACGTGTCACTGTCTGGTCAAGGAGCCGGTTGAGGAGCGGGATGTCTGGCGGATGTATCGCGACGACTATGGCGACGAACCCTTCGTGCGCCTGGTCAGGTCGCGGCGTGGCATCCATCGTTACCCCGAACCCAAGCTGCTCGCCGGATCGAATATCTGCGACGTCGGCTTCGTGGCGGATCCCGAGGGCGGGCGCCTGGTGGTGATCGCGGCGATCGACAACCTGATGAAGGGGGCGGCCGGCAGCGCTGTGCAGGCGACGAACGTGATGTATGGATGGGATGAGAGACTGGGGCTGGAGTTCCCCGGGCTGCACCCTGTGTAGGAAAGGATTGGAGGCCAGCATGATCGTCATCAAGGTGGGCGGCGGCGAAGGGGTCGATACCGAGTCGGTCTGCGTGGATGTCGCGAACTTGGTCAAGCAGGGGAAACAGGTGGTCTTGGTGCATGGCGGCTCCCACGAGACCAACGTGATTTCGGAGCAGCTCGGGCATCCGCCGCGCTTCGTCACGTCGGTCTCGGGCCACAGCAGCCGTTACACGGACCGGGCGACGTTGGAGATCTTCGTGATGGTGACCGCCGGCAAGATCAACAAGCTGTTGGTGGAGCGGCTGCAGCAGTTGGGCGTTAATGCCGTCGGGTTCTCGGGCATCGACGGGAGGCTCCTGGAGGGTCGGCGCAAGTCGTTTCTGCGCATCCGCGAGGGGGGCAAGACCAAGATCCTGCGCGATGAGTACAGCGGTGTGATCGAGCAGGTGAACGCTGATCTGTTGACCGCTGTGATGGGCGCCGGTTTCGTGCCTGTGATCGCCCCTCAGGCGATCAGCTATGAGAGCGAGGCGTTGAACGTCGACGGCGACCGGGCTGCGGCAGCCATTGCCGCTGCGCTGGGTGCCGAGACGCTGGTCATCCTGACCAATGTGCCGGGGCTGCTGCGCGATGTCGACGATGAGGGCAGCCTGATTGAGGAGATCCCGCAGGCGCAGGCCGGCACCTATCTCGACCGGTACGCTGAGGGCCGTATGAAGCGCAAGGTCCTAGGCGCTACCGAGGCACTGCAGGAAGGGGTGGGTCAAGTGATCCTGGCTGACGGGCGCGTCGATCAGCCGGTGCTGACCGCGCTCTCAGGACAGGGGACAGTCATCAAGTAGCCGATCGCTTCAACCAACGAGGGGGAGGGTACGTGAACGAGACAGATACCAAGCGCGATCAGGTGATCGCGTGGGAGGACGAATACGAGAGCGGCGTCTACGGCAAACAGCCCATTGTCCTGGTGCGCGGCGAGGGGGCGCGGATTTGGGATGCTGACGGCACCGAGTACATTGACTGCATCGGTGGGCACGGCGCAGCTAATATGGGACACGCACACCCCGCCGTGGTGGCGGCGGTCAAGGCGCAGGCCGAGCGGCTCTTCCTCGCGCCCAACGGCTTCTACAACGACAAGCGGGCCGAACTGCTCGCCGAGCTGGTGCGGGTGGCGCCACCGGGTCTGAGCCGCGCCTTCCTCTGCAACTCGGGCACGGAGGCGGTCGAGGCTGCGCTCAAGATCGCGCGCCTCTACACGGAACGCACCAAGATTATCTCTACGATGCGCGGCTTTCACGGTCGGAGTATGGGCGCCCTGGCGACGACGTGGCGCAAGGAGTACCGCGAGCCGTTCGAACCTCTGATCCCCGACGTCAGCTTCGTGCCCTACGACCGGCTCGAGCGGATGGCCAAGGCGATCGACGACACGACCGCTGCCGTGATCGTGGAGGTTGTCCAGGGCGAGGGGGGCGTCATTCCCGGAAGCGCGGACTTCCTGACAGGCGTGCAGGCTCTCTGTAAGGAGCGAGGCGCGCTTTTCATCGTCGACGAGATCCAGACCGGGTTTGGTCGAACGGGCCGGCTCTTCGCGAGCGAGCACTACGGCCTGCGCCCGGATCTCATGACGGTTGCCAAGAGCATGGCGGGCGGCGTGCCGATGGGGGCTACGTTGATCGCGGAGCACATCGGCGCGTTGCCGGGACACGTCCACGGCAGCACCTTTGGGGGCAATCCGCTGGCCTGCGCCGCGGCCCTGGCGACGATCCACGCGATGGGAGAGGAGCATCTGCCGGAGCGCGCCGCTGAGCTGGGGGCACGCCTGCTCGAGGCCTTCCGCGCCCTGGATGCGCCGGTCATCCGCGAGGTACGGGGGCTGGGTCTGATGATCGGCATCGAGCTGCGGGAGCGCAGCGGCGCCTACCTGGCTGCGCTGGCGGAGCAGGGGGTGCTGGCGTTGCCGGCAGGGGCCACCGTGATGCGCTTCCTGCCGCCGCTGGTGATCAGTGAGGCGGATATCGAGACGGTGATTGAGAAGGTGGCTGTCGTGCTGGCAGCGTGAGGGCGCGGCGAGCGGCGTGATGCGTGATCGTCGACGATGGGTCGCTCCCTTCCGGGTTGCCGGGGAATAGGCGTAGCAACCCGGAAAGGAGAGCGCAAAGGAGGGGGGGATGGCTCAAGGCGATAGGATGCCGGCTTTGCTGGTGCTGGAGGATGGCGCGCGATTTGAGGGATGGGGGATCGGCGCGGCGGGGGAGTCCTTCGGCGAGTTAGTCTTCAACACAGGGATGACGGGCTACCAAGAGGTGCTCACCGACCCGTCGTATCGTGGTCAGATCGTGGTGATGACCTATCCGGAGATCGGTATCTACGGTGTGAATCCCGACGATGTCGAATCGACACGGGTTCAGGTCGCCGGCTTCGTGGTCCATCGTGCGGTGCGCGAACCCTTCAACCACCGCGCGAACCAGTCCTTCACCGACTACCTGAGGGAAGCCGGTATCGTCGCGATCGAGGGGGTGGACACCCGCGCGCTGACCCGACATCTGCGCACCCACGGCGCGATGCGAGGTGTGATCGGGCCGGCGTCGGACGCCGCCGATTTGCTCGCCCGCGTTCGGCAGAGCCCTGAGATGCGCGGGCAGGATCTGGCAGCGGACGTCACGCCGTCGCGTGTGACGGCGTTGGGGGGGGAGCTTTCTGGGGTGCACATCGCGGTCCTGGACGCCGGGCGCAAAGAGGGGATCGTCCGCGACCTGATCGCCTGCGGCGCCCGGGTCACCGCCTTGCCCTACGACGCGGATCCGGTGATGGTGCTCGCGCTGGGCGTCGACGGGGTATTGATCTCTAACGGTCCGGGCGATCCCGAGCCGCTGGACGCGACGGTCCGGCTGATCCGTGGCCTGCTCCGGGCGCGCGTGCCGGTGGCGGGCATTTGCCTGGGGCATCAACTCCTGGGACTGGCGGCAGGTGGGACGACCTACAAGATGCGCTTCGGTCACCGGGGCACGAATCACCCTATCAAGGATCTGAAGGCGGGAGGGATCGTGATCACCACGCAGAACCATGGCTTTGCGGTCGATCCCACGAGCCTCGGCATCGGCTGGTCACCACTGGACACGGCCTTCGAGCCGGTGCGCCCGGAGCTGCTGGCTGGGAACCCGGAAGCGCAGCGTTCCACGACGATGGCTGAACGGTTGCCCGCCACACCTCTGATGGGTGAGAGCCCTATCGGTTTCGGTCCCATTGAGGTCACCCATCTGTCGCTCAACGACGGCACGGTCGAGGGGCTGCGGCTGCTCGGCTATCCCGCCTTCTCGGTACAGTATCATCCCGAGGCGTCCCCTGGGCCCCACGATGCCAAGGGTTTCTTCAAGCAGTTTGTCGCACTGGTTCATCACCACGACTAAGGGGGACTATGCCCAGGCGCACCGATATCGAATCCATTCTCATCATCGGCTCGGGCCCGATCGTCATCGGTCAGGCTGCCGAGTTCGACTACTCCGGCACGCAGGCGCTCAAGGCGTTGAAGGAGGCCGGTTATCGGCTCATCGTCGTCAACGCGAACTCCGCGACGATTATGACCGATCCCGAGCTGTCGGACGCGGTCTATATCGAGCCGCTCACGGTGGAGTTCCTCGAGGCCATCATCCGGAAGGAGCGTCCCGATGCGCTGCTCCCGACGCTGGGGGGACAGACGGCGCTCAACTTGGCGGTTGCTCTCTCTGAAGCAGGTGTCCTCGAGCGTTACGGGGTGAAATTGATCGGCGCCTCGTTTGAGGCGATCCAGTTGGCCGAGGATCGGGCGCTCTTCAAGGCGACGATGGAGCGGATCGGCCTGGAGGTCCCGCGCAGCGTGCAGGTGAGCGATCTGCCCACGGCACTCGATGTCGCGCGTGAGCTGGGCTATCCGCTCATTGCCCGTCCCAGCTTCACGCTGGGCGGCACGGGGGGCGGTATCGCCTACAACGCCGAGGAGCTGACGCAGATCGTGGCCCGCGGCTTGATCGAGAGTCCCTCGCACACGGTGTTGCTTGAGGAGTCGGTGATCGGCTGGAAGGAGTTCGAGATGGAGGTGATGCGCGATCATGCCGACAACGCCATCATCGTCTGCTCAATCGAGAACTTCGACCCCATGGGTGTCCACACGGGTGACTCGATCACCGTGGCACCGGCGCAGACGCTGACCGATCGTGAGTACCAGCGCATGCGTGACGCCTCCCTGGCCGTGCTGCGCGCCATCGGGGTCGACACCGGTGGCTCGAACATCCAGTTCGCCGTTGACTCGGAGACGGGACGCATGGTGGTGATCGAGATGAATCCCCGCGTCTCGCGCTCGTCGGCCCTGGCTTCCAAGGCCACCGGCTATCCGATCGCCAAGGTCGCGGCCCTGCTCGCCGTCGGCTACCGGCTCGATGAGGTCGCCAACGATATCACGCGTCGCACGACAGCGGCTTTCGAGCCGACACTCGACTACATCGTCGTGAAGATCCCGCGCTTTCAGCTGGAGAAGTTCCCCGGTGCCGACCCGCGTCTGACAACGCAGATGAAATCGGTAGGCGAGGCGATGGCGATCGGACGCACCTTCAAGGAGGCGCTCGGCAAAGCACTGCGCTCGCTGGAGCTGGACGCTACACCCAAGCTCGATTTCGAGCGTATTGTGGAGCACCTGGCGAACCCCACGCCCGAGCGCCTGGCCTACATCTACGCCGCGCTGCGTCGTGGTTATTCCCTGGACGAGATCAATGCCTATACCCACATTGATCGCTGGTTCCTGACGGAGTTGGCGCAGTTCATCGAGCTGGAGTCGCGGTTGCGTGACCTGAGTTTGGAGGAGCTGGATCGTGAGGTGTTGCTCGAGGCCAAGGCGTGGGGTCTCTCGGATCTGGAGCTGAGCGAGCTCTTCTCGCAGCCCGAGGATGCGGTCCGCGCGCGACGCAAGGCGTTGGGCGTGCGTCCCGTCTACAAGATGGTGGATACCTGTGCTGCGGAGTTCGACGCCTATACGCCCTATTACTATTCGACCTACGGGGGCATCGAGAACGAGGCGCAGCGTACCGATAGGCCGAGTGTCGTTATCCTGGGATCAGGCCCCAACCGCATCGGACAGGGCGTGGAGTTCGACTATGCCAACGTGCACGCCGTCTGGGCACTTCAGGAGGAGGGCTACGAGGCCATCATGGTCAACTCCAACCCCGAGACGGTCTCGACTGACTATGATACGGCTGATCGCCTTTACTTTGAGCCCCTTACCATTGAGGACGTGCTGAACATCGTCGAACAAGAGAAGCCGATCGGGGTCGTGGTGGGATTCGGGGGGCAGACACCGTTGAAGTTGGCGCGCGAGCTCGTCAAGGCCGGCGTGCCGCTGATGGGCATCGACTTCGCAGCCATCGAGATGGCCGAGGACCGCGAGCAGTTCGGCACGCTGTTGTCCGAGCTCGGTCTCAAGAGCCCGCCCTACGGTCTGGCCTCGACCGTTGAGGAGGCGCTATCGGTCGCTGAGGCGCTGGGCTATCCGGTGCTGCTGCGGCCCAGCTTCGTCCTGGGCGGGCGAGCGATGGAGATCGTGAACAGCGGTGAGGAGCTGCGCCACTATATCGTCGAGGCGGCGCGTGTCTCCCCGGGCTATCCGGTGCTGATCGATCGATTTCTGGAGGACGCGGTCGAGCTCGATGTGGATGTGGTCTCCGATGGGCACGACGTATGGATTGCCGGGCTGATGGAGCAGATTGAGGAAGCCGGCGTGCACTCGGGCGACTCCGCCTGTGTGATGCCCCCGGTGAGCCTCTCGAGCGCGATGGTCTCGCGGATCGAGTCCTCGGTCGCCGACCTGGTGCGGGCGACGGGGGCGGTCGGTCTGGTCAATATCCAGGTTGCCATCCGCGGCAACGAGCTCTACGTGCTCGAGGCCAACCCGCGTGCGTCGCGCACCGTGCCCTACGTGAGCAAGGCGATCGGCGTTCCGGTGGCCAAGCTGGCGGCGAAGATCCTGGTCGGCAGGTCGCTGCGGGAGCTGTTGGCGCCCTACTGGCCCTATCCGAGCCACGTCTCATCGGCGGTGGATTTTGACACCTACCTGGATGAAACACAGCGCGCGCCGATGGCGTGGCCCGTGAGGTCGTCGGTCAAGGAGGTCGTGCTGCCCTTCGGTCGCTTTGAGGGTGCCGATATCCTACTGGGCCCCGAGATGCGTTCGACGGGTGAGGTGATGAGCTTTGGGGAGAGCTTCCCTGAGGCCTTTGCTAAGGCACAGATTGCCGCGAGCAATCCGCTACCCACGGAGGGGACGGTACTGGTCAGCTTGGCGGACGCTGATAAGCGCGAGGGCGTCTCGTTGGTGGCCCAGCTTGCCGATCTGGGCTTCGAGATCGTTGCGACGCGGGGCACCGCGCGTGCCCTGCAGGCGATGGGCGTCAAGGCGCGCGAGGTGCTCAAGGTGGGCGACGGGCGTCCTGACTGTGTGGACATCATCGTGCAGGACGAGGTGGATCTTGTGGTCAACACGCCCTCGACCTATGGCGGTAGCGGTCGCCATCGCGACTCGGCACGTGTGCAGACCGTTGAACAACGGGGTGTGCCGCTGCCCTGGCATCTGGCGCGCACGTCGGGCTATCGCATTCGGACTGCGGCATTGGCGCATCACGTGCCCTACGTGACGACCCTGGTGGCGCTGAGGGCGGCGGTGGTTGCGATTCGCCACCTGCGCACGCAGTCGTTGACGGTCGGGCGGTTGGGAGGAGACGTCGATGGGGATTGAGCGCGTTTCCTCGTTCCGAGCCGGCAGCCCGGTATCGTCCTCTCCCTCAGATGTCCATCGGATGGGGAGCAGGGCGCTGCGTGAGGAGGATAAAGTGGATCCAGCTGAGTTTCTAGAGAAGTTGCTATCGATTCCCAGCCCCTCGGGGGGTGAAGATGTCTTTGCCGAGTACCTGATGACGCGGATGCGCAAGCAGGGCTTCCACGTGAGCCGCGACGAGGCCGGCAACGTGCACGGCACGGTAGGCGACCCGGCTGCGCCGTGCGAGATCGTGCTGTTGGGCCACATGGATACTGTGCCGGGCTTCATTCCCGTGCGCTGGGACGGCGATAACCTCTACGGTCGCGGTGCTGTCGATGCTAAGGGGCCGTTGGCGGCCTTCGTGCTCGCCGCCGCGCGCGTAGCACCGAAGCTGCGTCAGGCCCGGGTTACGGTGATCGGTGCGGTTGAAGAGGAATCCCACGGTTGGGGGGCCCACCATCTCGCCCAGACGATGTCCGCGCCCGACTATGTTATCATCGGCGAGCCCAGTGATTGGGACAGTATCACCCTGGGGTATAAGGGGATGCTCAATATGGAGTACCGCCTGGTGCAGCCCGGTGGGCACAGCGCGGGTGAGGCGCCCGGACCTGCCGAGCACGCGGTGCACTTCTGGAACCGCCTGCGCCGCTATGCCTATGCCTACAACCAGGGGAAGGAGGGGCGCTTCAACACGCTCGATCCTGCCCTGCGTGATCTGCATACCTACAGCGATGGCCTCTATGACTATGTGGAGATGAACATCGTGGCCCGCCTCCCGCCGGATTTCGGCATCAATGTGCTCCAAGCCGGCATGGAGGCGTGGAGCAACGGGGCCGAGCTCAAGTTCCTGGGGTCGGATCCGGCCTATCGCTGTGAGAAGAACACGCCGCCGGTGCGCGCGCTGCTGCGGGCGATCCGCGCGGCGGGGGGGCGCCCGCGCTTCAAGCTCAAGACCGGGACCTCGGACATGAACACCGTGGGTCCGGTATGGGAGTGCCCGATGGCGGCCTACGGGCCCGGCGATTCTTCGTTGGACCATACCCCGCGGGAGCACATCAACATCGCGGAGTTCGAGCGCTCGATCGGCATCCTGGCTCAGGCACTCGAGACGCTCGCGTCCTAGGTGAGGGAGGGACCATGGGTGACGGTGCAATGCTTCTGCAGGATCTCGGCGATGGCTTGATCCTCCGCTGCGCTGTGGCTGAGGACGCTGAGGCGTTGATCGATTTCAACGCGCGCGTTCACAGCGACGATGGGTGGGACGCGCCCGAGGCGGGCATCGGGGTGTGGGTGCGCGGTCTGATGAACGGGGGCCACCCTACCTTTGCGGTGGAGGATTTCCTGGTCGTCGAGGACACGGCGACGGGAATGATCGCCTCCAGCTCGAATCTGATCTCCCAGACGTGGTCCTATGCCGGCATCCCGTTCGGTGTGGGGCGCCCGGAGCTGGTGGGCACCCACCCCGACTACCGGCGCCGCGGCTTGGTTCGAAAGCAGTTCGCGGTCCTGCACCGCTGGAGCGCCGAGCGCGGCGAGCTGGTCCAGGCCATCACAGGCATCCCTTGGTACTACCGGCAGTTCGGCTACGAGATGGCGGTGGATATGCACGGGGGCCGGCGCGGACCGGTGAGCGCCATCCCCGCGCTCAAGGAGGGCCAGGAGGAGCCTTACCTGATCCGCCCTGCGACACCCGACGATCTCGGCTTCATCGCCCAGGTCGCTACCCAGGCGAGCGAGCGCGACCTGCTGTCGTGCGTGCGGGGGCCGGAGATGTGGCGCTATGAGCTGGATGGGCGCACTCTACAGGGTATGCCCGCGCGGAAGCTCCGCATCATTGAGACGCCCGACGGCGAGGCTGTGGGTTTCCTGGCGCATCCGAACGCGCGCTGGGGCACAAGCTTTTTCATGACCGCCTACGAGCTCAAGCGTGGGGTCTCCTGGTGGGCGGTCACGCCCGCCGTGCTGCGTTATCTGAAGCGGACCGGGGAGGGCGAAGCGCCCGATAAAGCGCCTGGGACGGCGGACGCGCCTGTCGACGATAGGCCACCGCTGGAGACGATTGTGCTGGGCCTCGGGCGGGAACATCCGGTCTATGAGATGGTGGAACATCAACTGCCCAAGGTGGATGATCCCTACGCCTGGTTCATCCGGGTGCCGGAGCTCCCCGCTTTCCTGCGCTTGATCGCCCCTGTCCTTGAACGGCGGTTGGAGGAGTCCACGATGGTTGGGCACACCGGCCCACTGCTGCTCGACTTCTATATCGATGGGGTGAAGCTGGCTTTCGAAGGCGGCAAGGTCGTCGACGTTGTCCCGCATCCGTTAGGACGCGAGAGCGATACGGAGCGGCGGGGAAGCGGTGCCTTCGCACGCTTCCCCGATCTCACCTTCCTGCAGCTGCTCTTCGGCTATCGATCCTTTGAGGAGTTGCGGTATGCCTACGCCGATTGCGGCGGCAACCTGGAGGGGAGACTGCTGGTGAAGGCGTTGTTTCCCAAGCAGAATTCGGCCTTGTGGCCGATCTCATAATCACCGATGACGTATGAAGCGATGACAACAAGGTCTGGAGGAGAGTGATGGCACCTAAGAAGGTTACGAAGGTCGTCTTGGCGTATTCGGGGGGGCTCGATACGTCCTGCATCGTCCCGTGGCTGATCGAGAAGTACGGCTGCGAGGTGGTCACGTTCACGGCGGATCTGGGCCAGGAGGAGGAGCTCGACGGTCTGCCCGAGAAGGCGCGGATCAGCGGGGCGGTCAACGCCTATGTCGAGGACCTGCGCCAGGAGTTCCTCAAGGACTTCGTCTTCCCGACGATGCGCGCCGGCGCCATCTACGAGCGCCAGTATCTACTGGGCACCTCGTTCGCCCGTCCATTGATCGCCAAACGCTTGGTAGAAGTCGCCGAGTTGGAGGGCGCCGACGCGATTGCCCATGGGGCCACGGGCAAGGGCAACGACCAGGTGCGCTTCGAGTTGGGCGTGATGGCGCTCAATCCCCGCCTGCAGGTGATCGCGCCCTGGCGCGAGTGGGACATCCGCTCGCGCGAGGATGCGCTGGCCTACGCCAACGCGCACGGCGTGCCGGTCACCAAGACCGGACAGTCAAAGTACAGCCGCGACCGCAACATCTGGCATCTGAGCCACGAGGGGCACATCCTCGAGAACCCTTGGATGGAGCCCGAGGAGGATATGTTCCTGCTGACGGTCGCGCCCGAGGCCGCGCCGGATGAGCCGCGCTATGTCGAGATCGACTTCAGGGCGGGGATTCCGTTTCGCGTCGATGGGGTCTCCCACGGCGCGGTTGAGTTGGTCACCTACCTGAACAAGGTCGCCGGCGAGCACGGTGTGGGTCGCGTGGACATCGTCGAGAATCGGCTCGTGGGTATCAAGTCACGCGGCGTCTACGAGACGCCCGGCGGCACGATGCTCTACACTGCGCTGCGCGCGTTGGAGACGCTCTGCCTCGACGGTCTCACCCAGCACTACAAGGACGTTGTCGCGGAGAAGTATGCTGAGCTGGTCTACGACGGCAAGTGGTTCACCCCGCTGCGCACCGCGATGGACGCCTTCGTCGACAGCCTGATGGCGAACGTCACCGGCTCGGTGCGCTTGAAGCTCTACAAGGGCTCCTGCACCGTCGTCGGACGCAAGTCGCCCTACTCCCTCTATCGCGAGGACTACGCCACCTTCGGCGAGGACGACGTCTACGACCAGAGCGATGCCGAGGGCTTCATCCACCTCTTCGGCCTGCCGCTCAAGGTGAAGGCGCTTCTCGACATCGAGGGCCTGGGCAAGTCGGCCTACGCGCAGCCGGACTACACGGAGTTCAAGCGGGACTAGAGAGACCAGTTATCGGTTTTCGGTTGTCCGTTATCAGTTACTCGTTGGGCAGACCCTCGAAGCTTTCCCTCGCGGGTCTGCCCATTTGCTGATCTGTAGATTTGAGATGTGGACAGGAGACGCCTCTATGCCGAAACTGTGGGGTGGGCGGTTCGCGAAAGAGCCCAATGAGCTGCTGTGGGCCTACAATGCTTCGATCGACTTCGACCGGCGGCTCTATGCCGCCGACATCGCCGGGAGCATCGCCTATGCGCGCGCGCTGGAGCGCGTCGGGGTGCTGGCGGCGACGGAGGTGGCGGAGATCGTCGAGGGACTGCAGATGGTCCTGGCGGAGTTCGAGAGCGGCGACTTCGCCTTCCAGCCCGCCGATGAGGATATCCACACCGCGGTGGAACGGCGGTTGATCGAGCTCAAGGGCCCGGTCGCCGGCAAGCTGCACACCGGGCGCAGCCGCAACGATCAGGTGGCGACGGACGTGCGCCTCTACCTGTTGGAGAAGATCGCGGGCGGAGAGACGCCCCACCGGGGCGTCTCTACAGATGGGTTGCGGGGGCTGGTGCAGGGGCTACAGGCGGCGCTGGTCGATCAGGCGGAGGCACACCTGCACGTCGTCATGCCCGGCTATACCCACCTGCAGCCGGCGCAGCCGATCCTCTTCTCCCACTGGTTGATGTCCTTCTTCTGGATGCTCCAGCGGGACGTGGAGCGGCTCGACGACCTGGTGCACCGGGTCGCGGTGTTGCCGTTGGGCAGCGCGGCGCTGGCGGGTAACACCTTCGGGATCGATCGCGAGGCGCTCGCCGCCGATCTCGGCTTCGAGGCGGTGAGCCGTAACAGTTTGGATGCCGTTGCCGATCGCGACTTCATCGCCGAGTTCCTCTTCTGGGCGGCACTTATGCAGACCCACCTCAGCCGGCTCGCCGAGGACCTCATCCTCTATGCCACCGCCGAGTT
>Ga0334882_1003351_pt1 | contig 14794 bp, 13 predicted proteins | sample GraSluR1_MG_5_FD_207226 | JGI IMG/M metagenome (GOLD analysis project Ga0334882, IMG submission 207226) | Sludge microbial communities from methane-producing bioreactor in Wageningen University, Netherlands - Granular Sludge_15_04-R1 | ecosystem: Engineered > Bioreactor > Anaerobic >... | reverse complement strand
GTTGTAATAGTTGGAAGCACCGCAGATGTTGTGATAAATGATGATTCATTCCCGTAAACAACTCCGTTTTTATTCTGAGCGTATGCCTTTATATAGTATTTTGTTCCTTGCTGTAGGCTTTGAAGATTGCTTGTAAATGTACCTGTACTTGTTCTGGGACCAAGCGAAGTTTTTGAATCTGAGATGTCCGGATTTGGGGAGATGCTCCAGCAATGGCCATGAGCATTTATACCATTACCCAGATCAATGATATTTCCCCCGGCCCTGGCAGAACTTGTCGTAATATCTGATACTATGCCTGTTACAACTTTCAGCTCCCGTTCTATTTTTGAGCAACCCGGGCAGGCAATAAAGATTAAAATAAATAATGCGATTATTCTGATCAGCTGATTATTATGATTGATCCTTTCCATCCTGGTTTATTCGCTTTGATTTTCCGGTTTCTTAAGAAATAGTGATGCTTTCCGATTTCTAATTTAATAATTTAAAGAATAGTACCAAATACCTGAGCCAGTTTATTATCATGAATCTACACGTTGGTTGATTTTTAATCTGTCTTCGCCTGAACCTTCGGCCTTAGGTCGTCGCAGCCGACCTGTTGCCGGCTAAGACGATGTATTCGAAGAAGAAGGTAACCCGGCTTCGCAGAGCTCGTAAACCTGGTTCCCCTGTGATTGCGCCTATATTTGGGTCCAGGTCCTGCTCCGGGGTCCATACCACTTGATTCAGATTCAGAGTTATGACAGCTATTTTATGTATCTGCTGCTGCAAGATTCACTATCTTCACCCTTTACCCCGTAGGGAAATGACTCCACTCTTTCCGCCAGCCCGTCAGCTTCATACACTAACCTTGAATCTCCGACATTCATAAACCTGTTGTTTATATCATTCCTTTTTTCAACTATAATGAATCCATTCTGATAGTTCCTGATCCCCCCGCTCGAAATTTCACCCGAATAGATGTCAATGGACCTGATATATACCATATTTCCTCCATCATTGATATTATCTTCCATTTCACAATAAACAGAGAAGGTTGTTTCATCTCCTGAGATGAAAGCACCTTTGCCGATAGCATCGGAAGTGTTGGATGCATATTTAAGTTCAATGGAAAAATCCTTCATCTGATTAAAAAACTGATAAGAGTAATCCTTGTATTTATTACCATTTTCCATATTGGTAAGATCATCAAAGTAGTAATTACCCGTAATATCAGGAGGCGAGAATCCTTTATGGATGGTTAATCCCAGATTCTCAAAATCAGAAATAATATCCTGATTAATAATGTTATTTACCTGATATGGTATATCGTTGACATAATCATCACAATCCGTATTATTTAAATCGATTTCATAAAGTGCAAAAAGGTTTTTGACATTTGAAAAATTCTTGTCCTGGTCGAATGGATAAATTTTTACGGCAACCCTCCTGTTAACCAACTCTTCTCTCGTCATACCCCACTGATCTATTGCCAGACATATCAGCTTTTCGTATATGCTCTGAACGCTCTCCAGCATAATATCGGCCGCCAGCTCGATTGCTGTTGATCCCCCGGCCATAACGAATGATATCAATATAGATGAAGCATTAAGGGCAATTCCGGTCCGGGCTTTCAATAGTTCCGCAATTTCCTCAAATGTTTTACAATAGAGAATATAGTCCCTGTCTGCCATTACCGCATCGGTTAAATAAAACTGCTGGATCACCCAGGCATTTTTAATGATCTTTACTTCAGCTATGGCTATGGCCCCGACAGTAATAAGTAATCCGACTGTCATTATTACACTCTTTGACTGATAAGTTGATTCCGGTGTGTCCGGGTTTTTCAGGCCTGCAATTTTATCCAGGTCAACCGGATCGCCGAATAAAAATGCAGAATTATAACGTTGCCGGGGATCCCTTACAAAAATGATCGACTTGTCATCAGTCTGGTAATATACAACGTCCATGTTTTCTACAGGATTTCCTTCGGTATCGACAACCTGGATATCGAATGTAATTTCTTTTTCGGGAAATACGGTGCTGATATTTATTTTTCCTTCAGCATTTGTTGAGCCTTCGATGATCTTATCCTGGTATATCAGGTAATCTGTTGATGTCTCTTCTTCTTTCTCACAGGCATCCAGAGAAAAAAGAAATATCATCGCAAAAAATAAGAGTCTTTTTTTCATGGTCGCAGTTTTTAAAGTGATTAATGGTTTACAATCATATAGCCGAAGTTAGTCACTTGAAAACCTGGGGTAAATACCGTGGCAGAAGTAAAATAAATACCCGAAAACAGGTAGGCCTTAAACTTGTTACAAAGGACCAGGCTGATTATGATCAGTATATCATTATTAAGCAATCAGACTGTGAATTTTACAATCCTTTGTACTTGGAAGCAAGGTTTGTAAGTGCCACATGGGAAGGAGAGAATGTTGGCGGATTTGAATTTTATTTTGGGACCATATTTTAAAAATCGTGTAATAATAAAACCTAACCGGAAAAGAGTCAGCTTATCCTTCCTGGTTGATGTATCAGGTACCGAAATGAATTATGCAATATCGCTTACAGATGTTTACAGAAAGCTTACAGAGTTTCCTGCGAAACGGGTAACAGTGTTTCTCGATGCCTGTTTCAGCGGAGGGGCGAGGAATAACAGCCTTCTGGCAAGCCGCAGTATCAGGATAAGGCCCAAGCCTGAAGAGCTGCAGGGAAAGCTTGTGGTCTATACTGCCAGTGAAAATGAACAGGCAGCCCTGTCGTACCGGGAACAAGGACATGGGATGCTCACATATTTCCTGCTGAAGAAGCTAAAGGAAACAGAGGGCAAATGGACCTATACCGATCTTTCGGAATACCTGAACCAGATAGTTGGAATCAAGTCGCTGCTTATCAACAATGTGGAACAGAATCCGCAGACCAGTATAAGTGAGGTTATAAAGAGTGAATGGGAGAGGTGGAAGTTCAATTAGGTATTATTTATCTGTAATGCATCTTTCTCTGTTATTGACCGTGTTGTTGCTTGTAATTACTATATTTACAAACTATTATGACCTTTTTTGGTTTAGAACGAATTTGCTGTAAGCATTTGATAAATATACCTGGTTCCACCACCATCCGGATAAGTTTTTTTGTAATATCTCTTTACGAAGTTTGTATGTACTGTAATGCTTCATTATCCCCAAATATGAATTCATCCTGCTTAAAAAGATTCGATTTTCTTCCTTGGCAGGTTTATGATCTTTAACAATTTCGTTAAGCTTTTTGACAGCACTGTAGAAATTCCCTTTTGTTCGATTTGCAATGTAAATCCTGTGTGGTTTTATTACTGTACCAAGATACTTTACTCCTCTGTTAAAATGTTGAAGATAGATTTTATCAGGATGGAGTTTCAGTTCCAGGTTTTTATCCAAATATGTTTTTATCTTCTGAATGCAAGATAGCAAGTATGTTTTATTATTATGGATCAATAAAATATCATCAACATATCTGCAATAAAAATGAATTCCAAGATCACGTTTTACCCAATGATCAAACTCGTTAAGGTAAATATTTCCAAAAAGCTGCGAGGTAAGATTTCCAATTGGAAGTCCGCAATTTTTCCTGGCATGAAAAAGGCTTTTTGATTCAGGAAGTCCATGCCAGTCATTTCTGCTTCCTTGAATATGACAATTATTTACGGGTTCATTGAAGATTGTTTTTTCAATAAGGTATAAAACAAGCGACAAATCGAAATCTATTTTCAGCCGATGCTTTAGCAGAGTTTCTTTTACCTTGTTAAAAAGCAATTTTTTATTAATTGCCATAAAATATCCTTTAATATCAAGCTTGAGGATAAAACAATCTTTCATATAATTCTGAGAACAGGAACGAATAAATTTATCGGCTCTTTTTATTCCATAATGAGTACCTTTTCCAACTCTGCAGCTGTAGTTGTCGTTAATAAAAGTTTTTTCGAATATCTGTGATATGTAATTATAAATGAAATGATGAACAACTCTGTCCCTGAAATCCGCTGCAAAAATCTCCCGTCTGACAGGTTTTGTTACAACAAAACAGGTACTGGAATCAGGACTATATCTTCTTTCGATGATTTCATCTGCAAGTGAAAAAAGGTTGGCTTCGAAATCTTTTTCAAATGCCAGTGCATTTATTGTATTGCGTTTATTCTTACGGGCATCGAAGTATGCCTGGAACAAATCGAATATGATTTTTTCTTTGTCAAATGAGGAAAACATATCCAGCTGATCCATTATAATTTGATTAAAAGCCTATGCAGGTGATATACCCTGCATAGGCATGTTTTCCATTTAATCCCTGACGCAACGAACAGAAAAACCAATTGTCTTGTTGTTGTTGTTCCTGTTGATATTGCTGTTATTGTAGTTCATGTTCCGGTTCAAGGCGTTTGTTGATGAGTACTCCGTAGAGGACCACCAGTTACCGTTGTTTCCAATATTGTTGAATGTTCCATCATTGTTACGGTTGCCACCCGGAACTGACTTAAAAGTAACCTCTCTCTTTGTTGAACAGGCATTTTCAGCCCATGCAATCATTTATAGCTAATGCCAGGCTTCAGGTCCTTACGACACCAGCGGGTTACCGGATTAAACTGCTCGCTCCCTGTGATCTTGACCATAGGGACTCTGGCGGAAAACAATTATTTCTGACTTTTCTGCCACCCAGTCAGTTGTCTTGATACCTCTTCCACTTTTTGATTTACCTGAACAAACCTTTTTAAATTGATTTGATGCAAATCTTTCATTATTCTGACTAATAGTCTTATTATTTCAATTTTCTCGCGCGCATCCTGTAATGTTATTTCTTTATTTCGCAGGGTGTTTGCACGAAAAATCAAAATCAGCAATTCTGTTGTTTCTCTTTTTAATGTTTCCCCAATTGTATATTTATATTCTTTTGTGAAATCTTTTGCAAACCGGAATATTTCCAAAAGAAGATCATAACATGACTTGTAAACGGGCAATTCGTGGTGAAGAGTCATTTTTCAAAAAAATTCGATCCCGCTTCGCGGGATATTTAAATTGTCAAATTGTCAAAAAGCCAAATAGTCATCCTGTTCAATAGCATCAAAGCTGCTATTGAACAGGATTAATCCCTGACGCAACGAACAGAAAAACCAATTGTCTTGCTGATGCTGCCCCTGAAGACAACGCTGCTAACGTAGCGCATGCCCCGGAGCAAGGCGTAGGTTGATGAGGACTCCGTAGAGGACCACCAGTAACCGGTGTCCCCAATACCGCTGAATGAGCCATCACTGTCCCGGTAGCCACCCGGAACCGCCGTAAAACCTGTCTCATTAGTTGCTCCGGTATTAGGGCTGTACCATAGACCCGTACCTCCCTCAATTGTTCCGGTTGATTTCAGCTTGCCACCGGCAACGCTTTCACCACCAAGATAAACCGTCAACGTTGTCCACTCAGCATCAGAAGGAACGTGCCAACCAGCCGGACACAATTTACCTGTATTTACTGTATACCAGTTATAAAGAGCTCCATAGGCATTTTTATATGTTGCTGCATCATTATAATACCAGCAATAACCCGGTGTTGTAAGGTTGCTCCAGGTTGTATTATCAGTAACCAAAGGGATGTTCGATCCATCATTGTATTTAGTAGTTTTGAGGTTTGCCGACATCCAAACCTGAGTTCCTATCCGAACCACATCATATACATTACCATCTGCATCTGCAACATCATTTACAGGAGCATCAGCTGTCTTAAAAAATATCTGATTTCCATATACTGTAACATTATTAGATTCTGCATATGCCCTTAGAAAATATGTTGTGTTTGGTGTAAGTCCTGTAATGATGCTGGTAAATGAACCTGTATTTGTTTTGTGGCCAAGTGAAGTCTTTGAATCTGAAATGTCAGCATTTGGGAAAATACTCCAGCAATGACCATGTTGGTTTATTCCATCACCTAAATCTATCAAATTTGCTTCAGCTACTGCAGAACTTGTTGTAATATCGGTAATTGTGCCTGTTACTACTTTAGGTTCCCGTTCTATTTTGGTGCAGGAGATCTCAATAATACTATATAGACCAAATATGATCAAATTAAGGTTGATTATATTTATCAATTTGATAATCATTATTTCATCTTCTTTTCAGCATTATACCAGCTATATGTAAGTTAGAAGGATTCAGATTCTTTGCTCTGTGCGGTTACTGTGCACATTAATCTCTTATACAGCGGACTGAAAGACCTTCATACTTACCAAATTCATCACCATATAAGCTAATAAAAAATCTGTTCGAAGTGTAGTTTAAATTGCGAAAGTACACACCAGAGGTTTCATTATCTTCTGTAACGGACCACCAAGCGGTGTATTCGCCAATACCATTAAATGATGGTATTGTGGTACACGCAGCACATCTAGTACCAGCTGGACGACCAGTAAAACCACTACTATTATTACTTGCTTGATCATTCCCAACTGTACCAACTATTTCACTATATTTCCAGCCTGATGTTGATGCTAAAGACTTGGCAATGTCAACAACTTCGTTATAACCATATCCATTATTAATTAGGTAATTTCTCAATTCTATCCATTCTTCATTTGAAGGCACGTGCCAACCTACTGGACATACTTTCCGAATATCAGCAATTGCGTACCACGTATAAAGCCTTCCATAAATACTTGCATTATTCTCATCACCATTATATGCCCATTGGTATTTAGGCATATTTTCAGATCCAATATATTTTGTTGCCGGATAAGTCGTTTCTATAATATCACCGTTACCATACTTAGTAGTTTCCAGATTTTCAGCCATCCATAATTGTGTTCCTACTCGAATTATATTATATACATTGCCATCTATATCAGTAACATATGTCGGATCAGAAGTAAAACTTACTAGATTCCCATAAGATGTTCCTGCACTGTTTGTTGCATATGCTCTTACATAATAAGTTGTATTAGGTGATAGCCCTGTAATATTGCTTATAAACGATCCTGTCCCTGTACCATCGTTTGTCCTGCTGTTAGATATTGTTGGATTCTGGCTTGTGCTCCAGCAAACACCTCTGGCAGTTATTGATGCTCCCCCATCTGATGTGACATTACCGCCACTTGTTGCTGTCGTTGATGAAGTAACCGTTGTGGTTCTCGTTGCTACTGTCGGTGTTACTATAGCTACCGGTGTTGTAAAGGTTACATTCGTACCATAGCTTGTACCTGCGCTGTTTGTTGCATAAGCCCTTACATGATACGTTGTATTTGGTGAAAGTCCTGTTACGCTGCTCGTAAAAGATCCCGTCCCTGTTCCGTTGGTTGTCTTTGTGATTAGTGAAACAGTCGGATTCGAATTCGTGCTCCAGCAAACACCCCTGGCTGTTACTGCCGCTCCTCCATCGGAGGTTACATTGCCGCCGCTTGTTGCTGTTGTTGATGATGTTGCTGTAGTTGTTCCTGTGGTTACCGTTGGAAGGGTTATATTTTGAGGCGTTGTAAAGCTCAGATCAGCCCCGTAGGCTGTTCCGGTGCTGTTGGTGGCGTAAGCTCTTACGTGATAAGTAGTATTTGGTGAAAGTCCCGTTATACTGCTCGTAAATGATCCTGTTCCGCTCCCATTGGTTGTCCTGCTGTTTAAAATAGTAGGATTCTGGCTCGTACTCCAGCATACGCCCCGGGCTGTCACCGTTGCGCCTCCGTCGGAGGTTACATTGCCGCCGCTTGTTGCCGTGGTTGAGGATGTCGCAGTGGTTGTTCCTGTGGTTACCGTTGGCAGGTTTATATCAGGAGGCGTTGTAAAGGTCAGATCATTTCCGTAGGCTGTTCCTGTGCTGTTGGTGGCATAAGCTCTTACATAATACGTTGTATTTGGTGAAAGCCCTGTTATGCTGCTCGTGAATGATCCTGTGCCGCTTCCATTGGTTGTCCTGCTGTTTGAAATAGTAGGATTCTGGTTTGTGCTCCAGCATACGCCTCTGGCTGTCACCGTTGCGCCTCCGTCGGAGGTTACATTGCCGCCGCTTGTTGCCGTGGTTGAGGATGTCGCAGTGGTTGTTCCTGTGGTTACCGTTGGCAGGGTTATATTTTGAGGCGTTGTAAAGCTCAGATCAACCCCGTAGGCTGTTCCTGCGCCGTTGGTGGCATAAGCTCTTACGTGATATGTTGTTCCCGGCTGCAATTCGTTAATAGTGCTCGTAAACGAATCCGTCCCGGTTCCGTCAGATGTATGATTACCAGCTATTGTCGGATTTAGTGTAGTGCCCCAGCAAACTCCCCGTGCCGTAATTGCACCTCCCCCGTCAGACGTTATATTGCCTCCTGACACAGCTGAGGTTTGTGCAATTGCTGAAACCGCTGCCGTTGTAATAGTTGGCAGCTGCACAGCAGCTAAAGTTGTAAATGATGATTCATTTCCGTAAACAACACCATCTTCACTCCATGCATATGCCTTTATATAGTATCTTGTCCCTGGCTGCAGGTTTTGAAGATTACTCAAAAATGAACCTGTGTTTGTTTTACGGCCAAGTGAAGTATTTGAATCGGAGATGTCAGTATTTGGGGATTGACTCCAGCAATGGCCATGTTCGATTATGCCATCACCAATGTCTATTAAATTACCTTCAGCCCTGGCAGAATTAGGAGTTATATCTGATACTGGGCCTGTTTCAACCTTTACTAAACGCGGTTTGTAACACGATACTGAACAACAGAAAAACAGACTGAAAAAAACAAAAGTGTGCCAAATTTTATGAGAGGCTGTCTTCATCTTACTGACTGAATTGCCTTAATGATTGTAATATTACCTGACTGAACATCTCACAAAATCACTAATTGAATTACTTGATTGTCATGTTAACCCAGACATCCCTGTTATTATCACCATAGATAACCTGAGGGTCCTGTTCCTTCTGGTTTACCAGCAGTGATTGGAGCGAAACCTGGGTCTGAAGATAACCGGCCAGCTCTCCATAAGTGATATCCCCGCGGCTATCCTGAAGCTTTTTAAGAAGGTAATAGGTGAACATGCCATGTTTCTTTGATGTGTACGGCAAGGCTGACTGCTCGCCTGAACTTGCTGAGAAAACGATGGTATTGGCCGGAGGGACCTCAAGCTTGGGTCTTACACGTATCCCCCTGCTGGCCAGAAGATCTGTGTTCCTCCCGCCTCCTGAGAAGCAGGCATCGAGAAAAATGGTGATCTTTTTGGCATTTGATTCTTCAAACCTGTCGTAAAGGTCATTGAGCTTTATGGCATTCAGCAGGCTTGAACCCGTTACATCCACCGGGATCAGGTACGGGATATTGGTACTCTCATCCGGAAGCCCGTGCCCTGCAAAGTAAAATACAATTTCAGCATCATCGGTTCGCTGAGCCAGCTTAGACACCAGATCGATCGATTGCTTCATTTCAGCTGAAGTGGCATCCTTCAGAAGAAATACCTTCTCTTCAGTGAAGCCCATGGTTTTAACTATGTATTCCTTAAAGATTTCGGCATCGCGCTTTGCATAAATAACATCTGTTTCACTGTTTATTCCTGTCTGCCTGGCAGAGTAATCTTCATTCCCGATGATCAGAGCATACTTATTGGGGTGTTTTACCATTTCCTCAGGGATGTTCCTGTCTACTTCTGCGACCAGAGATGCTATATTAATATCATAGTTCTCCGAGGGGATACCCTGGATGATCACCTCACGATTAGCCTGCAGTGACTGGTTAAGCCCGACCGATACAATGGTATCCCTGGAATATTGCCTGTATTTTTCTTCCAGTTCGATCCTTATAGGTATCTGTGTGTCAGCATATCTTCTCGTAGCAGTGAACGGGAACTCGAGCTCTACTGCCTGCCCGGGCTTAAGTGATCCCAGCTCAAAGAGGTTGGTGCTGTCGAGCATGATACAGTATTCTCTCATAAATTTAAATTCAGCTTTTACATTCGAAGCATCTCCCTTCCCCAGGTTCTGGACCAGGATCTTAAGGTTAATAGGGTAATTTCTCACTATTCTGCCACCTTCTTCTGTGCTGAATACGGCATCCACTACTTTAACATCAGGTTTCTCAAATTGCCGGGTAGGAATAATCACCTGATGCGCAAATGAATCAAATCCATTATGCTCAACAGCAACCAGGGTAAATTCTGCCGAACTGGTTTGCAGATTCATATCTGTCCTTATCGGTATTTTAATATCAACTGATTCACCTGGTGCAATGTTTCCGACCTGGAGTTCGGGAGTAAATGACAAACCGGGAACAGAGGTTTTTGAAGCTACCCTGAAAGTTACGCCTTCAGCCGCACCTTTGCCCTCATTGACGAGTTTCAGGCTGATTTCACTCCTCTCATTGGAATTGATAATTCTGTTTGAGTTCTCGTCAGTAAAAATAATATCCCTTATTACCAGGTCTGGCAAAAACATTACAGATTTTATTTCCTGAACGGGGGCTTTCTTAAAGGTTACATGTTTGGTCTGGCTCTTTGCAGGAACGAGTACAGTCTTTTCCTGGGCTGACACGAAACAGGTCTGAATTAAACCGGCACAAATGAGAAAGATGAATGTTTTCATAGGGTTTAGAATTTTTTCATCAAAAACGGAATTTACAGGTAATCAGGTGAGCTTCATTAGATGCAAATGAATATCCCATGTTGAGACTAATGCCTGCTGAAGGCTTGCCGATAGTTTTATTTTTAACTGACAGAACAGTTACCAGGTCAACAGTCCATATAGTTGCTGCTGCCCCGGCAAGGATGTAGGAAAAAGTACTTTTATTACTTGCGGATTCATAATAGTTCTCCCTGGTTACCGGATCAGTTGCTGATTTGTATGAATCATAACTGTCATTGCTCATGTTTGCCATTATTACTGAACCTATAATAGCCCCATATCCTGCAACACCCTTAACCAGATGGCCTTTTTTAAGAGTAATATCACTCGTACCCCAGCCGGGGAAAGCCAGTGATTTAAAAAAACAAGCCGTCCGGCTTACAGGTTGTATTTTGCTTTTTGCATCAGAAACCGGAGGAGTAATTACAAACGGGGTTTCCATTGTTTTGTCAGCATCGCCTTCAGTGATTACCTCACCCGAAATAACCACATAAATATCATCATCCAGTTCTATATTATCCCTTTCTATATCCCATACAATACTATTGTTCTCGCCTGACTGAACCTGTTTAAGGTCGCTGGTAAAAGACATTGCATTGATCTTTTCACCTGAAGCTTTAAAGATCTCTACTTTTAAATTGTACTTATCGGTATGCTTATAATTATCAATATTGTATTTAATTACTAACTTATTGTTGATCAATGAAAAATCAATATCACTTATTGTCGGGACTTTTTGGCCGGGGCAGGTATGCCCCAGCAGAAAAAGAAAGGTTGTTATTAATAACCTCGTTTTCATAGGTTCAGGAATTTAGATTTTGGGAATTAAAGTATAAGCCAGTTTTATATGATGTGCCAAATCTGCTGAAATGAGTCAGACGGTTCTTCAATGAATCATTGTGGGAGACCACGCAGAGAAATCCTGTACGTCTTGATGATTTTGTACTATTTGTTTTCATGGCAAGGGTTAATTCATGAATCTGATCCTGATAAAGAACCTGTAACTAAATTTCATATTTAAATATAAGCAAACATATACCTTTGAGCAGGTATTTTAGATCATCAGAATTAAGTATCAGCCTTGTCCGGTTTCAATGTAACATCCATTTAGTTTCTCTTTACTATATTTACCCCTACAACCTGAACCTGAAGCTCTTTATTTTTTGTTCTGTTATCCTGCAGCCATGAATGAAAACTCTCACGGCTCATTGATTTAAAAGTGGTATACCCTTTGTCCAGCTTTTCCGGAGGATTATAGAAGTATCCTCCAAATGGTACCGGCGAGAACAAAATATAAAAAAGATTATAATCGATCGGACCTTCTGTATAGAACTCTATTTCGTCCACCTGGTTCCTGTCAGATAAATAATCACAATTCTCGCGCGAGAAAAAAATATACTCCCTGTTGCCTTCTACTTTGAAATAGTTTTCATTTGATTTATTGTAAGGCACACAGCGCTGAACAGTTTTCAGATCATCAAAAAAAACAATTATGCAGCCATCTTCAGGGCTCTTAAAATACAGGTAACCGAACTCTCCATCCGTAAATGTTTCACTTCGGTTAATTAGAGGATCTGTACCGTCAAGAGTAAAAGCCTTGAACATTACAGAAGCAGACTCTATTTTTCTTGCATATCCTGTTACGTTACAAGCATACCAGAAATTACCGTTTTCATCTTTTTTATCGTAACAACTCTTACTAACATCTTTAATCCATATTCCATTAGGAAAGGAGTTTAAATAATTGCTGCGTTTATCACTGTTAAAAGCGACACTTCTGCCCTCCATTTCAGTTATTGTAAGTCTTTCATAATTGGACATCACACTTGTTCCGAAAGCTTTTTCAATGGCGTTTTCCCGGGCCATCAGCATAGCTTCATGCTCATATTGAGCTCTTGTTTTCAGGAGGTTATTTGCCAGAACAGAGGCCTCTCCCGACACAAGTATCTCCTGGGCGGCCAAAGCCTTAGAGTAAAAAAGCAGAAGCAACAGTATCAGAAATCCATACTGTTGCCTGCAAAGACTTAACTTTTCAGATAAAAAATTCATTCTAGTCAAGATCAAATATCTTATCAAGATCGCGGTGGAGCTCTTCGGCCTCATTCTTCATCTGTTCCCTGAGAAATTCACGTGCTTTTGCCATAGCCAGTTTCTGACTGTATGCACCTGCATAGTTAACCTCAATTATTGCTTTTCCGTCACGCTCATCCTTTAATTCGCGAAAAAGTGTATATGTATCTTCCATCGATACTCTTTGGGCTATTAACTGCTTTCCGGCCGTGACGGTTTTATTTATTCCCTCAGCGCTTTTCATTGATATCTGTTCCGTGTTCAGGCTTCTTTTAACCAGTTCGGCGACCCTGGTCTCAATATTTCCTGCAAGGGCAGCACGCGCGGCAGAGCGGCAGGCAGTTGCTGCTCCCTCAAAAGTTGGATCGACTGCGGAAGTGTATACTACGGCGAATTTTGAATCGCCATTCTCATCAGTGTCAAATTCCTTATTGATGGCTTCTCTTACATAAAGCTCAAGAGAACCTGCTCCTTTCGGTGTATAGCCATCTTTTTTCAACTCTTTGGCCCTTTGCTTCAATGCCTTCTTGTATTCTTTCTGTCTGGTTTTAAGAACCTGGGCTTCCGTAACTCCAAAACATCCTATTAGAGCTAAAAGCAGAAGACTTCTGATAATGACTGTTGTTTTCATGGTTATAAAATTTAAATGTTTCATTGGTTAATCTTTTATTCTGTTCATTAGTAAAACTGTTTAATCAAAATTACAACCTGAAATCAACACTGGAAATACCCATTATCAGGTAATCTGAGTCACTACAGAACAGTATTATCCAATTAATTTATTATCAATAGCGAACTTTATTAAACCGACTATTGTTTTACACTTTGTTTTACGTAATATATTTCGCCTGTGAGTCTCCACTGTCAGGGGGCTCAAAAACAGCTTTTCGGCAATTTCAGCGGAAGTTAACTCCTGGCATATAAGCGATATAATTTCCTTTTCGCGTGCTGAAAGAGCCTGGGTATTATCCCTGATTTTTTCTTTTCTTATGAAATTCTCGGTCATTATTGAGATCACTTCATTGCTGTAATAAGTGCCGTGATCCGTAATACGGCTGATGGCATTAACAAGTTCCTTTTTATCGGAGTTCTTCAGAATATACCCCTCAGCTTCAGTCATCACTATTTCATGGATGATCTCACGGTCATTGTACATTGTCAGCACAAGGACTTTAATATGGGGATACAGCTCTTTTATCCTTTTGGTAAGTTCCGTGCCTGACATTTCAGGCATGTTAATGTCAGTGATCACCAGATCAACATCAACCTCAGCCAGCTTTTCAAGAGCCTTAATTCCATTGTTCGCTTCAGCAACAACCTCAATGTTCTTTTCCTTTGAGATCATTGTTTTTATCCCGTCAAGGAACATCTGATGATCATCAACTATAAGGGTCTTTATCATATTATTAACTACGGTCGGTATTCGTTTAGGCTCCAAAAAATAGCAGGTTACATGTTTACAGGTCAATTACTAAACATTTTTCTATACTAATATATAATATAAGATGGAAATGAAACTTGCCGAAGATTTATGTTAATTATGTCTTACGCTCTAACAAATATATGCACTTCTGCGCTGATTTGTTATTAATATTTTTTAGAATACATCAATTTTTTAACTCATTTAGTCAAAAAAACAGTGCTTCTCCAAAGATTATTCATTCTATTAATAAAAGGCATACCGGAACCTGATTATATAATGAAGCCTGCCCCAAATATTTGATCCGTGGTGAAAAAAGAAATATCCGGTGTTAATGTAAGCTCGTGTTTTCCGCAATCATCGCTAAAACCTATATCGTATAAGTTACAACAGGATTCTTATACTGATATGTGACCCGCTGTTTTTTCCTGATCTTATGTTCATGGTACCATTAATTATTGCCAGCCTCGAATAGATATTCTTCCAGCCGATTCCGCTGCTTGTTTTGATCAGTTCAGTATCAAAACCGATACCGTTATCAATAACAACAAGATCAAGGTATTCTTTTTTATAGCGATTAAGTGTTATTCCTATCTTGGTTGCATTAGCGTGTTTCAGTATATTATTGAGTATTTCCTGTACTATCCTGTAAAGAGATATTTCGAGGTTCTCATCAAGCCTGTCACTGTTAAGGTTATTTACGAATGAAGCCTTGATTTTCTCGGATAAATTTATTTTTCTG
>Ga0334882_1003350_pt1 | contig 14796 bp, 7 predicted proteins | sample GraSluR1_MG_5_FD_207226 | JGI IMG/M metagenome (GOLD analysis project Ga0334882, IMG submission 207226) | Sludge microbial communities from methane-producing bioreactor in Wageningen University, Netherlands - Granular Sludge_15_04-R1 | ecosystem: Engineered > Bioreactor > Anaerobic > Unclassified... | reverse complement strand
TCTCGACATCAACGTCAATAGCGATGGGGCAGGTGCGAACTATGGCATCGATGATGTCCTTTTCTTTGTACGCCGTGAGCCACATCTGGAGCCGGTTTGTTTCGGCCGAAACGTACCGACACTCGCCAGCGGTGCTCAACAGCAGAATGGCCGCCGCCACCGGGCCGCCCAGGTTGTCCCGAATCTGACTGTGTAGACGTTCCGCTTCGGCCCGGTCGTCCTGCAGCATGGCGTTGATCCATTGCAGCGACGCGACGAAGGCGGGGCGATCTTTCTCGCTGGCTTGGGGCAACTGCTCGATCTGGCCGAAGTCCTTCGCGGCCAGATGGGCCTTGGCCTGTTTGAGATGCCGAACGACCTTGGCGACCAGCAGGCGGAACCTTGCGCGCCGGACCTTGGGATTGATCCCGCCCAGTTTCTCGGCCTGCTGAATGTACTTCAGCGCCTTGTCGAATGCGTTGCGTTGCTCGGCGGCTTCGACCAAGTGGAGCAATGGCCTTGGATCCTGGGGAAACGCCGCAGCCCACTTCTGTGCGACCTCGTCCGGTTTCACGTCACACCCGTCCGCCGCGCTGGCGTAATCGAGCCATTCCTTGTAGATTCCGGCGTCCGACCTCAGGGCTGCGGCCCGCTCATAGAGTTGTTCCGGGTAGAGGAAGTACATGTCCGGCTCTTTGCGGGAAGAGGGCAGCCTTCTCGAACGCAGTGGTGGCTCCTCCTCGTGATAGAAGTCATCCCAGTCGCCGAGATCGTTGCGATAATCTTCCTGGACGTCGGGCAGGTGCTGCGGCGGAATCTGCCTCACAAGCTGCGCCATGTGAAGGTACAGAAATGCGCTCTCCTGTCCGTCGGCGGTGAACAGTCCTTCTATAATCGCTGCGTTGCGGAAACGGTCCCACAGGACACAGGCATATGAATAGTCGCCGACGCCTTCGACTGTGCGGGCGAAGAGCCGCCAGAAGCAGGCGTCGTGGACCGTCTGGCCGCCAAGGGCGTCGCTGATCGCTTCCACCTGGCAACCGACCATGTGCGCCTTGATGAAAATATGCTGTCTGAGGGGTTTGAGCATCTGTGGGCAGGCGCGTTGGCAGATGAGCACCGTTTTGCGCACCTGGCGGTATAACTCTCTGTAATCTGGTCGGGCAAACGCCGCGTCCAGCGCCCGCAAAGCATTTCGCAATTCAGCACGTGGTCCCAGGATCCTCTGCACGAGGTTTCGTCCGGCCTGCGTCAACTGTCCATCCGCCGATTCATCTATTATCGCTCTGACTGAGTCGGCAATACGCGCCGGGGCGCTGTTGTTGTCGATCGCTGCCAGGAATCGGCGACATTCCTCATCTTGACCTCGATAGAGGTGGGCGATAGCTCGGATCAGGGATTTCCAGTTGGCCAGGGGGTTTCGATGGGATACCTCAGGCAAACTGATCACGGCGTCGTCGACGTCCCCGGTCGTTACGGCCGCAAATGCGCGATCAAGGGCCGCAGCCGCTCGTCGCAACGGGTGGTCTTCCGGTAGGGCCGCAGACGTTGCCAGGGCCTGCAAGTCGACGAGTCCATGCCGAATAGCCTGTTCGGCCTCCTCGCGGCTCTGCGAAGACAACTCCGGGTGGGTCAGTGGTTCTATCACTGCTGCCACATCACCGAGGCGGGCCGCCAGATTACGTCGCAGGTGGGCGAGCCGATCCGCCGCCTCAGGGAATCGCGATGCGACCAGGTCCGCAAGGGCTTTGGCCTCGGTCATGAGATCCTTGGCCAACATCGCCTCGATGCGTGCAACATAGGCATCGATCAGCAGCTCTTTGGATTCCTTGTGCCCCAGCTCCTTGTGAAGCTGCTTGGCTTTCTCCAGTGCCGATTTGCTGCTCTGCTTCTCTATGGCGAGGCGGACGTCCCGAATCCGAGCGACGACAGAGGCTGTCCGACTCGGCGACTGCGATGAGCCGGACGGTCGTAGCGGCACTACAGACGGGCCCCTTGCCCTCGGGCATTCCTCAAGGACCTCGATCCCTCCCGCCTTTCTCCTTTTCTTCTTGTGGCGGCCCATTCCGTTCCAGTCCTCCGTGAAACCTGCTCGACTGCTGCCCGTACCGTAAACCACCGCGAACCGAACAAACGGTTCGCTCTTTCTATGGAGCTTCCTTCAAAACCCCCCAAAGTGCGATGGAACGCTCCAGTGGCGGACCACTTCGGGAGGTCGATTTAATCAGTATAGGTATAGCCTGCGACACCCATTTTGCAAGCAAATTCTCCGCCCTTCACAACTCGCCAGTTAATCTGTGTCGAGACGACTCACTACCCTTTGCTGCATCACGGACACATCGTGTCCCTCTACAAAAATAGGGGTGCCCTCCTGGCAAATCTAACGAAACTCAGCGACCGTGGAGACATTTTGGTGACAGAGATTCTTCAGATTTGGTACTCTTCAGCCCCATCCGCAGCGGACTGGTTTTGGCTTCATTTGTTTCCCATCTACTGCTCTGCTAATGTCACGGGACAGGACTTGCACCTGCTCGAACGATGTAACTCTACGCGGCACATGTGGGCCACTTCGCTTCAGCCTCCCCATGTGCCTTCTTGTCCAAGAGCGTTTATGGGCAACTCAGCCGCTACAAGGCGGTCCCACGGGCGTGTGACAGGGACAGCTGGCCACGATGGTCGCACTTGCGCTTGACAGGCACACCTTGGAGGACTACGGTATATCCGTATCCAAGTGGCGTACACCAGCATTATGAGTAGCGCGTGCTCTTGTCGTACCGCGTCAGCCTTTGTTACAGGATGAATTCATGGTCGTCCACGTTGATATAGCCGTCCACTATGATCTTTCTGCCGGGTACAATTTCCACGATGGCGAAAGCGTTGTTAGCTGGATACGCCCTTTCGACCATTGCCTTTAGAGTGTAGTAGTGAATCCCGTTGATTAGTTTATAGCTGCCGGCATGGTGATGTCCCTGAAAGACGGCCGCGACTTTGCCTGAGTTCTCAAGCACAGTGCGAACGGCGGCGGCATTCTTGACATAAGGCGACCCTATGCCGTCCAGCAACTGATGTACGAATACAATCGCAGGACCTTTTGCCGAGGCCAGATCAGCGGCGATCCAGTCAAGCTGGTTTTTTGGAATATTAGCGTCCGTCCAGTCGAAGTTGCCGCTATCATAGTCGGCACCGTCACTTCGATAATTTGCATCAAGCACGACGAAGTGCACGCCATTTTTGTCAAAAGAATAGAACTTCTTGTCAGGAGGTATGTCCGTGTTCCTGACCTTGGCCAGGAACTGGGTCTTGGAAATATTATCCGCATCATGATTGCCCAGGACATGGTAGGTCGGCCCATCGAATTTCTGAATCTCGGCTTCTATCGTCTGCAGGTATGACAGCGTGGCGGCCGCGTCCGAGCCCTGGTCCTTGAAATCGCCTGTTTCAATGACGAAATCGACTTTTAGCTCGTTGGAGACGGTAATACAATCTATGGCCTTTTGGTAGCTGTCGCGGTAAATGCGTGTGCCAGAGGCCGGTATGTCCGCGTAGTGCAGATCCGTCAGGAGTCCGAAACGGACCGTCTGCTTCAGATTGTTTATTCGGCCGGGGGTCGGATCAGGCATGAAGTCCGGCGGAAGCGGAAGAACCCGCCTGGCTTTCACGTAACCCGGCAGCAAGGCCGCCCCCGCAAATCCAACACTTGTGCCAAGAAACTCTCTTCTATTCACAACAATACTCCCGTTTTCTGTTGAGTCGGCGCGGCTTGGCTCGGAGGCCGCCGCTTAATACACATGCATTGCTCGTCAGTCTTCCATCCAAAGCCCGAAGGAAACGTTGGTCTCTTGCTGGGGATAAGTGCCGTCGCGGTATTGGCGGACAATCGTCTGGCCGTCGGGCTTCACCAGTGCCAGGTAGCCGTTGCTTACAGGCAAGGTAAAGTTTGTATGCAGTTGTCCACCCACCGTACGGCGATCCTTGCCGCTGGCGAAAATCACAAGGAATTCATTCGCCGGCACCTCAACGGACGGGAACCGCCACTTGGTCAGATCTTCCGGATCGTTTGTAAGGTACCAGTTGAAAAGATTCACCGGGCAATTTTCTCCGTTGAATACCTCGATCCAATCCGATGCGTCTGCATCTTCGTCCAACAAGATTCCCTGGTTGTCCGCCATAAACTCGGTGATGTCGATCAAAGCGGCATCCTGTTCCTGTGGACGTGCAAGGTAGTTGGCGGCAAGGATTCTCAAATCCTGCTCATCGACACGATTGGACGCATCGAAATCAGCCGACCAGTCGAAGCCATACCATGCCGAGGCACAATCCGAGAGATCCAACAAATTGACGAAACCGTCCTGATTGGCGTCGCCGGGAAGTCCGCGTTGAACGACAAAAGAATCAATTACACCTCCATCGGCCTGCATGGCTTCGAAAAAGAGCCTGTTGCCTTGCACTTCGATTTTGCAGAATTCGTATTGCTGAATCGGACCCGTGACCAGATACGGGGCATCCTGCGAGCTTTCTCCCGGATAGTGGAAAGGGGCGCCTCCTGCTCCGGTAGTAATATGGTGCACACCATCGACGAGACATCTGGCATAATAACCGTATTGACCGGCGAGGACCACATCCACATCGTATGTTTGGCATAGCGGCTGGATCAATTGCTGGACCTGGGCTTTGTTCTCAGTGCTCCAGTTGTTCGTCGGGTCGCGGCCGGCCGACCAGCCGCCGGCGTTGACGATAAGAATTTTCCAGTCTTTGTCTGCCGCCGCCAAATCGTTCTCCAGCCACTCGATCTGCGCTGATCCGAAGCCATAAGGCGTTTGGTGTGTGTACTGATCCAGCACGGCAACGTGAACCGGACCATAGTCGAATGAATAATACAGCCCGTCGTTTTCATCAGCCCAGGGGTAGGGCCAATATTTTGGAAACAGCAGATCGGGCCCGGCGCCCAACGTTTCGTGTCGGCCTATGCAGCCCATTACAGGCAGCGAAGCTATCAAATGCCCGATACCTGGATGTTCTTTGGAAAAATACTGATTGCTCCAATCGGCTTCATCCATGCCATGATTCACCCAATCGCCCACGTGCAGCAGAAACGTTCGGCTGCGCGAATCAGCGGTATACTGTGAAATAATGGCCTCACAGACTCTCTCGTGCGCGTCGGCGTTTGTCAGGGTTCCGCCGTAGACAAAAAACGTTACATTCCTGGCGAAGTCCTGAGGGGCCGCACGGAATGAACCTTCGAATTCATCGGCGCCGACCGTCACTCGATACCAATATGTGAAGCCCGGCTGCAGTCCTGTCAACTTATGACTATGCTGATGGTCTGTGCCGTACTCGGTCGTTATGACCTGCCCGTCGGCGAACCCGGCATCTCTGCCCCATTCGAGGATGCATGTGCGGCTTCCGCTCAACTGCCAGAGTATCTGCATTTCAGTTGGACGGCCGGGGTAGATCAAGTACGGTTGCTTCTCCATTGTCGCCGACACCGGGCCCGCGTCAACTCGCAGATTGTCGAAGCTTCTCGTGCCGCCGTATACCTCGACGCCCACGTAAAGACCCGCCACGCCGACCGTTTGCGGGATTTCAATAGAATCGTCGAGGATCACAAGGTTGAACCCATCATGATAGCCGACGCTGTAAATTGTCTCCGTAACACGGAAGATGTGCAGGGCGAGGTCTATGCCGGTGGGATAAACGCCGTAGTTTGTAGAAGTTTCAGCGCCGTTTCTATAAACTCGCGCCCTAATATTCGACGGCGAAACAACGTGGAAGCGAATTCCGTTTTCAGTTCCCGTATTCGGACTCCTTGAGATCGTTGACACGGTCAAATACAATTCGTGCGGGTTGCTTGCTACTGAAACAACACTGGCCGCCTCGCCGACCTCAAGCTTGGCTGTCTTGTGGAACACGCTGTAGGTCGTGCTGCTGCCCGTGGTGACATTCAATGTGCCGCCGGAAACATTGAAACCAACAGCGCCGCTGCCGTACGTCCGCGTTCCGATGTAGTTGGCGCTTGTGTCGGTATCAAAAGTGTCAAGAAAAGGTGCTGCCGTACTCAAAGGCGCCGCGCACAGCAATACGAGAACAACTAATCTCTCTATTCTGTTTTTCATGGTTCTGCCGCCAACCAATGCTTAAGTAAAGAAGAATGGGTTGGCAGGCCCTGCATGCAGGGCCTGCCAATCCCTTGACAATTACAAAGCACTGAAACAAACAGTCAATATAAGCCGGTGGCCAGCCAGGCTTCAGCCATTGCGGCGAAATCGGCCAGATCAACGACACAGTTGCCGTTGAAATCAAACTCGCGGCCGGTGAAGTCAGGATCTATGCACAGAATGCCCGGGTACACGGCCTTGTATTCATCAGCAATCTCTTCTAAGGACCGCGCGTAGTTGTAAATCCTGACATCGTCAATATAGCCTGTCAGCGGAGACATGCCGTTGAGACGATTGGCGCCAAAGAACAAATCACTTTCAGTGAGAGCGACATTGGTGTACGGTCCTGCGGTGCCCCTGCGGATGCCGTCGACAAACAACTCCACGGTAACCGCACCGTCAACGTTTCTCAGTACGCCGGTCACCATGTGCCACTGGCCATCGTTGACACTGATGACGGTGTCAGTTGCAGTACCCGAACCGCGAAGCGCAAAGGCGGCCCGAGGGGAATTATTGGTTGCCATCAGATTGAAGCCTGCGTTCTCGGTATCAACTCTCTTGCCTATCAGGCCCTGATAGCCGCCTGCAGTGGTCTTCACCCATGCGTTGGCGGTTATACCCTGGGGATAGAAGTTGTACAACTCGCCGCTGTCGGGAATGACCACCCAGCCGCCTGTCATGTCACTGCTGTTGCCGACGTTCAGAGCGAGCGAGCCGGTTCCTATGATCGCATCGTCCCCGGCGCCGTAATACGCAATAGACGTATTGTTCGGATCTCCCGAAGGATTGGGATCGACGACAACAGCCTCAAGGCCGCCCACAATGTCGTTCATGTGGCCGTCGAACGTCCAGTGCCCGACCAGCCGCTGAATCACCAGCCGTGCTTCAGTGGACGCAACCTGGCTCGGCAGGTCGTTGGAAGCAACACAGTAATAATAACCTTCATCGGCCAACTGAACATCGTTGATGGTCAGCACCTGTGAACGAGCACCTGTAATACCGGCGCCATCGGTCAGTGCAACACCGTCCTTGTACCACTGGAACCCCGTCGTGGCCTCTGTGACGGTTATGGAAAACTGAGCTGTCCCGCCGATTGGAACTGTCTGACTGGCGGGTCCGACAAGTATCTCCGCGCTCGCCAGCAGAGTTGTAAAGCTCCAGACTATGCCAGGTCGAGCGATGGGATCCTGCGTGCCGACATCATTGGGCTCGTATGCGTCGACCCTCCAGTAGTATGTCGTGCCGTGCTCCAGAGAAATCGGTACGGTCACCTGGGTGGTTTTCGGATCGTCGTCAAGATCCAGGTCAACCACAGGGTCAACTATGACAGTGCCGTCGGCCGGAAAATTCGGATCCTCACGGAACAACAGGACCTGTTTGACCGGTGCAAAAACATTTACGGGATTCCATGTCAGCATCGTATCAAGTGGTACAGCAGTTTCGTTGTTGGCAGGAAGGGGAGAAGTGGCGACGTCGCTGGGAATATCGTCCAGAACCACAATATGGAGATCATCGAAGCTTCTCGTGCCGCCGTATACCTCGACGCCCACGTAAAGACCCGCCACGCCGGCTGTTTGGGGGATTTCGATTTCCTCGTCGAGTACCGTAAGATCCGCGCCGTCATGATAGCCAACGCCGTACACGGTCTCCGTCTTGCGGAAGACATAAAGCGTAAGATCAATACCGGTGGGATAAGCGCCGTAGTTTACAGCACTCTCAGCGCCATTTCGATAAACCCTTGCCCTTATATTGGATGCGTTTTGGACATGAAACCGAATGCCGTTTTCGGTCCCGGTATTAGGACTCCTTGTGATCGTTGAAACGGTTAAGTACGTTTCTTGGCCGTTGCTCGCTTTTGAAACAATGCCCACCGCCTCGCCTACCTCAAGCGAGGCAGTCTGGTGGAACACACTATAGGTTGTGCTGCCGCCGGTGGTAACGTTCAGCATTCCGCCGGAAACGTTGAAATCGACCGCACCGGTGCCGTATGTCCGCGTTCCGATGTAGTCTGCGCTGGTGTCCGTTTCAAACCCGTCATAAAACGAGGCCGCGCTTGCAGAACCGGCAACCATCAGCAACACGCTGATGAACAATAAAAGAAGGTTCGCTTTCATCATGTGACTCCTTAAACAATAATAACCATTTACAAATTCGGTTGCAACGTGTCCCACACATGCTGCTGCCAAATCCCACCACACTCTTTGACTGGGACAATGGAAGAACGAAATAAGACCTCCTGTGGTTTGATAGGGCGGACCTCTCCTGATCGAAAATTGCCGCGGCCGCAAGCGGCCTGCACACGCCTGTGATTTCATCACGACCTCCACAAACTAATTCAACTCGAATAGGTTATACCCTCTTCTTCTTCTTCAGCCGCTCACTCCAATTCGACGTTCATCGCTTGTCTGCTCGCCCATACGGCTTGTCACGGCCTTGCGTAATTGGGTCCGTAACCTTGAGTCGGCGGATACCAGTTGCCGCCGTACTGTGTGGGAGCATAATACATCTGTTCAAGTTTCAGCCGGTCGCAACTGCCGTCGACATACACACACGTAACATCATCAATCTTCTCGTCCTCCACTACGCTCCATTGGAGGTAAGACGAACCGTAATCAGCAACGCCTTCCAGCGTGTCCGGGTATTTTCCAGCCGACCCTCTGACGTGGCTGGCGCGGATATTTCCCCAACTTCCGCCTACATCGGCGGTATGCTCCGACCATAAACCGTTTATGCTGGCCGCGGTCGATCTGGTGACAGGTGAAATATAGTTCAGACCCTCATTAACATAGTTGGCCATATAGTAGAAGTTCCACCTGAAGGTCTGGGGCGCCCTCAGGTCAGGATTGGGAGGCTCCACCCCCGGAGGCGCCACAGGGCAAACAAAGATCTGTGGAGTCTCGCCGACATAGTCCAGAATATCCCTTGCGAGATTATTCCTGTTTTGCACATAGTAGTATGGTGCCCCATTGCCACCCTGACCGGGATGTTCGGGGAACTTCTCGTCATGGTTGGTTGCGAACGCCAGCAGACCCAAACCTATCTGCTTGTGATTGCTCATGCAAAGAATCTTCCTTGCTTCCCGTTTAACCCTGTTCAGGGCCGGCGACAATATGGACAACAGCAGCGCAATGATCGCGATTACCACCAGCAGCTCGATTAATGTAAATGCTTTTCTTCTGGCCATTTTCCTTTCCTTTTCGCCAATATCACGATTTCCCAAAAACACCCCTACCAGCGAAGCAAAAAGTCATTCATCACCTCTGTCTTCTCGAAGATGCGTCGGCGGTTATCAACTGGCCGGCGCCCGGCTTCCCTTTACGAAGCTCAAGCTTCAGTTCCGGATTGCCGTATAAACACCAGTCATCTTCCCAGCCGTCTCCGCCGTCGGTAGTGGCCAGCGTTAGGAACCGGTCGGTATTATTCAGCTTCACATTGACGTCGACACCACCGGAGTCCCTTGTGATATCGCCACTTTTCCACCGCAGTACGCCGTCCACGAGAACCCAGAAGTGGGACACAGAAGCGCCAGTACTTTTGCTGGAACAGCCGATTCTCGCGATAAAACTACTGCATTGGAATTCGGGCAAGTCCTTTTTTATATTGTCCAGGTCGAACGTTATGCCCATGTTCGGGCGCATATATATATATGCCTCTTCAACTCCATACTCCACGCCGTCCAGTACCGACTTACGATCCTTGCCTCCGGTTGTGATATCCGTGTAGAATGTGCCGCCGTTTGGCCCAAAGCCGCCAAATTCGTGTCCCGCGGAACTGACCTTCATTGGTTCCGCTTGGCCGTTAAGACTAAACACCCCATCCACATGAAGAACATCCGCGACCGGGACGTATTGGCCCGTCCCTGGTCGCTCCTGTCTCAAAATCCTGCTGCACAACTCTCCGCTGGCCGGATCAATCCCTGTTTCTCCCGGAGGCACTCCGAAACCGTCTCCTCCGCCGACTACATCAGCAAGGCTCAGGCTCTCGCCCCTCCATAAAAAGCCCCTCTGTGAGTCTATGTACCTGACAAAAGCCTTGTCATCTATTCGGATTGCTTCCACTTGACCGGTAATGCCGCAGACCCGCCTGGCTTCGTTCGTGTCGACCAGGTAACGCGTCGCCGCCTTGTTCCCGGCTGCTGTTATCAGGCGTGCCTGACCACTGAACATGTGCAGACTGCACGAGCCATTGCCCTCGATCCGTACGCCGAATTCCGTTCCAAGATCGACAATGGTGCCGCTGAACGTGTTAATTGTAAAACCTCGTGCATACTCGGGAACTACAGCACTTGCTTTGCCGCTGGAGAGAAACATGCTCCCGGGGCTCTCCAGTTCAAACACTGCCGGCGCCTCGATGACAACTATAGCCCCATCGGTAAAGGTTATCTCGGCAAAGCCCTGGGCCAGAGCGAATTCGCCTCGCGCAAGCCCACGCCCTGTTACCGGTATCTCTGTGGCCCTTATCCATTCGGCATCACTTGAATCAGTCAGGATCGCTACATACGAAGGGCCGGTTGGGATGAAAAGCATAGCCGTGAATAACATTACGGCAGCAGCCGAGAAAAGCAGTGCATGAATGGAAAACCTGCTTAGCGTCCGCTTCGGGTTTTCCACGGCCGCCGGGTCCGGCTGGGGCTCCGTGGCGGGAATTGTTGTGCTTTCGATGTGAACGCTCGGCGCTTCTCTTTCGCTTTCTGCCACGGCCTGCCACAAAGCCGCATCATATCCCGCGGAAACTTCCTTCGCTCGCAGATACGGCATTACATCTATATCATTCAATCCTATGGCCGTTAGCAGCAGATCATAATAGTACTCGCGGGCCGACGCATTTTCGTGCAGTAACTCCTCCAGCCTGCGAAATTCCTCAATGCCGATATCGCCGCCGATGGACAGCGAAAACAATTCAGCGACTTCGCGTAACAATTCATTATACGCAGTCATATCGCCTGCTCCTCTCGCAGAGTGAGCCTGATGCACCACACCAGTTTGGCATAAATCCGACTTATGGCTTTATGCACCGCCTGAAAGGAGATGCCGGTTCGCTTGGCAATCTTCTCCAGAGTCAAATCCTGCCCGTGTTTCAATTGCAGAAGTTCTTGCTCTTTTGAAGTAAGCTTCTGCGTACATCGCCTCAATACATCAGTATAAAGCGATATATTCTTGCGGTGTTGTTCGGATTCCGTTTCGAGCAACTGAACCAGTTCATCCCTGAACTGGAGTTTGGAGCCTTTCGATTTTCTGCGGTATTCATACACCTTGTACTTGGCGATTGTAACGCCCCATGCCACGAAGTCGGTGCCAATCTCAAACGTGTCAAATTTCCTCCACAGTTCCAGCAGAGTTTCTTGCAGAATGTCTTCAGCGTCGGCTTTGTTGGGGACCAGGCACAGTATGAACGCCCAGATGCCTCGCTGATTAGGGACCAGCAAACTCATAAAAACGCCGTCCTGCCGGTCTCGATCTGTATGATAGTCATGCTCTGTCATGCTGTTCGATGCGGTAGATTGCCCAAGTGGGCCGAAACTCGTGAACAATAGAGACAAAAGCCTATTCACATTTTGCCAAAAAGTGCACTTCAAGCGTCAGCCATAACGTACATATAAACACAAAAACGTGGCGACTTGGGAATCGTTTGGAGTTTTGCCGCCACCTCACTCAGGCAAGACTTGCGAAAAACCGCCACGACTAATACTCTATGGCACCTCTTACGATTATTTCAACCACAGAAGTTCTCGAAAAATGAAAGCGGTGCAAAAATGCCGTGCATTGCAGACATATCGTGAGGGCAGATTGGAGAACAGATCTGCAGTTCATGTCAGAATAGATTCTGTGTTTTGTAAGCTGGTTTGTAAGCGAGATTCTGTTCTGCTCGTAAGCCATTTCATTAAGATGACTTATGAAAAGTGGCTGATAGATTGAAAATCCGTGTGTCGGCGGTTCGGGAGCCGAAGCGGCCATACCAGGCAAGCCCCCATATGACACGCGCAAGTGATCAGTCGGCGGCCCCTGGCGAACCGTATATGTTTGCTCCAGCAGCCCAACCGGAGGCCCGGTTCCAGTCAGCACGGTCGGCCGTAACGTCCCGGATGACCAATGCATATCCGTCGCCATCTGTCGAGGGATCCCACGTGTCACTGTATTCCATACGCAGGATCGCCGCCTCCAGCGGATGCGGCAGCCGCAGAACAATATTCTCGCCGCTGTTGCTAAGATTGCCCTCAAACTCGCCGGCCACGTTGATCCCGCTCCCGTACCGCTCCTCAAAAGCGACGGCATCATTGACAACTACGACGTATGTGCCCCTCGCCAGAGTGATTTCCGGAAACGTGAAAGTAACACCTTCATCCAGACGCACGCCAGCGAGGTCCAGATACTCATCGCCGATGTTCTGCAGCTCGACGAATTCGAAACTGGTCCCACCGATCGGGTTGTACATCAGTTCCGTTATCCGCAGATTCGCCATTAGCCGCCTGGCGTTTTCCAGCGGATCGTCTGTCTGTACGGTGCGTTTGATCACCGCATCGATGGCCAGGCCAAATACAATATCCGAACTGGTCGAGCTGACCTGATGTACCTCAACGGCAACGAGGTTGTCACCGGACCGAAGGTTAGCGTTTACCCCGTCAATTGTAACGTCTTCATAGACAGCATTGCTGACGGTACGGTCTGCGCGCGTCGTATGCGTTATAACTCTGTCGGCGTTGAATCCCGGGCGAGCCACTTCGACCCCGTTGATCCAGATGACGGCGGCGTCATCAAGGACCATCGCCAGATCAAGCTGGATGACGTCGGCAAGATCGATGTCCGAATCTATTGTGAAGTGCGTTCTGAAATAGTAAGTGTCTGCCCCGAGCGTAAGCGGAGTGTTCTTGGGGGCAGGCAGCGCTGATGTCTCGACATAGAACAGTGCGGTCCCCGTCGGCCAGAGCCCGTCGTCATAGTCGGACTCTCGCCAGGCCGCCGGCAAAGCGGTGTTCGACTGCTCATAAGACCACATATTCTCGATGCCCACCAGATATACTCGTAGAATCTCCGAATACCAATCGACGGCATTGGCGACTCCCGGACTGGGAATATCGAAGAATGCGTACTTTGCACCCGCATCCGGCGTACGCCCTTGCGACGCATCTGCAGCCTGCGGGCCGTACACCACCCAGTCGATCTGGCGATTGTCGGATTCGAACAACGCGATCATGCCCTGGTCAGGCGACAACCGAAACGGCAGGTGTCCGGGGGCGTCATGCCTGTCGGCCTCAAAAACCGCATATCCGCGCGCTGGCAAGAAATTGAGCGGCACGATCTGGTACTTTTCCGGCTGCGACACCGGATTGTCCGTGATATACAGCCCGCCCAGATCGACTGGCAGATCAGCCGCATTATAGAACTCCACAAAATCATTCAGGAAGGCAACCCGGCCTTCGGCGAACCATTCGTTGATGCGCACCGAATTTGTTTCCCCAAGCGGCTGAAACGTGTTTGCAGTGCCAAATGTCGGAACACCAAGACGCCAATCGCCCGCCTCGTGGCGCGCAACGGAAAGACCAGCAATCTGCAATCCGAATTCGACGCAATCGATAAGGGCGCCCTGTGCATCGTAAAGATACAGCCCCTCGCCTCTGTCGTCGAGGGCAAAGCCGAGATGTATCTGATCCGCTGCTTCGGCCCTGTCGGCATACAGGATGAGATACTCGCCCGGAGTGATTATAGTGTCCTCGTCAAATGTGAACCTGGCGGGATCGGTTGGGTCGTCGGTGAGGCTCATGCCGGCAAGGCTCAGGGGCGCCGGGCCGTCGTAGTAGAGCTCTACCATGTCCGGCAAGGTTCCGTCAGCATTGACGATTGCAAGATTGTGAGCGAGAATCTCATTGATTACCAGCCGCGACCAGCCGCTGTCAACCGTCCACGTCTTCGAAACAGCGGGCGTCGCCTGGCTCTGCCAAATGCCCGCGTAATCTCTGCCGATGACTTCCATCGTGTACGGCACGTCAATCATACCAGACAGGACGATCGGATCAGAAATCGCGTACTCGCCGCTCCATGAAGCACCATTAAGCCGATACCGGTAATGCGTAAAACCGGGGCCATCAACCTTCAGTGTGGCTTCTGTTCGATTGCTGACGGCCTCGGGGGTGCCCGTAATCGTAAGACCGGCGGGCACAAGGCCGCCCATATCCAGCCCGTTTGGCCCCGTACCCATAGCGGGCGAACCGCGCCGCAGCACGAAATCCGTGCGCAGGTCGGTCACGTTCGTCGTGCGGGTCAGCAGCGGATCGGCGGTGGAGTTTCCGACACCAGGCCAGGCAGTGGCCCCCGGAATAATGGAGTGATTAACGACGAGATCTGTCACGGTGCCTTGGGCATTGAGATTGACGAAAGGGGTCGCGACGTCATAAAAGATGTTGCCATCGAAACAGGCGCCCACGCCGGGCCACTGTCCCGAACGGTCTTCGAAGAAGTTGGCACCGCCAAGGGTGGCATGCACAACCGTGTTATTTTCGAACCACCCGTATGCACCGTCCTTGATGAGGAAGGCATAATCGTAAGCCTTCACAGATTTTTTCATGAATTTCCAGAAAATCCACATATACCCCCTTGCGCTATCCGGAATGTTCGTGTATATGACAGGTCATGGACGACAAGGACAGGATCGTTGCGGATTTGACGGA
>Ga0334882_1003348_pt1 | contig 14798 bp, 11 predicted proteins | sample GraSluR1_MG_5_FD_207226 | JGI IMG/M metagenome (GOLD analysis project Ga0334882, IMG submission 207226) | Sludge microbial communities from methane-producing bioreactor in Wageningen University, Netherlands - Granular Sludge_15_04-R1 | ecosystem: Engineered > Bioreactor > Anaerobic >... | reverse complement strand
CCAGCTGGAATAGAACTATGGGAATCAGGATTTTCGGTGCCCACTTACGGAAAAGCTGAGTAAAGCTGTTCTCAATGTGCATCGTCAACAAGGTCACAAAAATCACGGTTGCCGAATAGGAAACCAGCATCGGTTCTAATAAATTGTCAGTCCAGAATTCTCCACGAAGATTCAGCACGACATACGCGAGCAATATGACCGTGAAAACCATGGTTAACGGAATCACGATATAGGATAATAAAATATCTAACACTTTCGGAGAAGAGATCTTCTGCTGTACTTGCGTTTCTTTTTCATCGGACGTTTCCAGACTTTCCTGTGGAAAAAAAGGAGCTAACGATAAGAAAAAGATCGGTGTAAACAATACGAAGATCAAGTCTGCCGAGTAACTGTAGAAACGATAACTCAGATTAAACAGCAGCTGATCAATGGCAGTGATAATGGCGGCAACGCCTAACATGATCACACCACCATAGAGAAGTGCTTGAAAGAAGTTTTTGAAATTGGACATAAGACTTTGCTCAAAGCTGTATCGGTGTTGAATGACCGGCAACCAAATGAACAAAACCGCAAGAGCTACCGAGAGAATCCCGGTTCTTGAAATGGCTTCCATACTATACTCAGGTAATTGGAAGATGGTGAGGAAATGTAACCCACCAATGATTAGCGCAATCCCTGCTAATCCCAAACGCATCTGTAACCCGCGGTTGGCAAAGAAGCGTTCATAGGCATGCTGAGCCGCAGCCGAGGCAATTGCTAAAACCACGCCGGTATTGATGTAAGGTCCTAATTGAACCGTGGTTCCATGTATTTCGATGCCGATTAAAACGGCAATGACGACCAGAAAAAACGTTGAGACAGGATATCTTCGTGCGGAAACACTTAAGCCTAACCATTTTTCTTTAAAATATTGAGCTATTTTCATGATAAAACCCCCTTTGTTGGTTTCAATTTAAGTATAGGGGTAATCTCACCATACGTCAAGAAAAATCAAAAAACTGTGATTTTGATCACTTGGTTTTTCTGGTATTCGCAAAAAGCTTTTCGTAACTAATCGGTTCTGATGTGTAATGGGGTCTGTCAAGAGTTTTGGCTTCATTCATATTTGAAAACTCCTTTCATGCCATTTTTTTCAATAAATTCAAGTGTTTCAGCAACCTTTGTACTATGAGAATAGTTCTCTAAATTTTTATTGTTCAAAAGCAACTCACCAATCTCAAGAATTGGTAAAACATTCATTGCTTTTAGTACCAATTCTAGTTCATGTTCGGATGTAAATTCCTGTGCTAGTTTTGCTAATCGTTTCAGATTCCGATCAACAGCCGAAATTTTCAAGGAGGTATCAATGTCCTTTTTGTCGAGAATATACTCCAAAAGTTCATCACTTCTCATTTTTGATAACGCATAAATTGCATTATCTCTTACGAGCTCATCGTGGTGGATCAAGAAAATTGCTTTCAGTTTTTCGGATATCAGTTCTTTATTCGTTTCGACATCTGGATTTGAATAATAAAACCCTCCTACCGCGAGAAGTGCTGCTATAAGTTTTTCATTTGAAACTTCAGTTGTTGTTTCAAGTAAGATTTTCTTTCCAACTTGAAATGCCACATCCTTATCAGCGACCAATAACTTCTTCATCGCTATTACAGTCACTTCATTATCAAAAGAGTCTATTATGTTCTCGAGTTGTGTTGTGGGCAATTTCCCGATTGCTACCATATACCCTTTGGCATTATCGCTTAAAGATTCTCCATTGAGAAGAGGTATTAGCGATTCTATTTCCTTTGTTTTCATGAAATACATTTTGATTAAGGAAGTTTCAACCTCGGGACTTAAGTTCTTATTTTCTAGGAGTTCGATCATTTCTTCCTTGCTAAAGGTATCATATTTCTGAATCAAGGCGCTGAGCAAAGGTATAAGAGCGATTTTCCCTTGATCATTGATCATCTCTTTGTCGATTTCAATAATTTCGTTTAGGAGCTCGTTCGGATTATCGTTCAATTTGAGAGCGTAGATTTCGTCTTCGGTCATTTGGGAATAAGGTTTAAGGGAATCGATCACACCACTACTCATCGTAGCAAAAACACTTCTGAAAGTGAAAATATAGAAAATAATGAAAGCCCCCGCAATTAATAGAAGCCCCTTAGACAGATGGTATTTCCTTTTCATAATTAACCTCCTCTGTTTTTTTCTATATCAACTCAGTGAATATTATAACCAATACGAGTAATTATGTCAATATTTATTTTATTAATTATTTTAGACGACTTCGTATTAAATTAGAAAACATATATTTTATACAAATGCTCCGCGGTTATGAATAACAAAAAACGCCTGCACGAATGCAGACGTTTATAAATTGTGGTAGCGGAGGTCGGATTTGAACCAACGACACAGCGGGTATGAACCGCTTGCTCTGCCAGCTGAGCTACTCCGCCAAAGAAATGGTGGCACAGGCCAGAATCGAACTGGCGACACGCGGATTTTCAGTCCGCTGCTCTACCGACTGAGCTACCGTGCCAATGTTCTTTATTATAAGGGGTAGACCCACCTTATGACAAGGATATTTTCTCGCTTTTTTTTAAAGTTTCTCTTGACCTAACTCGAGTCAGCCAAAGCAACTCATGATTTTGTTTTAGGGACGTTTAATAAGTTTGGAGGATTCTACTAAGAATAGATATACCATCCCTATAACAAAGCTTATAATGCTAAGTCTTAGCAATGGGGAACCAATTCTTTCAAGCATTTCATGAAAACGCATTACTAAAGCTGGGTCATTGCCACAAAGCAGAGCTATAGTAATATATCTAACACTGTAAAACAATGCGGCTACAAGTATAAAAGTATTAGCTGTCGATCTTTTGTCCATAAAATCCTCCCTTAAATTGGCGCTTGCTTTAGTATATAAACCCCATCAAGTTGACCATTAGATAATTCTCGAGGAAAATAGACATCCGTCCACACTTCACTATAGATACTGTAAAATGGGTAAATGCTTGTTGTTACTCCATACTGAAGATACCCATATGAGTTTTTCATAATAGGATAGAACTCCATCCATCCTTTACATCCCCCAGGAATCCTTTGTTTTATAGTCTGAGAAAATGTATATGAAGAATAATAAGAAATACCCGTTTCAACTTGAATTGCTGTTTTCTCGCCACTTGAAAGTGAAAAATTCGCTGTTGATCCTTGTGTTTTTGAACCTGTAACCTCTAGTTCTGCTATTTCTGTCCCTTCGTTATAGACAAAATTTGAGATTCTGGTTTGCAGGTTGCTTCTAAATACTTCATCAATACTCCCTAATTCGTTATACCAAATAAAAGGAACCCCCGAAACTCGTGTCGCATAATATTTTGTTTGACTCGACATTAGTAACTCTTGTTCTTTATTTTCATTGTGTATTTGATGTAATAGAATTCCATAGTACTCATTTAATGTCATTTGCACAGGCCCGTTCGCACTCATGCGATATACAGCAACTATTTGTTCATCTTTCTCTCCCTTCCCAATTTGCCCTGCATGTTGGGAAGGGGTGCTCTCTGCAAGTTTTTTCTCCGAAGCAATTAATTGAGTATTGAAGAGCAAAGCAAAGGTCAGCAGAACGATCAACATTTTTCTAATTCTCATAATTCCTCTCTCCCTTATCTTTAGATTCAGCAAAATCTCGAGCACTTTGCATATTTATGATTATATATATTTATTTTATATTTGTCAAGTTATTGCGATTTAACAAAACCGACATGATTTCTGTGCTGAAGCAAGAAGGGTTTCCATTTCCTAGAGGAGAATCATAAGAGTAGTAATAGGGAAGCGAGAGGGCTTGTTTCCTATTAATGGTAAAGGAGTGATCCCCTTGAGTCAATATGTGATTCGTCAAATTTCCGATGCAGACCGCCCAAAAATTTATGAGTTTCTGCAAGAACATTGGGGCACAGCGAAAAATGTTAATTCTAAAGGTGTTGTACAGACCGATACATTACCCGGATTCATTGTTTATCAGGATGGCTTTATCGTTGGATTGATTACATATCACATCCGCGGTGAAGACTGCGAACTTGTGACCATCAATTCTATTTTGAGTAAAGTTGGTTTAGGTTCTTCTCTCCTGCGTAGCATGGAAGATGCTGCCCGAGAAGCCGGTTGCAAACGTGTTTGGTTGATCACTACGAACGACAATATCGATGCCTTGCGCTTCTACCAGAAACGTGGTTATGAATTCTCCAACCTGTTCTTGAATACCGTAGAAAAATTAAGAGAAGTCAAACCCGAGATTCCAGTGGTGGGCCAATCCGGTATTTTGATGAAACACGAAATTGAATTGCAGAAGATGCTCTAATTTCAGCTCCTCGCCACCATGCTCCGGCAGACTATTTCTGCCGGAGTTTTTTCAGAGTATAATCAGAATATAAAAAGAAAGCAGGAATAAAACATGCCTGAACCCACCCAAAGTAGCCGTGCCATTTTAGCCGGTGGCTGTTTTTGGTGCATGGTCATCCCCTTCGATGAATATGAAGGGGTTCTGAATGTCACTTCAGGGTATACCGGAGGACATCTGGAAAATCCAACTTATGAACAAGTGAAAAGCCAACAAAGCGGTCATTTGGAAGCTGTAGAAATTCTCTATGACCCAACCAAAATATCGTTCACTGAACTTCTTGAGATTTATTGGCAGCAAATCAACCCCACCGATGACGGAGGTCAATTTGGCGATCGCGGTGATTCGTACCGAACTGCCATCTTCTACACCAATGAAACGCAGCGTTTAGAGGCCGAAGCCTCCAAACAACGATTAGCAGAATCCGGAAAATTCAAGAAGCCCATTGTAACGCGAATATTACCCGAGCAACCTTTCTACATCGCAGAAGAGTATCATCAGGACTATGCCAAAAAAGCCCCCGAAGCCTATGCTCAGGATTTTGCGGTAAAAGAGCGCAAACAGTATATCCATGAGACCTGGAAGGACTCCGAAAGCGAACCGAAAGAAAAAAAGAATTGACAAAAAGAGGGACTCCTCTTATAATGTCAGCAACAACCTATGACCAAAGAGTAGTAGCAGAACCCTTGTGTTCCCCAGAGAACCGCCCTTGGCTGAAAGGCGGTAGCACAAGCTCCGTGAACTCACTTTGAGAGGTGGCAAATCTTGCCCGGTGGCTCCGTTATCGCTATGAGTGGAATTCGCTGTTAAGGTGGATTCAACAAGAGTGGTACCGCGGCCCCGTCGTCTCTTTGCAGAGGACGGGGTTTTTTGTATTTTTAAGGAGGTAACCAAGATGAGTCGTTACAATCGCGAAGTCGACCGTAAATGGCAAAAAAAATGGGATGACGTTCAGCTTTACAGCTTCAATCCGGAAAATGCAGACAAGAAGATTTATTGCCTCGAAATGTTTTCCTACCCTTCAGGTTATAATCTTCATGTAGGGCATTGGTACAATTTTGGTATGACTGACAGTTGGGCTCGCATGAAAAGAATGCAAGGCCACGAAGTCTTTCACCCTATGGGCTTCGATGCCTTTGGTTTACCGGCTGAAAATTTTGCCATTAAGTCCGGTATTCATCCCATGGATTCCACACTTTCCAATATCGCTACCATGGAAAAACAGTTAAAGGAAATGGGAGCGACCTATGATTGGAATTATGAGTTAATGACCTGTGCCCCGGATTATTACAAGTGGACCCAATGGATCTTCCTGCAGTTTTACAAAAAAGGCCTGGCTTATCGAAAAAACGCACCGGTCAATTGGTGCCCCAGCTGCCAAACCGTATTGGCGAACGAGCAAGTCGTAGAAGGCCAATGCGAACGCTGCGATACCCTGGTCACCAAGAAAAACCTAACCCAATGGTTCTTCAAAATTACGGATTACTCACAAGAATTGTTAGATGGGCTTGAAGATTTGCACTGGCCGGAAAGTACCAAGCAAAAGCAACGGAACTGGATCGGTCGTTCGGAAGGTGCACATATAGATTTCGCTGTGCAGGGCCATGCCAACGAATCTATCCGGGTTTTCACGACTCGTGCTGACACCTTGCTCGGAGCTACCTATGTAGTTTTGGCTCCGGAACACCCCATGGTGCATCACATCACGACCCCTGAATTTAGCCAGGCCGTGCGAACCTACCAAGAAGAAACCAAAAAGCAAAGCGAAATCGAGCGGTTGTCAACCGTGAAAGAAAAAACAGGAACCTTTACCGGAGCTTATGCTACGCATCCGATTACCGGAGAAGCGTTGCCGATTTGGATTGCTGACTATGTCTTGGCCACCTACGGCACCGGTGCTGTAATGGCAGTCCCCGGTCACGACGAGCGCGACTTTGAGTTCTCCAGCAAGTATGATTTACCAATCCCCCGCGTGATCAAGGCCAAAGAAGAAGGAATGGATGAAACCCTCCCCTTCTGTGAATATGGCATTTTGGTCAACTCCGGCAAATACGATGGTCTTACCTCGGAAGAAGCCCTCAAAGCAATTGTTGGTGATTTGGAAAAAGAGGGGAAAGCCCAGGCAACCATCACTTACCGTTTGCGTGACTGGCTGATTTCACGGCAACGCTATTGGGGCGCCCCCATCCCTATGATTCATTGTCCGCATTGCGGTACCGTTCCGGTTCCGGAAGAAGACCTTCCTGTTTTGTTGCCTTATGATGTGGAGTTTACTCCCGACGGACAGTCCCCTTTGGCAAAAAGCGAAGAATTCATCAATACCACCTGCCCTGTATGCGGAGGCCCAGCGAAACGCGATGCCGATACTATGGATACCTTCGTTGACTCCTCTTGGTATTTTTTGCGCTACCCCGACAACAAAAATGCAAGCCAAGCCTGGGACAAAGAATGGATTAACCGAATGCTTCCGGTCGATAAATACGTGGGTGGCCCGGAACATGCTTGTATGCATTTGATTTACGCTCGTTTCTTTGTCAAAGCTTTACGAGATTGTGGCTATTTGAATTTTGATGAACCCTTCCTCTCGTTGACTCACCAGGGCATCATCTTAGGACCCGACGGGAACCGAATGTCCAAGTCCAGAGGCAATGTCATCTCGCCAGACCCTTATATTGAAGCCTATGGCTCCGATATTCTGCGTTTATTCATTGGTTTCACCTATGCCTATACCGAAGGTGGGCCATGGAACGATGACAATGTGAAGGCCATGTCGCGTTTTATTGACCGTATTGAACGCTGGATCGACCGCTATATGGAAATTAAGTCTACTCCAAGCAGCGGCCCCTTTGATCAAACTGCCGCCAAACGTGTGCAGTTCTACCGGCATCAGGCCATCCAATATTGCACCCGCGATATGGAGATCTCTCAGTTCAACACTTCCATTGCCAAAATCATGGAGTTCTTAAACGCGTTGAACCAATACGACAAAGAAACCGAGCAAAAGGATAGCGCCCTTTTGGATGAAGCTACCGCAGACCTGTTGCGCTTACTCGCTCCTTTGGCACCGCATTTGAGTGAGGAATGTTGGGAAATGATTGGCAAGCCCTTCTCCATCCATCAGGAACCCTGGCCCCAGTGGGATGAAGCAATGCTGCTCCATGACACCGTGGAACTGGCCGTTCAAGTCAACGGAAAGATCCGTGACCGTTTGGAAGTGGATCGCGAAGAGAAAGAAGAAACTATTCGTTCCATGGCTCTGGAACTACCGACCTTGGCTCCTTTCTTGGAAGGGAAAACCGTAGTTAAGGTGATCCTGGTCAAAAATCGTTTGGTTAATATTGTTGTTAAATAGGAAAAGCAAAAAAGTAACCTTTGCAAAAGCATTGGTTACTTTTTTTAGCTTTTTTTTTGGGGGGGGACGGTTCTCTGCCCAATCCTTTAAATCTCTTGTTTGCCAATCAGGTGAGGCGCAAATAGAGTATTGATTTTGTATGTCAAATAATCACCATCGATTTTCGATACCAGTGCTTCCACAAATTTGGTCTTAAAGGCTTCTTCACTGACGGAGGCTAACCCCTCAAAGATGATTTTTCGTCCCGGTATTTCCGTGAGTTCAATTTCAGCAGACCCCTCTTCAAAGAAAATCTTCATCAAACGCGAACTGGGGATTTCCAAAAACGAAAATCGGCATTTCAACACCAATCGGAGATCTTCATCATAGGCAAATTCACCCTGACTGCTGACCCAGTAGGATTCACCGCGAATTTCGATTTGAGTCGCGATTCCCTTTCCAAAACCAATGGGCAAGGTATATTTCTCATTGCCTTCTTCGAACAAAACATAAAAATGCTTTTCTGTCGAAAACAATTTCAAACGTTGCAACCCTTTGCTGTAACTATTTTGGGTCACCTGCTGAATTAACGGCATCAGTCCGATGTTGGCATTTTGTTCCCCATGAATCTTATACGAACGATTTTTGAACTGCTTGCTCAATTCTGGCAGTGCTTGCACTTCTCTTGTTTGCATCGTAAGTTTCGCATTCCAGCCATGATTGGGAAGCCATTGCAACTCTCGCAACTTCTGTAAGGCAACGAGGTCTTCCGGCAACGCTGTTGAGGAAGGGAGATACTGAGCAAAAAAGCGATGCAACTCACGGAAGAATCCGCCTTGTTGAAACAATTCGCTAATGCCCCCCGTCGCCACGACAAGAAGGTTGCTATTGGGAAACCCAGCCACATTCTGACCAAACATCCCGTTTAGGAGAAAAGACTTCCCTTGCTTACTAACCCAAACATGATATCCATAGTGATACGCCCCGGTCGATTGTGGTGCTGCCATTTGCATCTTGGTAGCTTCGCGAATCCAAGCTTCCGAAATCAAGCGTTCTCCTTGCCAAATTCCATTTTGCAAATAGAGCAACCCGATCTTTGCCATGTCTTCCGGGGTCATATACATACCCCATCCACCTTTTTCAATCCCTTTTGGGCAACCCTCCCAGTCTACTCGTTGGATCTGCAACGGACGAAACAGACGTGGCTTAAGATATTCCATGAGCGATTGGCCACTAACATCTCTGACAATGACCGAAAGCATATAAGAATTCATGCTGTTGTAGGCAAATTCTGCCCCCGGCTCAAAGCGAAATGCGGATTCTAAGTACGCTTTCACCCAATCGGTTTCGGTCACTGCTCCTAATTCGTTGAAGGTAATGCCACTGCTCATCGTTAAAAGATGGCGAACCGTCAAAGCCTTATGCGTGACTTTCGCCACTAAACTGCTCTTCTTTACTAAATCGACCACCCGGTCTTGTAGATTGAGTTTCCCTTCATCGATGAGCATGCCAATGGCTAATCCTGTTATCGATTTACAAAGCGAGTGCGTTGTCGTCCAAATTTGAGGATTATAATCTCCGTAAGCAGTTTCGGAAATCACCCTGCCGTTGCGCAGGATCATTAGAGTATGCAAATCCAGCGACGAATCCTTTTGCAACGCTAACAGAAACTGTTGTATTATTTCAGAAGGAACACCCTGCGATTCAGGAGTAGCTCGGGGTAACGGCGTCAAGGTTGCTTGGCTTGGAAAAGGCTTCTTCTGAGGGACATAAGGAATAATGGGCTGTGTTTCACTTTTGCGATCAAACACCTGTAGAATCAATTTAATCCCATTTGCTTGTACTGTAAGGTCCATCGGTTTCCCCCCAAACTACTTAAATCAATTCGTCCGGTTCGTCGATTCCAGGAACCCTTGCAATAAGCTGATCCCACAGAGCCTCCCGGCTGGCTTCCTCTCCAGCACTGAAGAGCAAGGGAGCTTCATGCAAATTCAAGGTTTTTCGCAAGACAGAAGCAGCTTGTTGCCACTGACTGCGTTTCAACTTATCTCTTTTCGTACCGACCACGATGAAAGGCCGGTTGTAATGTTGCAAAAACTCGGTCATTTCTTGATCCAAAGCCGATGGTTCGTGGCGGCTGTCCACCAACTGTACGACCAAGCTTAACTGGGGACGTCGGACCAAATAGTCCTGCATGAGCAAACTGATGGATTGCTGTTTGCCTTTCCCCAAAGCGGCATAACCATAGCCCGGCAAATCCACCAAATGAAAGCGTTCGTTGATTTTGTAAAAATTCAAAGTTTGGGTTTTTCCCGGTGTTCCGGAAGTTCTGGCCAGGCTCTTTCTCTGTAACATGGAATTAATCAAGGTTGATTTTCCCACATTGGAACGACCCACCAAGGCGATTTCCGGCATGGAGTCCGGTGGACATTGGGACATAAAGCCCGCCGACATCACCAGTTCTACCGATTTAATCTTCATAACGCTCTCCTTATGGCTGTTTATTGTTGTTGCCGCATTTGGCGATCTAATCCAGGAATCAATTTTGGCAAAGCCTGTTCATATTGATCAACAAAATGAATCTGTAAGCGCTTACGCACTACTTCCGGAATTTCTTCCATATCTTTACGATTTTCTTCCGGAACGACGGCCTCATGCAACCCAGCTCGATACGCCGCCAGTAGTTTTTCTTTTAAGCCACCAATCGGTAATACATTGCCGCGCAAGGTTATTTCTCCGGTCATCGCTACATCACGTCGCACCGGATGTTTGGTGAATGCCGAGACCAAAGCCGTCACCAAGGTGATGCCGGCAGATGGCCCTTCTTTGGGCACAGCCCCTTCCGGAACATGAATATGAATATCGATATTTTGATAAAAATCTTCTTTCAAGCCGTACGACTCTCCACGTGAACGCACATAACTCAAAGCGATGCGTGCGGATTCGCGCATGACTTCACCCAGTTTTCCGGTTAAAATCAAGTCACCTTTGCCTTGCATTAAGCTTACTTCAATGGGAAGGATTTCTCCGCCCATTTCAGTCCAAACCATACCGGTGGCAACCCCAACTTGGTTTTGCTTTTCTGCTTCCGTATGACTATAACGAGGAATGCCTAAGTATTTCTCTAATCGATTCGCCGTCAAACTCAAAGTTTCAGTTTCACCATCCAAGATCTGACGGGCTCGTTTGCGACAAATAGCTCCAATTTGACGTTCTAATTGACGCACCCCGGATTCGCGGGTATAGAGACTAATGATGCGACGCATGGTTTTATCGGGAATCACCAATTGCTCAGGGTTGACCCCGTTTTCCTTCAACTGTTTCGGCATCAGATGACGCTTGGCAATTTCAAGTTTTTCTTCTTCGGTATAGCTGCTCAACTCCAGAAGTTCCATTCGATCTAAAAGAGGCCGTGGAATCTGATACGCGTTGTTAGCTGTTGTAATGAAGAGAACCTGCGATAAATCAAAGGGAATCTCCAAATAATGGTCCGAGAAGGTGCTATTTTGCTCGGGATCCAACACCTCTAAAAGTGCCGAAGCCGGATCGCCACGGAAATCCGAACTGGTTTTGTCGACTTCATCTAAGAGAAAGACTGGATTCCTTACCCCGGCTTGACGAATGCTTTGAATGATTCGCCCCGGCATGGAAGCCACATAGGTGCGGCGATGACCGCGAATTTCGGCTTCGTCGCGCACGCCACCCAAGGACAAGCGGATGAATTTACGGTTAAGAGCTCGCGCTACGGAACGCGCCAGAGAGGTCTTACCGGTTCCGGGAGGTCCCACCAAACATATGATTGGTCCCTTCAAGCTCTGGCTCAATTGGCGCACTGCTAAATATTCCAGAATTCGTTCTTTGGGTTTACCTAACGCATAATGATCTTCATTTAAGACCTTCTCAGCAAAATGGATATCGAGCACATCTTCACTTAAGGTATCCCAGGGGAGCTGTAAGACTGTTTCCAAATATTGACGCAAAACTGCTGCTTCAGGAGTACTGGCCGGCATACGTTCCAAACGAACGATCTCTTTTTTAATTTTCTCCTTATGCTCTTCGGCAAGGTTGACAATGGCTTCTACCTGTGCCATCATGCGCTCTTTTTCAGCTTGCTTTTCTTCCGTTTCACCTAATTCACTTTGAATCACTTTCATTTGCTCGCGCAAATAGTAATCTCTTTGGCTTTTCGACATCTTCAATTGGGTTTGTTGTTGAATGAAGGCTTCTAAATCTTGCCGTTGAATGGCTTTATCGACCATCACGTTCAATTGTACCAATCTTTTTTGCAATGAGGTTTCTTGTAAGAGCTGAAGTTTGTCGGCGAAATCCAATTGCAAATGGGTCGCTAAAAAGTCACCAAAGTGCCCCGGTTCTTTGAGCAAAAGCAAATCTTTCACTAAAGAAGACGGATACCTTGAAGTGTTTTTTGAGGATAATAATCGAAACCGCTCCAACAAACGTTCTACAGAAATCTGCTGCTGTTCTGTTGCATACGAATCATCGGGCCAGGGCATGACCATTGCCGTTAACGGACCATCATTTTCCTGATGATAGATATCCACGATTCCTCGTTGAATTCCTTCCATAACCACCGATTTTTGCCCTTCGGTTAGCTTCATTACTTGTTTAATGCTACACAGTGTGCCAACCCGAGGCAACTTACTGATTTCCACTTTACCGGGAACCGCATTCTCTTCTTTTTTGTAGCCAACAATGAGGATTTGTTCTCCACGGACCATGGCTTGCTCTAATTCTTTTTCTACCTTGTGTTGTATAAAATCCAACCGCAACATGGCGTGCGGAAACACAATCACTTCTTCTAAGGGTAATACCAAATAACGTATCATTTCTGACAAGCGTGTCAACTCCTTAATTTCACATGCGAATAGGGTATCATTCTATTCGTAACAATATATATTCGCGAAAGAGTCGCAATTATCCTGCCGAGCAAAGACTCTACCATTTCCTACTCTGATTCAAAAAATACCTCTTCCTTCTCGGAAGAGGTATTGGTATTTAGTAGCCTTCTTCTATGACCAGTTTGCCCATGCTTTCTAATTTCTCTTTGATCAATCCAATAGCAGTGCGACGCGGCTTGACACCCACTTGTTTGAACAACGGCGACGCGTGCGCATCGTTAATGGCATTACCCACCATGAAGGTGATCACATCGGCTTCTAACAATAACCGGCAGAACCGCTCAACCGAGGTTTGCTCTCCCCATTGGTCCGCAGGTTCATCCAACAAATTCACCGCTTGGTTCAAAAGCAGCGCTCCTTCACTGACCATATCGATTCCCTCCATGCGGTATTCCGGTGGAGATGCAAAGCCCAAGTTACTGTCGACCAGTTCCACTCGCCGGTTCAACTCCCGGGCAACAATATCGGCAGTGGTGGAGCCACAAATCATCTTTTTCCCCTCTTTGGCCATGAAGGTTGCAACAAAACTGCGGTCTTCACTGCGCATTTCCGGGGGACCGGTGAGAATATTCAACATTTTGGCAGGTCGATTCTTGATTAGAAGAAACGTAGTATCATCCACATAAATTCCATCGGTTAAGGCTTTGGTTTTTTCACTCAACGTTGTAAGAAGTGAGCTTTCGCCGGGATCTCCTTCCGCCAGATACTGCCACAAGTTTGCAATTCCTTCACTGCCAATGCCCATGACATACTGTTTGCCCATGCCGGCCTGACTGGCGCCATCGCTCAACAAGAGCAAGCGGTCTCCGTTACGCAGTCGCCCGTAGTACTCGCCCACCATTTCGTGCCCGGCTGAAAAAAACTCTGGCTTTAGGACCTGACAAATTCGTTCTCGTACCATAATGGCATGAGGGGATTCATAGGTAAACAGCGAGAATTTTCCGTCATTCATGAGCTGCACGGCAGAGAAAGCCGAAAAAGGAGCCACTTTTTTGCGTGCGATATGCATAGAAGCCGCCACCGTTTGACAGGCGGTGCGAAACGACATTTCGGTTTTAGCAAGCTCAATCAAGCGATTCGCACAGGTAATGGCCGCGATGTTGGCATAAATACCGGAACCAATGCCGTCACAAACCACAAAAACCGTATAAAAAGGGGTGCGCAAAAATAAAGTGGTATCGCCGCAGACGCTTTGCCGATGCTTGGTCTGTTGATTCAACCAACTCTGATAATAAATCATTTGCCTCACCCCGCTTTGGCTATTTTTTCTCTTCGTCGAATAAATCGGTGATCTGCCGAACCAGGTCTTCGCTTTGGGCTGTATTTTTACCTAAGAAATGAGCCAACTGTTGCGAGAAACTGATTTGGTGATCCAGTAGTTCTTTCACATGTTCTAAGGTTTGGCGTTTGATCAAATCGATTTGACTGTCGTCAAACTTGACTTGACTGATATTAGAGTAGATCCCAACATATTGGTTCTCACCGCGCAAGGCATAGAGGATCTCATGGTATTTCACGCCATATTTGCTGCGTATGGCTTCGAACTGTTCTTGTTCGCCACGGGCTAGTTTTTCAAAGCCGTCGCCATTGAGCAAATAGGTAATTCGTCGTCCCAAAATTCCGTTATTGCAGAAAAACATTTTCTGAAAGGATGGATTCATATGGATCAGACGCAAGTCTCCGTCGAGGATAATGATGCCGTCGGGACTGGTTTCCATGATTTTATCGGTACGCTGTTGAGCCAAACGCCGCATATAGGGCAAACACATCTCCGGGTCTGCTAACCCACGAACCACAGCAATGGCTTTTTCGCGGCAGGTATCGTAGCCGCAAGCACCGCAATTGAGTTGTTGCTGCAAATCACCTTTACCGGTGCGTTCCAGTGCCATTTGGATTAAGTTCTCTTCGACATCGTCAAAGAGCACGGCTTCTTCTTTATTGAACACGGTCATCGTGGAAACCGCCGGTCTGGGGATGGATATTTTGATCTGCTTCTGCCGATTTACATATTCTAAAAGTGACTGCTTTTTCATGAACAGGTTTTTCTCGCCCGGGAATGCCGGGCCGTTGATGCAACCTCCGGCACAGAAAAGCGGTTCAATCAGCTTGTATTGCTGATGCATGCTGGAATCAAAGAGGGAAATTAATTCATCGGGTCCGCTGATATGCA
>Ga0334882_1003337_pt1 | contig 14826 bp, 11 predicted proteins | sample GraSluR1_MG_5_FD_207226 | JGI IMG/M metagenome (GOLD analysis project Ga0334882, IMG submission 207226) | Sludge microbial communities from methane-producing bioreactor in Wageningen University, Netherlands - Granular Sludge_15_04-R1 | ecosystem: Engineered > Bioreactor > Anaerobic >... | reverse complement strand
TCTGCCCAATCAAACCGCCGCGCGTGAAGCTCTCCCAACGCTGCCCTTTCCGGGCAACAAGGACGAACCCTGGCGCAAAACCAGCATCAGCGCGCTGCCGTTAGAGGCACTGCATCTGGCGGATGAGACCGGCCTTACACTGAGCGCCGCCCCGCAGGGGGTGGTGTTCCTGCCGCTGGCAGAGGCCGCCGCGCGCATCCCGCAGGTGCTGGAGAAATACCTTGACACGCTGGTGAGGCCGGATACGGACAAATTTTCCGCGCTGGCAGCCGGCTACGCCCACAACGGTTTTGTGCTGTATGTACCCAAGGGCGTGCAGGCAGCTGAAACGCTGGATGCCGTGGTCACCATCGCACAGGACGGCACCATCCAGAACAGCCGTGTGCTGGTGGTGCTGGAAGAAGGCGCCTCGGCGGCCCTGCACCTCAGCTATGTCAAGGGCGCGGGCAGCCAGCCCGCCCTGCACAGCGGCATCCTCGAGGTGATCATGGGCGACAATGCCCGCCTGCACCTGGCGGAGCGTCAGCAATTGGGCCTGGAAACCTGGCATTTCACCCATGAAAAAGCCAGTGTCGGCGCCAACGCTGCCATCGACTGGGCCTATTTTGCCTTCGGCACACACCTGAGCAAGAGTTTTGTGCATGTGTCGCTGGACGGCAAAGGCAGCCAGGCGCGATTGGACGGTCTTTCAATCACCAACAGCGGGCAGCACCTTGATTTGGACACCCAGCAGGACCATATGGCGCCCATCACCTATAGCAATCTGGCCTTCAAGGCAGCTTTGCTGGGCACCAGCCGCACGGTGTGGCAGGGCATGATCTACGTCGACCCGAGCGCAGTGCAGACCGACGGCTACCAATCGAGCCGCAATCTGATTCTGGACACGCGCGCGCATGCCGACGCCATCCCCGGGCTGGAGATCAAAACCGATGATGTGCGCTGCTCGCATGGCGCCACCATCAGCCAGATTGACGCTGACCAGATCTTTTACCTGCGTTCGCGCGGTTTGGATGAAGCTACTGCGCGCGAGATGATTGTCAATGGTTTCTTCCAGGATATTGTTGACAAAGTGCGTGATGAAGATCTGCGCGCCGAGTTGGTGGATATCATCCACGAAAAACTGACGGTGGAGGGTTGACCGGCATGAGCCTGTTTGATGTCGAGGCGGTCAAGGCGGATTTCCCCATCCTGCGGCGTGAAGTACGCCCGGGCGTGCCGCTGATCTATCTCGATGGCGCCGCTACTTCCTTGATGCCCTCGGCGGTGATTGATGCCATGCGCACATTTGACGAGAATCACCGCGCCAATATCCACCGCGGCGTGCATACGCTGGCAGAAGAATCCACCGCGCAGTATGAACAGTCACGACAGGAGACTGCTGATTTCATCGGCTGTGCCAACCCGCGCGAGGTCATCTTCACGCGCAACGCCACTGAATCCATCAACCTGGTGGTCAACAGTTGGGGGCGCGCCAACCTGCAGCCCGGCGACACCGTGCTGCTGAGCGAGATGGAACACCACGCCAACCTGGTGCCGTGGCAGATGCTGGCGGCACAGATCGGCTTCCGTTTAGAATTCATCCCGGTGAGCGAGGACAAACTGCTGGATAGGGCGGCTTTCCGCCAATTGCTGGCGGATCACACACCCAAAATGGTGGCGGTCATGCATGTCTCCAACGTGCTTGGCACCGTCAACCCGCTGGAAGAGATCATCAGCGCGGCGCATGACGCTGGCGCGCTGGTGCTGATCGACGGCGCCCAGGCGGTGCCGCACATGTATGTAGATGTCATCGACCTGGACGCGGATTTTTATGCCTTTTCAGGGCATAAAATGCTGGGGCCGACCGGCATCGGATTGCTGTATGGCAAACAAGCCCTGCTGGAAGCCATGCCGCCCTTCCTCGGCGGCGGTGACATGATTAAGAAGGTAGAACTGCGCTCCTTCAAAGTCAACGACCTGCCGTGGAAGTTCGAGGCCGGCACGCCTGCCATCACCCAGGCAATCGGCCTGGCGGCGGCGGTGCGCTATCTGAAGCATATCAGTATGCCGCTGGTGGAAAGCCATTCGCGTGAACTGGTCGATCTCGCCATCGAACAGCTGTCAGGCATCGACGGGGTAGAGATCTTCGGGCCGGGCAAAGGACAGCAACTGGCATCGGTTGCGTTCACGGTGCGCAATGTCCACCCGCACGATGTCAGCGCCATGCTGGATCAAGTGGGCGTGGCGGTGCGTGCCGGACACCATTGCGCCATGCCTCTGCATCACCGCTTTGGCGTCAATGCCACCACGCGGGCGAGTTTTTCCATTTATAATCAAGAAGAGGATGTATCCATGCTGGTGCGCGGTATTGAGCAGGCGCTGGCAGCCTTTGCATAGGAGTGAACGATGGATGATCTGTACCGTCAGTTGATTGTGGAACGCCACAAGAACCCCCTGCACCGCGGGGAGCTGGAAGTGGTGGATTTTGAATTTGCGGACGAAAACCCCTTCTGCGGCGACCATCTGCATGTGATGGTGCATGTGGATGAGAATGACATCATCACCGATGCCAAGTTTGACGGCACCGGCTGTGCTATTTCAACCGCCTCGGCCGATATTCTGATGGAACATATCATCGGCAAGCATGTCGACGAGGTCAAGGCGATCGAGAAGGAAGAATTGCTTGACCTGATGGGCATTGAGTTTGGGCCGGTGCGCCTCAAATGCGCGCTGCTGTCGTTGAAGGTTCTGAAGGGCGCTGTCTACGGTTTGGAAGAGACCGAGAGTTAGAAATTCTGTCTTTTCGACCGACCGCGGGGAGCGGAGGAATCGGAATAACTGGGGATGTTTACCCGCGGGAAATCTGGCTATGTTTGGCGGTTTCGATCCTTCGGCTACAACTCAGCTATGCTGAGTCTCGCTCAGGAAGGCAAATCCTCCCCCCCTCACTCCCGCGGGCCCCACAAGCCCGCCTTCTCATTCATGGCATCCTGCTGGGCGAAGCGGAAGGTGCGCACACACGACAGGTCGGGCGGGTAGGTGACCACGTTGGCATACCCGGCGCGCACCAGCTCATAATTGACAAAGAATCCATCCGCCACCACGTAACGCAGCAGGCGATCGTATTGATCCACCTCGGAAATGTCTTTGATTAAATAAACATCCTTGCCGCCTACCAGCGCCTCGTTCATCTGCGAGGCTTCCTTGCCGAATGCTTCCACAGGCAGCGAAGGATGTACGGTTTCGGGGGTATCAACGCCGATGTAGCGCACGCGGTAATCAACCATATCTATCCGCGCGATGATGGTGTCGCCATCGACCACACGGACGACCTCTGCCAGCACCCAGTCATTATCGGGCAGACAGGCGAGTGATTGCGGGTCAGGGGTGCGCGTGGCGGTAGGGGTTGCTTCTTGAGGGCGATTGCTGACGCACCCCGCCAGAACCAGTATGAGCACCGCCAAGAAAATCCATTTACCCCTGTTATATTCTGCCACGTTCACCTTGTGTTCGTACCTGTGTAGTTCGTTGAAAAATTCCTTTTCATTGTACCCTGTCTGATGCCTGTCCTTGATATAATCACACCTATCAGCCAAATTATTCATAATAAGGAGTCACATCCATGACCGACCTGACCCCCTCACCGCGTACGCGCTTGCTCAGCCTGTATGAAGACCTGCGCGTGGCAGATGTGCGCGACGGCCTCGACACGCTGGGCTACCATTACACCGCCTCCATGCACCCTTCGGTGCGCCCGGTGTGGCGTACGCGCGCCTTTGGCATCGCCCGCACGGCGCGTTACCTGCCCTTCCGCGGTACTGTCCCCGCTCTCAAACCGGAAGAATACATGCAATGGTCAGGCTGGTATTACAACAATGTGTGCACCTATCCTTGGGTGCAGGACATTCAGCCGGGCGATTTCATCGTCATTGATGTCTCCGGTGTGGATGTGGGGCTGATGGGCTCCGCCAACACCCTCGATTGCGTGGCGCGCGGCGCACGCGGCTTTGTCACCAATGGCGGCGGGGTGCGTGACACGGATGAGATCATCCTGCAGCAGGTGCCGTTCTGGTCAGTATATGTCAGCCAATCCATGGTGCAGGGGCGGCTGCAGTTCGACAGCAAAGATGTGTCGGTCAGTGTGGGCGGGGTGCAGGTGCGCCCGGGCGACATGATTGTGGCGGACGGTGACGGTGTGATCGTGGTGCCGTCTGAGATCGCTGAAGAGGTCGCGCATCACGCGCATGCCGAACATGAGCGCGACAAAAAAGACCGCGCCGCCTATTACGACCAATTGGGGCGGGCAGCCGACGACACGGTCAAATAATTCATTCGGTCTGGGGGCGGTTACGTCTCATCCACAGGGCCATCAACACCACGGCCAGGGCAGCCATGCCTGCCCCGAAGAAGAAAGGCGCGCCGGCACCAAAGCCTGTCCAGCGGCCTACCCCCTGCCATAACACCCCGGCGATGACGGAGGCGGGAAAATCGAGGATGCCCAGCACAGCATTGTAGGTGCCGTAGGCGGTGCCGCGCAGGTTCTCCGGCACCAGGTCTGCCACCATGGCTTTGGCGGTGCCGAACGCCATGCCGTAGTAGACGCCATATACGATATACAACAGCCATACCTGCCAGGCTGATTGCACCAGCGCAAACCCAAGATAGATCAGGGCATACACGATCCAGCCGCCGATCAACACCTTGTGGCGCCCGACACGGTCAGACAACCCGCCCGCGGGGGTGGAGATGAGCGCGTAAATGAGGTTGAACACCGCCAGCATGCCCAAAATGCCGAGCACGCTGATACCGCGTTCCTGCGCGCGCAACACCAGGAAGGCGTCAGATGAATTGCCCAGGTCGAACAGCCCCACGATCAACAGAAAGGTCAGGAAAGGTTTGCCCAGCTGTTTGAAGCCGAATTTGGGTGCTTGCGCCGCTCCCTTGATGGTCACTTCTTTGGCGCCGATGGCGAGAGAAAGCACCGCCAGCACCGCCGGGATCAGGCTGATCAGGACGATGGTGCGGAAGGTGTCAACGGTCAACAGGCTGGTGGTGGATTGCGCCCGCCATACAACGAAGAAGGCGATCAGCAGCCCCAGCATGGCGCCGCCGGTGTCAGCCGCGCGGTGGAAACCGAACGCCAGGCCGCGATGCTTCTCTTCGATCGAGTCTGCCACCAGCGCGTCACGTGGGGCGGTGCGGATGCCTTTGCCCACGCGGTCTGCCCAGCGCGCGCCGGCGATGGTGCCCCAGGCATTCGCCAGCAGGAAAAACGGCTTGGCGAGGGTGGAGATGCCATAGCCCAGCACCGCCAGCCATTTGCGGCTCTTCAATTTGTCTGAAAGCCAGCCGGAGAACAACTTCAGCAAAGATGCCGTCGCCTCAGCCACGCCCTCGATCAGGCCGATGATGTTGGTCTTGACCCCCAGTACATTTGACAGAAACAGCGGCAACAGGTTGATGACCATCTCACTGGAAATGTCCATGAAAAAACTGGTCAGGCTGACCGCCCATACATTGCGCGGCAATTGCTTGATCGCGCCTTTCTGCTTCTCTGTGCTCATTGAGCGCCTCCTATGCAGTGACAATGAATGATTCCATTCGATTATACAGCCGGTGATTGTCAATTGTTTCCATGAATTGCCTGACAACTGCCCGCCGCAGACTGGCAAACCCCTCCCAAAATCATAAAAAATCAGCTATAATTTAACTATCAGATTGTGATTTGCTGTGATTTACCCGACAATTGAAGAAGGAGCCTATCCATGCGCTTTGAATATTCTCTTCAGGCACGGCGTGATCCTGCCTTTTTTGGCATAACCCAGCCGGATATTGAACTGGAGGATCTCACCGCCAGTGAACTGAACTTATTTACAGGTGAAAGAAGCCGCACCGGCCGCAAGTCTTTGTTTGGCTTGCTGCGCTGGGAGACACCCTGTGCGCTCCCGCCGCGTGAGGTTGACCCTACGGCGTTTTCCCGTGTAAATAAGTTGGGCGGACGTTACTGATTTCCGCATCTTCGATCAACAGATAATTTTATTCACCATCAGGCGGCAGTGCTTTTAACTGCAATAATCCCGCGGGCGGGATGGCAATCATGTATGGCTCGTCATAGAAATCGACCTGCAGTGATTGCAGTTCTTCTCCCTCGCAATCCCAGATGGTCAATTGGCAGGCGCCCGGTTCTTCTTCAAAATTGATCAACAGTTCTTCGTTCATCGTGCCATTGACGATGTACTGGATATCTGGCACCCTGCCGCGGATATCGACCAAACGGCCGCTGTAGCAGGCGGCGACGCCTTTTTCGCGGGTGCGCGACTGCACCACGGGGTAGAGGGCGCCGGGGTCTTCGGGCAGGAACTCGCCGTCCAGCAGTACATCCCGATTTTCACGCCAGAAGCTAAGGTAGAAGCGCAGCATATTGTGATGAGCGGGCGGCAGTTCCGCCAATCTCACCGAGATCTGTGGCACGCTGAACAGCACATGCACCAATTGCATGGCGGCGCTCTCCACGCTGTCTGACAGGTTCCACATGAGCATATCGCTGTGCACGGCTGTGTTCCCGGCCAAAAGGCGCACATCCACCATGCCGATGCGGTTGCCGTGGAAGTCATTGGGCACATCGCCCACGCGCAGCATGTTGCCGTACTTGCGCATCACCGGACCGATATAGGCCTGGCGGAATTCGATCATCACGTCCGGTTTGAGCGCTTTCAGCGCAGTCAGTGCATCCATCAACAGGCGGTCAACGGCTTCTGCCAGCGAATCAATGTCGCGACCGCCGCCCAACGAAGATTCGGTTTCTGGCGCGAATTGGAAGGTATCGATGAAATCCAGCTTGAAGCCGTCGATGTCATATTCTGTGATGAAGGATCGGTAGAGGTCAATCAGGTAGGCGCGCACTTCGGGGAAGCGCGGGTCGAGGACATGCCAGGCGGGTTGGTCGTGTTCAGGGTCCAGCAGCATGTCCTTGAAGCGTTCATAAGCCTGGCTGTGTCTGCCGACGAAGGGCACCGAAAACCACAGGATGAAATGCATGCCAAGTTCATGCACGCGCGCAACATGCGCTTTGAAATCGGGGAATTTGCCCGGGGTGACCTGCCAATCGCCGCAGAAGGTATAGCCGCGGGCGTTATCGTCGGTCTGCCAGCCGTCATCCACGATGATGGCGTCCATACCCAACGGTTTCGCCAGGGCGCATTCTGCTTCCAGCGCAGCGGGGTCAAGCTGCTGATGATAGGAATACCAGGTGGAATACATCGGCAGGCGCGCTGTTTCAGGCACTGCGGCGGGCTGATAACCGCCCTTGACTTCCCACAGGTCGGCGATGCCATCCAGCACCTGTGAAAAAGGCAGGTCGCGGTCATCCTGGATCAGGCTGGTGTGGTACTCCGTTAGGGGCGGCATGGGTTCTGTGAACAGCACCGCCCGGCATTCGATCTCGGCGGTCTCTTCGACCACACCGGCGCCGAGGAAGGTCGCCTGCAGGGCTTCCATCCAGGCGAAGGTCAGGCGGTTCTGTCCGGTCATGGCATACAGGCTGACCACCGGCGCATTGCGTGAGCTTTTGCTGTGTACGCCGTGCATGCCCCAATTGGCGCGGATCTGTCGGGAAGCGCCGCAGGCCGGATGCCACTGCAAATGGATACCGGTCATGGGGAGGTGCCAGCGCAGATAGACAAGCGGTGGGCGTGCAGGCGTTTCTGATTGCAGGTGCAGGCTGATCTCGTCGCGCTGGCTGGGCAGACGCGAGGCGCTGATGTCGATGGTAAAGGGGCTGTCTTCTGCCAGCAATTCGATGGTGTAGCGTTCGGTTGTCAGGGTTTGCAGAACAGTGGTGGGCAAGCGGTCATTCAGGTGCATGGTTCCTCCTGGGGATGGGTGAAAGGGGTTGGATTAATGATAACAGGGAATTGTCTGTGGCTGATGGTTTCGATCCTTCGACCCAAACTCAGCTGCGCAGGTTCACGCTCCGTCGGGCTGACAGTCATTAAAGCAGACACAGAGTTTACAAGAATAAACTCCGTGTCAGTCCTAACTTTTTTTGCGGACAGGGACAAGGAATCAGCAAAGCTGATACGAGCCCTGTCCCTACCGTGATTCGATCATCAATTACGGAAAATACGCACCCGCCGGTTAGGCTCCTGGCAGTAAGAATGCGAGACCAACTCCGCCTGGCGTGCCATCTCATGCTGAATGCGGCGGATATTGGCAGGCGCGCCTGCTGCTGGATGTTGATTCCGCCGGGCTGTTGGAGAGACAGGATTAATCATCAAAGCAGTTGACGACCTTTCATTTTCATACACCAACTATCTGCCACAAGGCGCTTGTTTGCGTTACAATTCCACCATAACCATGAGAATATAAGGAGCGGTAGATGAAACCCACCACCATTTTCCTGCACAGTCAGCACCAGATCGCGCCGGTCGATGAGCGCATTTTCGGCGGATTTATGGAGCACATGGGGCGCTGTGTGTATGAAGGCGTGTATGACCCCGCCAGCGCGCATGCCGACGAGAACGGCTTCCGTCAGGATGTGCTCGCTGCGCTGAATAAACTCAAAATGACCGCCATGCGCTACCCGGGCGGCAACTTCGCCAGCGGCTATCACTGGCAGGACGGCGTCGGCCCCAAAGACCAGCGCCCGCACATCCGCGAGTTAGCCTGGCAGAGCACGGAAACCAACCAGTTCGGCACCGAAGAATACCTGCATATGTGCCGCCTGATGGGCTGGACGCCGATGATCACCGTCAATCTGGGCACTGGCACGCCTGAAGAAGCGCGTGACTGGGTCGAGTTCTGCAACATTCCTAAAGGCACGCGCTTTGCCGATCTGCGTATGCAGGCAGAACCCTATGGGATCAAACTGTGGTGCCTGGGCAACGAGATGGACGGCCCCTGGCAGTTGGGGCATGTGCCCGCCGACCAATATGCCGTGCGTGCGCAGCAAGCCGCCAAGATGATGAAAGATGTTGATCCCTCGGTGGAACTGGTCACGTGTGGCTCGTGCGGCGTGGGCATGGCCACCTACATGGAATGGGATGCCGTGGTGCTTGATTACCTCGGTGACCTGAGCGATTACGTCAGCCTGCACCGCTATGTGGGCAATCGCGAAAATGACACCGCCGATTACCTGGCGGTCACCAATTCCATTGACCAGCAGATCGAAGAGATGGACGCCGTCTGCCGCTTTGTGCAGGCCAAACGGCGCAGCAGCAAACGCGCCTACCTGTGCTTCGATGAATGGAACGTGTGGTACAAGAACCAGCAGGTCAACGGCGAGGGCGTGGTCGCCCCGCACCTGATCGAAGAAGTCTACAACCTGGAAGACGCGCTGGTGGTGGCGGGTTTCTTCAACTCCTTCATCCGCCATGCCGACTCGGTCAAGATCGCCAACATCGCCCAGATCGTCAACGTGATCGCCCCGCTGCAAACGCGCGGCGATGAACTGCTGGTGCAGTCCATCTTCTATCCCTTTGCCATGTATACCAAGCGCCGCGACGGCGTTGCCCTGCGCGCGGCGGTGGAAGGCCCGACCTATGAGGGCAAGACCAATGGCACCGTGAATGTCATTGACAGCAGCGCCATCCTCAACGGGGATACCCTGTATGTGTTTGCCACCAACCGCAGCCAGACCGAAAGCGCACCGCTGATCGTTGACCTGGCAGACCGTCAGATCGTGTCGCTGGTGGATGGTGAAATTTTGAGCGGGACTGACCCCAAACTATTCAATACCTACGAACAGCCGGAAGCCATCCAGTCGCGGGCTTTCACAGCGGTGACATGCGAAGACGGCAAAGCCATGTTGGAATTGCCGCCGCTCTCGGTGTGCGCCCTGACCCTGCATCTGGCACCGCCGGCTTGACTGCTGAAGGAGGCCATTATGCGTTGTTTCGACGACCCGTATCGCTTCAAGGCCGGTGATTGACGCATCATCTACACGATCGAAGATGATGTGTTCTTGGGGCTGTTAATCGTTATCAAATCAGGTGGCGAGGTTTACCGGTATAAACAGGTTTCCCTGCAAGCCTGCCAGCCACAAATTGGTTATTGCGAAAATGTTCCAACGACATATAATCGATAATAGAACATTGGGAACAACATGTTGAATAGACAGAATTAACAAGGGAATCTTTCTGGATGATGCCTGCTTGCTCTCCAGATAGAAGCAAGGTTAGATACTTTATACCCCCGTTTGAAACCGTTAATCCCATCGTAGACAAATGAAGGAGTTGCCATATGAAACCAACTGGGTTATTTCTGTTATTGATGGTGATCTGCCTGACCTTCGTGCAGCCGGTGCAGGCTGAACTCGTATCGGCAGAAGATGCCCCTGAACCCGCCGCGCTGGTGGGAACTCCGGTGCTGGTTGAGCCGCACAAAAATCAGAAAACGATCGACAGGCCTGCGTTCATCTGGGCAGAGGTGCCTGGTGCGACCAAATATACGCTGGAGATCAAGCGGGTTGCTGACAATGTCGTGGCACACAAAGCCACCTATGCCAGCAGCGTGCGCTGCAGCGACGGCTTCTGCACCGTCATCCTCAATACTGCCCTGCCGCTAACCGATTACAAGTGGCATGTATTGGCGTATGATGTCGTCGGCAAGGGCGACTGGAGCCTCTATTACACCTTCACCACCTGGCAGACCACACTGCCGCAAGCCGCGCTGCGCTCGCCGGGCGTGGATGCTGTCGTGTATGGTGGGCGCCCAACTTTCAAGTGGTATCCGACTACCGGTGCCGATAGCTATTATCTGCAACTGGTAGATGCTGCGCATAACGAAATCGGCTTCTGGACCGCCAGCAGCAGCGTTTGCGGCACATATTGTGAATTTCGTATTCCGGTGAACTTGAACTCCAACTATGGCGACTACTCCTGGCGCGTTCAGGCTTTGGACACAGCGGATATGGTAGTCGGCTCCTGGAGCAACTGGCGCGACTTTACCTATACTCGCATCATGAAATCCGACCAGATTGGACCCGCCAATGGTGCCACGACTGGTGATCATCAGCCAACTTTTGAGTTCTCAGCTGTAGAAGGAGCAACCTTTTACGTACTCGAAGTTCTCGATGCCGCCAGCGACCATCTCTATTATCGTGGAAAGATCCTGGCAGGTACGATCTGCGGTGCGGATGAATGTTCGGTGACTATCGACAATATGCTGGCTGGAGGAGAATACAAATGGCATGTGCGCGGGCTGAACGGCACCAACTTCGGCTATTGGAGCCCATGGTGGACCTTTACCATGTCTGGCAGCACTGCCACTTATACCAACGATTTCACCGCCAACCCGACCGATTGGATTGACCCGGATTCCCGCTGGGAATGGGATACGGCAGAGTATTACATGGGCTTTCCCTCGGCGGTGTGCTGGCATCATTGCGCCACCACCTACTATCCGCAGAACTATACCAATGCAACCTTCACCATCCGGTTGAGCAGCAACGGTGGGGATGCAGATGATGGCTATAAAATCATGTGGCGAGCGCTCTATGGCACCGGTGGAGATCTGATCCAGGCTTATGAACTGGAAGTGACCCAGGAGGGGTCAGACATGCTCGCCACTATCAGGCGTTATTATGAGGGCACTGTCTATAATTTGGGCAGCCAGGCGATCTCCTCGCAAAGCATCACCAATCCGCATACTGTGGTGATCACATTGAACGAAAATGCCTTTACCCTGTCCTACAATGGCTTCGGAATGGGCACCTTTGATGTCATGCGCGAAGACTATTATTATGGCGTTTTCTCCATTGATGTTACCTCCCCTCCAGGTGGTACGCATTCGGTTATGATCGACGAGGTATCCATCGACGTGCCTGGCACTTAATCCGCACCGCCGGCATAGCCATAACGAAGGAGAGTATGATGTCTGATTTCAATATTCTGCAATTTGGCGCGCTGGGCGATGGCGAGCACAATGATGCTGCCGCCATCCAGCAGGCGATTGATGCTTGTCATCAGGCAGGCGGTGGGCGGGTGATCATTCCCGCCGGCAAGGTCTTCTGTGCCGGCACGCTGGTGATGAAGTCCAACGTGGAATTGCACCTGGAAAGCGGGGCGGTGCTGCAAGCCAGCCCGCGTGTTGAAGATTACACCGCCCGCTTTGCGGTGGGAGCGCTCACCGGCGGGGCAGTCGATGCCAACCAGCCTGGTGCGATCATGTTCATCACTGGCGAACATGCCGAGAACATCTCTTTCAGCGGTAATGGCGTCATCGACGGCGGCGGGCGCTTTTTCATCGCCGAACGCACACCCTTCATCTACCGCATGCAACGCAAACGCCCCTTCACTTTCTTCCTGCTGGGCTGCCGCAAAGTGAACTTCCACGGTGTTACCATCCGCGACGGCGCGGTGTGGACGCTGCGCCTCTCAGGCTGCAGTGATGTGCTCATTCACGGCATCCGCATTGAAAACGACCTCAAACTGCCCAACAGCGACGGAATCGACCTCGACCGCTGCAAGGATGTGCGTATCAGTGATTGCCACATCGTTAGCGGCGACGACTGTATCGTGCTGAAGACCTGCGAAGAAACTGCCGCCTATGGCGACGGCTGCGAAAATGTCATCGTCAGCGGCTGCACACTGGTCTCAACCTCCATTGCGATTTGCGTGGGCTGTGAATGCCGCAGCCCCATGCGCAACATCATCATCGACAACTGCGTCATCCGCGCCAGCCACCGCGGGCTGGCGGTGCGCTTGAGCGAAGGCAGCGATGTGGAAAATGTCATTTTCTCCAACATGATCGTGGAAACACGCCTGTTCCACCATGGCTGGTGGGGGTCGGGCGAACCGATCAACGTCATCGCCGTGCCGTGGGACGCTGAACGCGGCATCGGGCATGTGCGCAATGTGCGCTTCAACAACATCCTCTGCCGCGGTGAGAACGGCGTGTATGTCGAAGGCTGGACGCCGGACCACATGCAGGACATCCTGTTCGAGAATGTGCGCGTGGAGATCGAAAAGACTTCGCGCTGGGAAGGCGGCAAGTATGACCGCCGCCCCTGCCCGACTGACTGGGCCAATAAGCCTGAGGAAGGCTTCCTGTACCATCCCATCGCCGGATTCCTGCTCAACAAGGCGCGCGGCATCACTTTGCGCAACTGCGAGGTGGTGTGGGGTGAAAATCCGCCCGATTACTTCCGGCATGCCCTGCAAACTTACGCGGTGGAAGACCTTACCATCGAGAATTTTGCTGGTGAATCCGCCTTCCCTGACCGCTATCCTGCCATACAGATCGAAGAGTGAACATGAATGACAGCACCCTGCCGGTGCTGCCGTGCTATCAGTATTAGGCAGGGGAAGAGGGGGGCTGGAATGATCGGGTGGATTGTGGCGGATGTGGGCTGGGCGGTTGTTCGCTTACGCGCGTAAACTGGCAGAACTGTACGCCAGTTTATATGCGGCACCAATCCAACTGCATGGAAAATCAACAATGCCCGCAGCTCTTTCGTTAAGCCGCGGGCATTGTTGTCATTGCCTGGTCAGGCTTAGATTTTGCGTACGTTCGCGGCGGCAGGGCCTTTCGCGCCTTGCTCAATCGTAAACTCTACCCTATCGCCTTCAGCCAGGGAACGGAATCCCTGGGATTCAATAATGGCAGAATAATGTACGAAGACATCAGGCCCATTCTCTTGCGACAGAAAGCCAAAACCTTTTTGATCGTTGAACCACTTCACAGTTCCAGTAATACGCTCACTCATTGTTGAAAACTCCTTTTGTTTTCTAAAAAAATATGTTTTGCTTCTCAGATTTCAGAACGTTTAGGTTTCCAACAACTGCTGCAAAAAATAACGCCGTCCAGACTTTGCATCCAGACAGCGTCTTCAAATGGCCTAGTCAGAACTTACAACATCTTAAATCTTGAAATTATAACGTTATCGTACTATGAGGAGGTGTTTCTGTCAAATAGTTTCATACAGTTTACCTGCTCGATCACAGTTAACCAACACTCCCAATTGAAAAAGGCTCTGGTACCGATTAGTAAGGATGCGTGCTTTCCTTGCTGGCTGCCGATCGTGGCTGCCGGGGGTATTTGTAATCACCAACCTGGGCGGAATACACCATCAACAGGCGGGTTCCCTCTGCGATAATACCTCTGACCGCCTCGCGCGCAATGGTGCGGCCATGCAAAGGCAGCCCAGGTTTGTGATGAATTTCGCCAAGTAATTTCATGCAACCAGAGAAAATGGTGTTTTGATCATTATTGTGATAGTGCTTCTTTTATTCTAATTTGTGTGAACAAATGTACAGGCCGGGCACCTGTTATTTGGGGTTCAATCCGGTGCCGCCGTCGCTTTGTGATGATACAATCGAAGGAAGCAAAGAGAATAATCGAGGAAAAAAACATGGAATGCATACGATTGGGCACATCTGAGCTGACCGTTTCACGCATCTCGCTGGGTTGCATGCGCCTGAGTGATGAACGCGAGGCGGCGCTGGCGACCATTCAGGCGGCATTGGACGAAGGCATCAATTTCTTCGATCATGCCAACATCTACGGTGGCGGCAGCAAGGAAGAGGTTTTTGCGCATGTCTGGGCGCAGCATCCCGCCTTGCGCCAGAAGATCCTGCTGCAATCCAAGTGCGGCATCCGCTTTGGCGGCGATCCCGTCCCTGACGCGCCCGGGCGTTATGATTTTTCTTACGAGCACATCATCCAATCGGTGGAAGGCAGCCTGCGCCGCCTGCAGACCGACTACCTGGATGTGCTGTTGCTGCACCGCCCCGATCCGCTGGTGGAGCCCGAAGAAGTCGCGCGCGCGTTTGACGAACTGCATGCCGCGGGCAAGGTGCGCTGGTTCGGCGTGAGCAACCACACCGCCGCGCAGATCGAATTCCTCAA
>Ga0334882_1003335_pt1 | contig 14827 bp, 9 predicted proteins | sample GraSluR1_MG_5_FD_207226 | JGI IMG/M metagenome (GOLD analysis project Ga0334882, IMG submission 207226) | Sludge microbial communities from methane-producing bioreactor in Wageningen University, Netherlands - Granular Sludge_15_04-R1 | ecosystem: Engineered > Bioreactor > Anaerobic > Unclassified... | reverse complement strand
ATTGATGCAAGAGCCCACCAGGCATCAAGAACACTCTCCACACCTACAAGTGCAAGAGCTATACCGATGCCTGCAATCCCGATAATGAAAGATGAGATGTAGAGCACTGTCATAGATGATCTCTCATCGGCATTTATTCTGAAGTAGCGTTTATAGTAATCGTTCAGGATTATAGTAGCCGTACTGTTAAGGCTTGTTGATACGGTGCTCATTCCTGCAGCAAAAATGGCCGCTATGAGCAATCCGGTTATCCCTGCGGGCAGGGCGGTTACGATAAAAAAAGGGAAAACCTTATCTCCTGTGCCCGCAACCTTGAGATATTCAGGCAACAGGTCAGGTCTGGCATTATAGTAAGAGAACAGTGCAGTTCCAATATAAAAGAAAACAAGTGAAACCGGGATATAGAGCAGTGATCCGAAAAGTGCCGAGAAGGTAGCTCCTTTATCCGATGCCGTTGTCATATATCTCTGGACATAATTCTGATCGATCCCGTAATTTTGGAGGTTGATGAACAATCCATAGATAAGGACCACCCAGAATGTAGATTCACTCAGTGAGGTTCCAAGACTTCCGAGGCTGAACTTATTGTTTTCAGATGCTATCGTGAAAAGCTGCCGGGGACCTTCGGGCATTGAGAACGTTATAAAACCCGCGCTCAGCAGTGCTCCTGAAATAAGTACAATGGCAAGTATGGTGTCAGTCCAGATTACAGCTTTGATACCTCCAAGCATCGAATATAACATGACCCCCAGTCCGGTGAATATTATTATTAACCTGATGTTCCATCCGAACAAAGCATTGAGTGGCAGAGCCAGCAATAGTAGTATTGCTCCCGTTCTCATCAGCTGGGTAAGAATATAGCAGAGTGATGCATACATCCTTGCCCAGCTGCCGAACCTCAGTTCAAGGTAATAATAGGCTGACACATTACCTATTCCCCTGTAAAGAGGAATAAAAAATTTAACGGCTGCATATGCCGCAAATGGTATGGAAAGACTGAAAACAAAAGCATTCCAGTCACTCAAATATGCTTTGCCGGGAAGAGCCAGAAAGCTGATACTGCTTACGAAAGTCGCAAAAATTGACATTCCGACAGCCCATGATGGGATTGACCTGCCCCCTGTTGTAAACTGGTCTGATGTCCTGTTCCTGAAAAAGAAACTGGCACCAAACAATATCACACCGGAGATAAGGATAAAAAAAATGATCGCATCCAGTAAAGGCAACTTCATGGGAAGATGGTTTTAAAGTGCAATGAAGTCAATGTTCGCGGATAAAATTACAATATAAATATTAGATTTGTGAATGGTTTTCTTCTGACAGTATATTAATATGTGATATATGAATAAGGTGAAACGGCAAAAAAGACTCCCGGTTGCATTTTTGATTTTAATAATTTCATATTCTTTAACTTATGGTCAGAAACGAAACAAGGATGACTTTCTTGGCTCAGCAGATCTCTATAAGGCAAAAAAAATTGCCCTGGAGTATTTAAGCGATTCTCTGACGATAAGAAATTACGGAACAATATCTGACTCTGTCTGGCACTATGCCGAGCTTGGTATGCAGGAATACAAATCGGCAGCGTTATTAATGAGAACGCTTGAAGCAGAGGGCTTCAGTATTGAAAAAGGAGTTGCAGGCATGCCTACCTGTTTTGTCGCAACATGGGGGGAAGGAAAACCGGTAATCGGTATCCTGGGTGAATTTGATGCATTACCCATGCTGTCACAAAAAGCCCTTGTCCCCATTCAGGATCCTGTTGTGCCCGGTGCCCCCGGCCACGGATGCGGGCACAACATGATGGGTGTTGCTGCAGCCGCAGCAGCAATTTCAGTCAGGAAAAGCATGGAATTGAATAATTTAAAGGGGACAATAAAATTCTTTGGTTCGCCTGCGGAAGAGACTCTTATCAGTCGCCCGTACATGGTCAGGGAGGGAGTCTTCAGCGATGTTGATGCTGTGATAGATAATCATACATCATCAAACTTTTCAACCGGTTATGGTGTCAGCGGTAATGCCGTTATTTCAGCGCTCTTTACATTCAGGGGTAAAACAGCTCACGCTGCCGGATCTCCATGGAGTGGCAGAAGTGCGCTTGACGCCGTCGAATTAATGAATATTGCCACCAATTATCTCCGTGAACATCTTTTCTATACAAACCGGATGCATTACGTTATTACCGAAGGTGGAGAGGCTCCGAATGTGGTACCTGATAAGGCAACGGTCTGGTACTATATCAGAAATACGGATGAAAGACTCGAAGAGATGTACGAACGGGTAATTGATTGCGCAAAAGGGGCAGCTCTTGCTTCAGGATGCATACTTGATACTATAAGGTTCATAGCAGGCGTTCATCAGAAACATTCCAACAAGGGACTGGCTGAAGCATTACGAAAAAATATTGAACTTGTCGGACTGCCTGAATGGACCGAAAAAGAACACATTTTTGCAAAATCTCTCCAGAAAGAGCTGGGTGCAAAAGAGACGGGTTACCCGACGGAAATAGGCCCGTGGCGCCCGCCATCCGGTGTTCAGGTCGGTGGAGGATCGACCGATGTCGGTGACGTCAGTCTGGTGGTGCCAACAGCAACCCTTAACTTTCCTGGCGGAGTTCCCGGATCGATTGGCCATCACTGGTCGTCCGTAGCCTCAAATTATGGAAGCGCAGCGTGGAAAGGGCTTACTGCAGGAGCAAAAGTTATGGCAGGAACCGCATTGGATCTGATTACAAAACCTAAGTTACTTAATGAAATAAAAACCGAATTTGAAGAGTATTCCAAAGAACACCCTTATAAATCTTTCCTGCCCGAAACAGCAAAACCACCTCTCGATCTTAACAGGGATATTATGGAAAAATACCGTAATGAGATGGCTCAGGGTAATAACATGATTGATTGACAATCCATCATTAGTGATCCAGGCACATGCAAAAGGGATATTTTGATAAAGAGAGTTATTCCACACCGGTAAAAGAGAAGCCCGGTTTAATTGATAAACTTCTGCTTGATAACAGACTCTTTTTTGCAGTGAAGTATGCCTATATTGTCCTTAAAACCAGAAGAGAAGCAATAAAAGGAGTTTACGATGACAGGGCATGGGCCGATTCATCCTTTTATATACTGAAATTTATTGAACGAACAGGCGGCAGATTCAATATCACCGGCATGGAGAACCTTGCAAAGTCTCCGGAGCCTGTTCTCTTTATCGGGAATCACATGAGCACGCTCGAAACAATGGTTCTGCCAAGCATAATTTCCCCTCACCGGAAGGTGACCTTTGTCGTAAAGGAGAGCCTTGTGAAGCATCCCCTGTTCGGAGATGTGATGAGATCGCGGAATCCTATTGTGGTTGGACGGACAGACCCGCGAAAAGACCTTGAGACTGTAATGACGGGCGGCTTACGGCTACTCTCGGAAGGAATATCCATAATAATATTTCCCCAGAGCACCAGAAGCACCGACTTCAAACCCGAAGATTTTAATTCACTCGGAGTAAAACTGGCAAGAAAGGCCGGAGTTGATGTGGTTCCATTCGCGCTTAAAACAGATTTCTGGGGTAAGGGAAAGCTGATAAGTGAAATCGGCCCCCTGGATCATACGAAAGAGATCCATTTCCGTTTCGGAGAACCCTTTAGCGTTACCGGAAGAGGCAGGGAAGATAATCAGATGATAATCGACTTTATCCAGGATGCCCTAAGGGAATGGGGTTGATATAGTGTTTCAAAGTTTGGCTTCGCCGAGCTCGTCGCGTTGCTCCTCGGTTCAGGGTTTCAGGATTTCACAAACCACTACGCCGCTACGCCGTTCCGCCGTTACGCCGCTACGCCGCTACGCCGTTACGCCGTTGCGCCGCTATACCGCTATACCGTTAAATTTTTTTTTGGGAGGAAAAAAATTTAAGTGTATTGTTTACATTTAATAATATTTCTTCTTAAATTTGGAGAAACCTATGAAACCCTGAAACCGGCATGTCTTTGTTCCCGGGTATATTCTTTTTTATGGATCTTGTTCTTGAAATTATTCATAATCAAATAATTACAATAGTGTTATTATGGAAACATTAGACTGGATTGTCCTGGCAGTTTTCTGCCTTGGTCTTGTGGGGATAATTCTCTGGGTGCTGAAAAAACGGGAAGATACCACAACAGACTACTTTCTGGCCGGCCGTGATGCAACATGGCTGGCAATAGGTGCATCGATATTTGCATCCAATATCGGCTCGGAACATCTTGTAGGACTGGCAGGAGCAGGAGCATCAAGCGGTATGGCGATGGCGCACTGGGAGATGCACGGATGGATAATATTGATACTGGGGTGGTTCTTTGTCCCCTTCTACGCACGTAGCGGAGTATTTACGATGCCTGAATTCCTTGAGAAAAGGTATAATAAGAACTCAAGATCTTTCCTTTCGATAATATCGCTTGTCAGTTATGTTCTTACCAAAGTGGCAGTCACAGTCTATGCAGGAGGTGTTGTTTTCAAGGAAGTATTCGGCATTGAGTCGATGTTCGGGATAGATTTCTTCTGGATAAGTGCTATCGGACTGGTGCTGCTTACAGGGGTCTACACAACCCTGGGAGGCATGAGGGCAGTATTGTTCACTTCGGTGCTTCAAACACCGGTTCTTCTCATCGGATCACTGGCTATCCTTGTTATCGGGCTGATAAAACTGGGCGGATGGTCTGAGATGATGGAGATATGCCGGGCTGTTCCTATTAATGATGCAGGAGACACAATGACCAATCTGATGAGATCACACAGCGACCCGGAGTTCCCCTGGACAGGTGTTATTCTCGGATCGGCTATTATCGGTTTCTGGTACTGGTGCACCGATCAGTTCATAGTTCAGAGGGTCCTTTCAGGCCGCAACCAGACAGAATCAAGGAGGGGGGCCATACTGGGTGCCACTTTCAAACTTTCACCTGTATTCATATTCCTTATCCCGGGGATGATTGCCTATGCGCTTAACCAGAAGGGACTCATTGTACTGACTGATTCAGATGCAGCATTCCCTGTTATGGTAAAAGAACTGCTGCCTATCGGTTTTACGGGACTTGTTGTGGGAGGTATTCTTGCCGCCCTGATGAGCTCTCTCGCTTCGCTCTATAACTCATCAGCCACCCTTTTCACGGTGGATTTCTATAAGAAATACAGGCCGCAGGCTCTGGAGAAGGAACTCGTAAGGGTTGGGAGAATAGCAACAATGGTCGTTGTTGTGCTGGGTATACTCTGGATACCCGTTATGAAGGGAATCGGCAAGGTGCTCTATGAATACCTGCAGGATGTCCAGTCGATGCTGGCTCCGGGAATTGCAGCTGCATTCCTCCTGGGGGTCCTTTCGAAAAGAATAACACCAAAGGCAGGGTTTTACGGACTTCTGATCGGATTTGTCATTGGGATGACACGCCTTGGATTTATGGTTTTCGGAGGCGGACTAAGCGAAACAAGTGTTTTTTATGAAGTATTCATTGGTACAAATTGGCTTCATTATGAGGTAGTTAACTTCTTTATTGTCATCATATCCATGATAATAATAAGCACATTCACACCCAGATCCGATCTGGTAGCAATACGGGGTCTCTATTTCGGATCTGCGACCGCGGAAGAAAAAGCTGTTACCAGGGCAAGCTGGAACAACTGGGACCTCTTCTTCTCAGGTATTGTAATAGTAGTTATTATCGTATTTTATATCTATTTCTGGTAGTATTGAAGAACATAAAAAAAATAAGATCATGTATGATATAAGCAATAAGGAAATATGGTTTATCACAGGGAGTCAGCATCTGTACGGCCCTGAAACGCTTAAACAGGTCGCTGAGGATTCAAAGGTAATAGCCGAAGCATTTGACAATTCAACAGTTATACCATGCCGGGTTATTTTCAAGCCTGTGCTTACCACACCCGATTCTGTTTTTGAATTGTGCTCCGAAGCCAACAACAAAATGAACTGTATAGGCCTGATTACATGGATGCACACTTTTTCACCTGCTAAGATGTGGATAAAAGGTCTGCTTGCTCTCAATAAACCCTTTCTGCACCTGCACACCCAGCTTAACAGAGATATTCCGTGGAACACTATCGACATGGACTTCATGAACCTCAACCAGTCGGCGCATGGTGACCGCGAATTCGGATTCATCGGAGCCAGGATGAGGCTCAACAGGAAAATAGTTGTCGGTCACTGGCAGGAGAGTGAAGTTATAAAAAAGGTAGCAGTATGGGCAAGAGCGGCCGCTGCTTACGACGATGCCCTAAGCATGAAGGTGGCAAGATTCGGTGACAACATGAGGGATGTGGCTGTTACTGAGGGAAATAAGGTAAGTGCCCAGATAAAACTCGGGTATTCGGTTTATGGGTACGGTATAGGTGACCTCGTTAATGCGGTTGAATCTGTTGATGAGAACCAGTCAGAGATGCTGATAGAAGAATACAGGTCGAAGTATAATCTAACCGCTGAAGTTGCTGCATCTGAGACGCTCCGTGAGGCTGCACGTATAGAGGCCGGCATGGAGAGGTTTCTGACTGAGGGGAATTTCAAAGCTTTTACAACGACCTTTGAGGATCTTCACGGCATGAAACAGCTCCCCGGTCTTGCAGTACAGCGTTTAATGGAGAAAGGTTACGGTTTTGGTGCGGAAGGTGACTGGAAAACAGCAGCTCTGGTAAGGTCTATGAAGGTTATGGCTTCGAGGCTGCCCGGAGGAACATCATTCATGGAAGATTATACATATCATCTCGATCCGGCAAATATGAGTGTGCTGGGAGCCCACATGCTCGAAGTGTGTCCTTCGATCGCGGCCGGAAAACCCTCACTTGAGGTTCATCCGCTTTCTATCGGAGGTAAAGCTGATCCGGCACGGCTGGTATTCAGGGCAGCCACAGGGAAAGCGCTGAACGCCTCTCTTATCGACATTGGAAACAGGTTCAGGATGCTTGTTAACGAGGTTGAAGTCATTGAGTGCCCCGATATGCCCAAACTCCCTGTAGCCAGCGTTCTGTGGAAACCACTGCCTGACCTTAAGAGGGCTGCAGAAGCATGGATCATTGCAGGGGGTGCTCATCACACAGGATTCAGTACAGCTATAAATGCTGATTATATTGAGGACTTCTGTTCAATGACAGGAACCGAATATCTCCTGATAGGCAATGAATGCGACATACCATCTTTCAGGAAGGAGCTGAGGTGGAATGAGATATATTATCATATCTCGGATGGTATAAAATAGTTTCGGTTTGTTTAGTATTGATATCCAGATGAATACAGGACAAATACCGAAAAAGAGATTATATTCGGAACATTCAAGGCATCTGGTTGCGGTTGATTGTATAATATTCGGCTATGACATAAAAGACAAGGAGATAAAACTCCTGCTCATAAAGAGAAGTATGGAACCTGCAAAGGGCAAGTGGTCGCTTGCCGGCGGGTTTGTGAAGGAATATGAGAGTCTGGATGATGCAGCCGGCAGAATACTTGGTGCACTTACCGGGCTGAAGAATATTTACATGGAACAATCATTCTCATACGGGGAAACGGACAGAGATCCCGGGGCAAGAGTTATATCAACGGCTTACAGTGCTCTGATCAAGATAAGGGATATTGACAGGGAGTTAAAAGAGAAAAACGGAGCTCACTGGCAATCAATATCAAGGTTGCCCCGGTTGATTTTTGACCACCATAGAATGGTTAACAGGGCTCTGAGGAGCCTGAGGATGCAGATAAAAATAAAACCGGTGGGGTTTGAACTTCTTCCCGAGAAATTTACGCTGGTGCAGTTACAGGATCTCTACGAAGCAATATATCAACGCGATGTTGACAAAAGGAATTTCAGGAAGAAGATACTTTCTATGAATATCATTGAGAAACTTGACGAGAAGGAGAAAGAGACATCGAAGAAAGGAGCCTGGTATTACAGGTTCAACAGAAGCAGATATGAGGTGCTCAGGCAGAACGGGTTTTATTTCAATCTGGATGTGAACTGAGAAGTTGGGAGTAGGGAGTTGGAGGAGACTGAGGAGTGAAACGACGAAATCCCGTAAAGCGAAAGAGCAACATCCCGCAGAGCTTGAGCCTGAAGTATGTAGTTGAGATCGTAATATAAAGAAGGGTTATGCTTAAAGAGTTAAAAAAGAGTGTTTACGAGGCGAATATTGAGCTCCTTAAGCAGGGGCTTGTTATTCATACCTGGGGAAATGTGAGTGGCAGGGATCCCGGGAGCGGACTGGTGGTGATCAAACCTTCAGGCGTGGGTTACAGGGCGATGACACCTGGCGATATGGTAGTGGTTGACCCTGAGGGAAAGGTTGTTGAAGGCAAATATAAGCCCTCTACCGATACCCCTACGCATCTCTTGCTTTATAAAGCTTACAGCACGGTAGGGGGCATCGTTCATACACATTCAACCTATGCCACGGCATGGGCTCAGGCGGGGAAGAGCATACCGCCTCTTGGCACGACCCATGCCGATCATTATTACGGGGAAGTTCCATGCACAAGGATTCTGACTGACAGAGAGGCGGGCAGCGATTATGAAGTGAATACCGGCAAATTGATACTGGAGACACTGAAGGGCATTGATCCCCTTGTAGTCCCCTCGGTCCTGATCAACAGACACGGCCCTTTTTGCTGGGGACTTGATGCTGACGAAGCAGTTTATAATGCGGTTGCTCTCGAAGAGATTGCAAGAATCGCTTTCTATACCGTATTGCTTGGAAAAAGCACACCGGCTGAGAAGTATCTGCTCGACCGGCATTTCAGCCGTAAGCACGGAAAGGATGCTTATTACGGCCAGTAATCAGTAATCAGTAATCAGGAATCGGTAATCGGTAATCAGCACTTTGAAAAATAAATATCTTAATCTTATGCAAGTAAAATATGTAATAGGAATTGATTATGGTACAGACTCTGTGAGGAGTGTCGTTGTCGATACATCAAACGGGAAAATCGTGGGAACTTCGGTTTTTGAGTACCCCAGGTGGAAAAAAGGCCTCTACTGCGACCCTGCCACCAATCAATTCCGCCAGCACCCGCTCGACTATATCGAAGGGCTTGAACAAACGGTAAAAAGCGCGCTGAGAGGCCTGCCCGGTGAAATCATCAATAATATAGCAGGTATTACGGTCGATACTACAGGATCGACACCTGTCGCTGTTGACAAAGAAGGGACACCTCTCTCACTTAAAGGCGGGTTTGAAAATGATCCGGATGCAATGTTTATTCTCTGGAAAGATCATACTGCAGTAAGAGAAGCTGCTGAAATAAACGAGACAGCAAAAAACTGGGGAGGGACAGATTATACTAAATACGAGGGGGGTATCTATTCATCGGAATGGTACTGGTCAAAAATCCTACACGTGTTACGGGTCAATGATAAAGTTCGTGAAGAAGCATGGTCGTGGGTGGAACACTGCGACTGGATCCCCGCTCTGCTGACGGGAATTACTGACCCGTTGATTATCAAAAGAAGCCGCTGTGCGGCAGGCCATAAGGCCATGTGGCACGAAGATTTCGAAGGCTTGCCATCCGAAGAGTTCCTGATAAGAATCGATCCGTTGCTTGCCGGCCTCCGACCGCGACTCTACACTGTAACACAAACCTGCGATGTAGCTGCCGGTACAATATCAGAGGAATGGGCAGAGAGACTGGGTGTGCCGTTATCCGTCAGGGTGGGAGTCGGAGCTTTCGATGCACACCTGGGAGCCGTTGGGGCAGAAATTAAACCCGACTATCTGATTAAAGTTATGGGAACGTCAACCTGTGATATGCTTGTAGCTCCAATGGCAGATGCAGGAAATAAGCTTGTTGCAGGTATATGCGGCCAGGTTGACGGTTCAATTATCCCGGGAATGCTCGGACTTGAAGCCGGACAATCAGCCTTCGGAGATGTCTACGCATGGTACAGTAACCTGCTCATGTGGCCGGCAGAGGAGATCATATCACAGTTTGCCTGGCTGGATGAGGAAACAAAGGAAAGAATTAAGAATGAAACAGTTGCGAAGATAGTCCCTGAACTCAGCCGGCAGGCAGAAATGCTTACTGATGAAGAGGCCTCACTGACAGCTCTTGACTGGCTCAATGGCAGGCGGACTCCGGATGCCAACCAGGCTCTCAAGGGAGCAATAGCAGGTTTGTCCCTTGGATCAGATGCACCCAGGCTGTTTAAAGCCCTGGTCGAAGCAACGGCTTTCGGGTCAAAAATGATTAACGACCGATTTATTTCCGAAGGAATAAGAATCGACGGGGTTATAGCAACCGGTGGTGTTGCAAAAAAGAACCCCTATGTGATGCAGGTAGTTGCTGATGTGCTCAATATGCCGATCAGTGTTGCCAGGTCAGAACAGACCTGTGCCCTGGGATCTGCAATGGCAGCATCGGTTGTTGCAGGGATACATGAAAACATCAAAAAAGCCCAGGAAGCTATGGGAGCAGGATTTGAAAGGGAGTATCACCCCGACCCGGCAAAAGCCCAAAAATACCAGGCACTCTATGAAAGATACAGGAAGCTTGGCAGATTCATTGAGAATGAAATGACTTAAACCAATAATTATTATCCGAAATGCGCAAAACACTTATTTTTACTCTGGCCTCCCTTTTTCTGGTATGCTTTTTCAGCGGAACACAGAAAGAGAACCCCGCAACTGTAAATCAGCTAGTGGTTGTGGCAAATAATCCGGGACCGGTTATAAGCAAGGACATCTACGGCCATTTCTCGGAACATCTGGGATCATGCATCTACGGAGGAATTTGGGTTGGCCCCGATTCCAAAATTCCCAATACATACGGAATAAGGAACGATGTTCTTTATGCATTAAGAGAGATTAAGGTACCTAACCTGAGGTGGCCCGGAGGCTGCTTTGCCGATACCTATCACTGGAAAGACGGCATCGGTCCCCAGGAAAAGCGCGCCTCGATTGTCAATACTCACTGGGGTGGCGTGACCGAGGATAACTCTTTCGGTACTCATGAATTCATGAAGCTGACTGAACTGCTTGATTGTGATGCCTATATTAACGGCAATGTAGGATCAGGCACCGTGCAGGAAATGGCAGAATGGGTTGAGTATCTTACTTCAGATTCAGACAGCCCGATGACACGGCTAAGGAAGGAAAACGGACGCGAGGAGCCCTGGAAGGTGAGATACTTTGCCATAGGTAATGAGAACTGGGGTTGCGGAGGCAACATGACTGCTGAATTCTATACTAATGTCATGAGACAATACTCGACGTACCTCAATAATTACGGAAAAAACCGTCTTTACCGGGTGGCTTGCGGTCCGTATGATTATAATTTTGACTGGACCGAGACTTTAATGAAGGATGGTTCAACAAGAAACAGGTTTCAGGGTTTGTCGATCCACTACTACTCTCTTGTTGACGGATGGAACAATAAGGGATCCGCGACCGAATTCGGTGAGCGGGAATGGTTCCAGACAATGCGGTCAAACCTTCAGATGGATCCTATAATCAAAGGCCATAAGGCCATAATGGACCGCTATGATCCTCAGAAAACGAAGGGACTTGTGGTTGACGAATGGGGTAACTGGTTTGACGTTGAGCCCGGTACCAATCCGGGGTTTCTGTATCAGCAGAACACGATCAGGGATGCCGTTACCACTGCCATTCACCTTAACATCTTCAATCAGCATGCCGACAGGGTGAAGGTCGCCAATCTTGCCCAGATGGTTAACGTCCTTCAGGCTGTTATACTTACGGAGGATGATAAGATGGTGCTCACTCCAACATATCATGCCTTCAGGATGTTCAGGGTCCATCAGGAGGCTCAGCTGCTGCATACCGACCTCCGTTGCGAGGATTATGTGTTCAATGACAGGAGGATACCGGCCATTTCAGCTTCAGCATCGGTTGACAGTGAAGGCAAAGTGCATGTTTCGATAGCAAACCTGAATCCCAACAAACAAATTACTCTTACATGCCCGGTGATAGGTGAAACATACAAAAGAGTGACCGGTGAGGTTCTTACTGCAAACGAAATTAATGCCTTTAACAGCTTTGAAGAGCCCGAAACCGTCAAACCAGAAAATTTCAGTAACTTTACCTATAAGAATGGCGTACTCACTGTAAATATGCCTGCTAAATCAGTTGTGGTTCTGGAACTTATAAAATAATTCCTATGATGAACAAGTTCACAAAGGCAACAATTCTGATTGCCGGTTTTGCTTTGCTGGGTGTGAGTTGTATCAGAAAACCGCTATCGGAAGAGGATTATCCGATAAGACCTGTTCCCTTTACTTCCGTTAAGCTGACCGACAATTTCTGGGCCCCGCGGATACAGAAAAATGCATCGGTAACTATCCCCATCGCTTTCGGATACTGTGAGTCAACAGGAAGAGTAAGGAATTTTGAGATAGCCGGAGGACTTGATACCGGCAAATTTCAGACTATCTATCCTTTTGACGATTCTGATGTCTTCAAGATCATCGAGGGCGCAAGCTATTCCCTCCGGACCTTTCCAGATCAGGAGCTTGAAGCATACCTCGATACTCTGATATGGAAGATCGGCCTTGCACAGGAGGATGACGGTTACCTGTATACCAACCGGACAATAGCAGATATGCACGGAGGTGCCGGCCTTCATGAGTGGGCAAGTAAAAACAGATGGGAACTCGACACTCTCCTCAGCCATGAACTCTACAATATTGGCCATCTCTATGAGGCTGCAGTAGCCCATTACCAGGCGACAGGCAAGAGGACACTTCTCGATATTGCCATAAAATCGGCTGATCTGGTGTACAATGATTTCTGGCCGGATAAACTGGACTATTATCCGGGTCATCAGGTCATTGAAATGGGCCTTGTTAAGATGTACAGGGTGACAGGTAACAGAAAATATCTTGACCTGGCCAGGTACTTCCTGGATATCAGGGGACCCAACGGCCCCCAGTATTGTCAGGCACATCAAAGGGTTGTTGACCAGACTGAAGCGGTAGGCCATTCGGTAAGGGCCACCTATATGTACTCCGGAATGGCAGATATCGCAGCAATTGAAAAGGATGAAGCCTATCTGAATGCGATCACAAAGATATGGGAGGATATAGTCTACAGAAAGATGTATGTTACGGGAGGTATAGGAGCCACAGGGGGCAATGAGGGCTTTGCAGGGCCGTATGTGTTGCCCAACATGAGCGCCTATTGCGAAACGTGCGCTTCAATAGGAAATATTTTTACGAACCACAGGCTCTTTCTGCTTCACGGAGAGGGGAAATATATCGATATTCTCGAAAAAACTCTCTATAACTCGATGCTTTCGGGTGTTGCCCTTTCAGCCGACCGCTTCTTTTATCCCAACCCGCTCGAATCGAATGGCCAGCATGAGCGCCAGGCCTGGTTCGGGTGTGCATGCTGTCCGTCGAACATCGCAAGATTTGTTCCTGATATTCCCGGTTATATTTATGCATCAACTGGCAGGGAACTCTACATCAATCTTTATATGTCGAATACCGCGGAAGTTGCGGTTGGCAATGATCTCGTTGAGATTACCCAAACTGCAGATTTCCCCTGGAATGGCAAGGTCGGCATAATGGTCCGTCCTGAATCAGCCGGGAAATTTACCCTTAAGCTTCGTATTCCCGGATGGGTTGTAAACGAAGCCATACCTGGAGACCTTTACAGGTTTGATGATCAGATCGATGAAAAATTCTCTATTGTTGTCAACGGAGAGACGCCCGAATTCCCGGTTGAGAACGGGTACGCTGTGATTGAAAGGAGATGGGAGAAAGGAGACAGGGTAGAGATTGATTTTCCAATGCCTGTAAGGAGTATATCTGCTGATGAACGCATTGAAGACGACAGGGGTAAGATAGCAGTTCAACGCGGCCCGGTAATATATTGTGCAGAATGGCCCGATAACAACACGGGGAATGTTCTTAATCTTGTCATAGACAGAAATGCAGGATTTAGCACTGAATATGTTTCTGATATGCTGGGAGGTGCTCAGGTAATCCGTACAAAGGGAACGCAAACCAGGAGAATGATTGGAGATGAGCCGGTTATGATATATGAGGAGGAAGATATTTCGCTGATACCTTATGCTTTATGGAACAACCGCGGTCCGGGGCAGATGATGGTGTGGTTGCCTGTTACTCCCGAGAGTGCCAAACCTCTTCCGGCCCCGACCATTGCTTACCGCAGCAAGATAAGGGCAAGCAAAGTGACGAGAGCTCTTTCCGCTATAAACGACCAGAACGAACCAAAGAGCTCGAACGACCGTTCCGTACCCTATTATCACTGGTGGCCCGACAGGGACCGGTGGGATTTCGTACAGTACGATTTTGACAGACCTCAGACAATCTCAAAAACGAAAGTATACTGGTTCGATGACGGTCCCGAGGGAGGCTGCAGGATCCCCGATGAGTGGGAACTGCTTTACCTGTCAGGGAATATGTGGCAACCTGTGAATGCAAGGAGACCCTACACGATTACTAAAGACGGTTGGGACCACCTGGAATTCACTCCTGTAAGAGCATCTGCAGTCAAACTGAAGGTTAAGCTTAATAAGGATTTCTCATCGGGGATCTACGAATGGGTTGTTGAGTAATAATAGAAGCACTTTCTTTAAAGCATAATTTGTAAGAATGAAATCAAAAATCCTATGTACCATCGTTGTGTTTCTGGCCATAGCAATGATTTCCGGTCAGATCGTTAATGCACAGTCTGCGCGCAGGAACCTTGCTTTAGTGGCAGATGCCTCAGGATCATTGCGCATCGGTGCATCATTCAATACACTGAATGACGGAGTGACACCCGTCAATACAGGCCCGATGCGCGCAGGAGCCCAGCGACAGCCTCAAAGGCTTACCACACAATGGGTG
>Ga0334882_1003330_pt1 | contig 14839 bp, 10 predicted proteins | sample GraSluR1_MG_5_FD_207226 | JGI IMG/M metagenome (GOLD analysis project Ga0334882, IMG submission 207226) | Sludge microbial communities from methane-producing bioreactor in Wageningen University, Netherlands - Granular Sludge_15_04-R1 | ecosystem: Engineered > Bioreactor > Anaerobic >... | reverse complement strand
GCAATCAGGAGTAGATCCGTATCCTGCGAAAGGGACTTATGACCCTTCTCCCATGATTTAGGCAGATCAAATGCTTCAATTTCAATAGGATGATCAACACTTCTCTGCACCATAAGCGGAGTTACAAAGTTAGTAGAATTTCGAGTCATGACAGCATATACATCTGCATGAAGTTTTTTCAGTTCAGCAATTAAATCCAGAGCATGTATTGCCATGCTGCATCCAGTAATACCAACTACTATTTTTTTACCATCAAGCATATTCACACATCCTTTATATTATTTTTTGTGGTTTAGCATATTCTTCGTCAAAAGTCTCTACAGTCACATTTTTCATCCTTTGATCCTCACGTGGTTTATCATTGAAATCTCTTTTTTGTGATACTATTCTATCTATCTCCTCAATTCCATCTACAACTTTTCCAAAGGCAGCATACTGACCATCAAGATGAGGTGCATCATCCGTCATTATAAAAAACTGTGATCCGGCAGAATCAGGTACCATAGTCCTTGCCATGGATATCACTCCTCTTTCATGCTTCAGGTTGTTTTCAAAATTATTAGACGAAAATTCACCTTTAATTGAATATCCCGGTCCGCCGGTTCCAGTACCCTCCGGATCTCCTCCCTGAATCATGAAGCCCGGTATTACCCTGTGAAAAATTGTTCCATTATAAAATCCTCTTTCTATCAATGATATGAAATTATTTACTGTATTAGGTGCAATATCCGGATAAAGTTCTATTTTTATCACCTGTTCATTTTCCATTTCAATTGTAACTACAGGATTTTTCATTTGTTCTCCTTCTTTCTGTAAATATACTTATATAATAAATTTTATCACGGATGCTGTCAAAATACACGTAATAGTAATAAATTCATACTAAATTCTGAAATTCTTTATCATACTGTTTAATTTTTGTGACAACTGAATTTGATTTTGAGCCGACAACTTTACCTTTTCAGCAGCTCTCACATTTTCTTCAATATTCCTTTTTATCAATTCAGCACTTTCTGAAGATCTCTGTACGTCTCCCGACATACTCTGAACTGTTTCACTCACCTGTCCTACAGTAGCAGTTAACTCTTCGGACATTGAGGCTATCTCCTCAGACATCTTGCTGACAAAATCTGCATCCTCATAATATTTTTTACCCATATTCCCGAACATCTCGAATTGGGGATTGACTTTGTTATTCATAAAATTTAAAACCTCATTACCGCTTATGGAAAGATTGTTGAATGCCTGCTGTACTTTTTCAATAGTATCCTGAATTTTGGCAACAGAATCAGAGGACTGTTCTGCAAGATTTCTCACTTCTTCTGCAACAACAGCAAATCCCTTCCCATTCTCTCCTGCACGTGCTGATTCTATAGCCGCATTTAGGGCAAGTAAATTGGTCTGTTCAGCTATGTTTGCAATAGTATTGGCCATTACCTTGACATTTTCTACTACCTGTCCATCCTTAATTGACTGGACCATATTCTGTTTTTTCTCATTATATAACTTATCCGTAGTATCCAAAGCTCTTTTCCCTCTGTTCTGTACATCAATTGCTCTTTTTTGGAATGCGTTTGCATTATTATTTCCATCCACAGCTTTTTGCGACAGTTCATTTATGCTTGAATCAACTTCCTCAATTGATGCCGTTATTTCTTCGGTGGTGACATTGGTTCTTTGAATTACCTCGGAAACAATTTTAACCGAACTGCTCATATCATTTGTTTTTGACAAAAGATTCTCGGATATGGAAAACAATTCATCACTTGAACTGTTCATATTGTCTATATTGTTTGATATTACTTCAATAAACTGCGCCACGTTCTTTCTTGCTACATTAAGCCCTGAAGCTGTTATACCAAGTTCATCTTTTCTAGACAGATTTATAGATGAAGAAAAATCAAATTTTTCCAATTTACCCGCAAATTCTTCTATTTTTTTTAATGGATTGTTGACATCATTCGAGATAATGACTCCCAATAAAATCGATAAAATAAAACATATTAAAATTGTTGAAATTATATATACATAGGAATGTTTATACTGAAGAGTCCTATCTTCATAATTGCTTTGCGCCAGTTTCATGCTCAAATTTATGGCTTTATCAAGCGTGGATATCATTTGAGTTCTGGATTCCTCAGTTTTTATAAATTCACTTTTTGCTGCAGTATAATTACCTTGTTGGACAAATTCCAGAAACTCCTTTCTATAATTCGTCCAATTTTTCAAATACTGTTCAAACTGGGCAAATAACTTTTTATCATCATCAACAATGATAGTCGACTTGTATTCAGATATTAGTTTTTCATTTTTACTGGATAAACTGTTAATTTCCGAATTCATGTTCTTGACCATATTCCTCTGGGATTTATCCATGACAATAAGCATATCTCCCCTGATTGCCATCAAATTCGTCTTCAACTGCTGCAGGTCGTTGCTTCCTTTTAGATCTTTATTATATGTGATGTTCAAACTGGAATATATATCTTTCATCCTTGAAAGAGATGTAACACCAATTACACAAGTAAAAAGCGCTGTTATAATAAATCCCATCATTAATTTCTTTAGAATTTTTAAGTTTGAAAGCCATCTCATCATAAATTCCTCCTTGATATTTAGTTTCATAAATCATTTCAAATCGAAATTACTATTTATATCAAGTAATTATATAGAGACAACCTTAATACAAGCTTAATGTAAGCCCCACTCTAAGTAATAATCAACTTTTATGGAATTTGTAATATTATAATACTATTAAGGTATTTAGAAGGTGAAGGAGTATGGCAATAAGGCCGCAAATTTTACGTGCAGGAGATACAATCGGAATAGTTACTTTAGGAAGTCCATTATCTGCCGATATCATCAATGCTCGTATACAGACTCTTAGAAACATGGGCTTTAATATAGTATTAGGAAATTATGTATATTCTTATGATGGATACGTTGCAGCCACAGAACAACAGAGGGCCTCTGATCTGATGGAAATGTTCGAAAATCCTGATGTGAAGGCTATTATACCTTCAAGAGGTGGAGTAGGTGTTGCGGGTATTATACCGTATCTTGATTATCCTGTTATTACACAGAATCCTAAAATTATCACAGGGTACAGCGACATAACAATTTTATTAAATGTTTTGTATATATGGGCTAATTTAATTACTTTTCACAGCCTTCTTTTAATAGACTTTAAACCGACTGCCCCTGCATACAACATGAATCAGTTTTTCACTGCTACATCTACACTTACCTCGCCAAGGCAACTTGAAAATCCTCCCGGAATGCCATTAATAAGCAGGATTCCTGGAAATGTTACAGGCCCTATAGTTGGAGGCAACCTTACATCTTTTGCAGATAACCTCGGCACTCCATTTGAAGTTGATACCAGAGGGAAAATACTCTTAATCGAAGAAGTACACGAGCCCATTAATACAGTCTACAGGCATATAAACCGGCTAATATTGGCCGGCAAGCTCAGTGACTGTGCAGGTATCCTTATGGGAGAATGCACAAATTGTGATGATTCATACGGTAAGTCATATGAAGATTTAATTAATGATGTTATAATGCCGATGAACAAACCTCTTATGACAAACTTAGCATCTGGGCATGGCACATACAAGATGGCTATACCTATAGGCGCCGAAGCCAACCTTAATACTTATGAAAATACATTGACGATACTTGAGCCAACGGTGCGTATATGATTTATCCCAATTATCGTGCCGGGAATTTGCTACCCTGCAGGCAACTAAATATACTTTCCTATAAATCAAAGACCTCAATGCTGTTGATAAAATATACTTATCAACAGCATGAGGTCTTATTATTAAACTTTCTTACCTTTTACAAATCATCTATTTTTAATTAATATTTTATACATGGTCAATAGAATTGCTATCCACACAGGTACTACATATATGGATATTCTCGTACTCGGTAAAACAAATAGTAAAGCAACGATCAATAACAAGTATATAATAGCTGTATACGTAAGTACCGGATAAAATGGCATTTTAAATTTTACTTTTTGTCCTAAGGAACTCTTATATTTTCTGAATTTTAATTGTACTAAAAGTATAGTTATCCATGCAGTTATAATTGCTATAACTGTTACCGATGATATATAATTAAAAACTTTGAAGGGTAATAAATAATTTAAAAATATTGCAATCATAGCTATAGCTGTACTAAATAGAATTCCTACATATGGTATTCCTGATTTGCTGATTTTACGAAATATACCCGGAGCATTATTGTTCAAAGCCAAACTATAAAGCATTCTCCCTTCAACAAATAATGCACTGTTCATACCTGATAATGCAGCTGTCAAAACCACAAAATTAATAATTGATGCCGCTGCCGGAATTCCAACTTTATCGAAGACTAATACAAAAGGGCTTCCTTTAATTCCAATTTTACTCCATGAATAAAGGCTTAACATAACCAACATAGAGCCAACATAAAAAATAAGTATACGCCAAAATACATTATTGATTGCTTTGGGTATGGATTTTTCAGGATTTTCTGCTTCACCAGCAGTTATACCAATAAGTTCCACTCCACCAAACGCAAAAGTAACAAAGATGAATGACAATAAAAATCCTCTGATCCCATTAGGGAAAAAACCTCCATTCATCCATAAATTTGAAAATCCAATGGCATGTCCTTTATTTCCAAAGCCAAATACTATCATAAAAAGTCCAAAAATAATCATGCAAATAATACACACAACTTTAATGAGTGCCAGCCAAAATTCAAACTCACCATAAGCTTTCACTCCAATTATATTAATTAAAACTAAAACCAATAAAAATACTAGGGCGGAAATCCACCTCGGAAAATCCGGCAGCCAAAACTGTACATATATACCAACTGCCGTAAGCTCGGCCATTACAGTTGTAACACCTTGAAGCCAATAAGTCCATCCTGAAAAAAATCCAGCGAAATCCCCTAAATATTTAGTTGCATAAGCACTAAATGAACCTGAATTTGGATCATCTACAGAAAGCTCTCCCAATGCCCTCATAATTATAAAAACAAACAAACCGCCAGTCAAATATGCTAATATAATAGACGGGCCACCCATACTTATGGCATCTGCCGAGCCATAAAATAACCCTACTCCTATGGCTCCACCAATAGCAATCATCTGAATATGACGATTTTTTAAATTCCTCTTTAATTTATATCCTCCCATATCGACATCCCAATCTTATAATTTTTCTAGAAATATAAACCAACAATAACTTATTTTACAGTAAAATCATTTATTCATAAACTTTATTTATAAAAGTTAAAGCTTATCTACAAAAAACAAAAAGCCAAATCCTCCAAAGATACATTAGATACATTCAACATATCAAGTAGAATTTGACCTCTAGTTTTCTAGTCAATCAAAAATAAAAAAATCTTACAGAGAAACTATAAGACCAATTTTTTCAAAGTTTCTCATCTTCCAGGTTTAACCTGCTGGAATTAGCACCATTGAACAATATATTCAGGTTGCCGGGTATCATAGGGCCAGTCCCTCCACCTCTCTTGATAAGATTCATATTTGATTATTATTTACATGATACTTAATTTAAATATAACTGTCAAGAATGAATTTGCCTATTTGGGTAATTATTGTATTTTAGTTTGAAGCACAGCAAGTGCTGCAGCACCCATTACACCTGCATCCGTTCCAAGTTCTGCTTTCACAATTCTGCATGACTTTGCCATTGCAGCAAAGCATCTCCTATTTACTACCTGTTGTATTTTCTTCAGTACGATATTTCCCCCTTTTGAAACTCCCCCTCCAATAACTACCATTTCAGGATCAAAGCTGGTTATGACATTGGCTACGCATATTCCAAGATATTCAAGGCTTTCATTCAATATTTCACAAGCAATTTTATCTCCCTTTTTTGCTTCCTCAAACACCTCATAGGAAGTTACCTTATTGTGTTTCTTTAAAGCTGTATATTCCTTATTCAGAACAGCCTGTTCTCCTTTTTTCCCTATTGCAGTACCCGATGCGAGTGCTTCTGCACAGCCATAATTTCCACAATTACATCTGGGACCATTTTTCTCCAGCGTCATATGCCCGATTTCAAGGGCATTGCAGGTATTCCCCCTGTAAATTTGTCCATTAATTATCGCTCCGCCTCCAATTCCCGTGCTGACTGTAATAAAAATCATATTTTTTGTTCCCTTTCCTGCTCCAAACATGAATTCTCCAATGGCACCTACATTTGCATCATTGTCCAGGTATACTGGAATTCCAAATTTCTTCTTTATTGGATCCACCAATTTAAAATTTCTGAAAGGAAGATTTGGCGTCGTTATTATTATTCCATTTTTAGCATCCAACGGCCCGGGCGAACCAATTCCGATGGCCTCAATATCTTCAATGCTTTTATCGTCACTTGCTAAAACTTTTTCTATTACTTCTATTATCTTTTCCAGTACTTTTTCTTCTCCCCTGAATGCATCGGTAGGGACAGTATATTTATACAATATACTGCCACTTATATCTGAAAGTGCCCCACTTATTTTAGTTCCACCCAAGTCTATTCCTAAAACATATTTCTTATTCATGCAACCCTCACTCTTTCTTAATATTAATATTTTTATAAACTCACCTGTAAATGATATCCATTGGTACTATGGTAACATCAAAAAATATTTCAATCAACACTATATACTTTGTATTGAAGAACAGCGTAAATAGTGCTATACTTTTCAATATCCCCCTATATGGGATATTGAAGGAGGAGTTACAGATGACTAAAGATCATAAACATGAAAATACAAAAGCTGTTATAAATCGACTTTCAAGGACTATAGGGCACTTGCAGTCCGTAAAAAGAATGGTTGAAGACGGACGTGACTGCAGTGAAATCCTGATTCAGATTGCAGCCGTAAGAAATGCTATTAATAATACCGGTAAAATAATTCTTCAGGATCATATAAATCACTGTGTGGTAAAGGCAATAGAAGAAGATGATAAAAAAACTCTTGAAGATTTAAACAGAGCAATAGACCAATTTATGAAATAAGTACCATTGGAGTAATGAAAATGAATATAAATCAATACAATTCAATTTTATGTGCAATACTTTCTGCATTATTATATGCAATCAGTCTTCCTATATCAAAAATACTGCTGAAAGGAATAAATCCAACACTGATGTCCGCACTTCTTTATCTTGGTGCAGGAGTAGGTATGCTTCTATTCAACTTAATCAATTGCAGAAACGGCTCAAAAAGAGCAGAAAAAAGGCTTACAAAAAATGGCCTTCCTTTTATAATTGGAATGATTGTTCTAGACATAGCTGCCCCAATTCTTTTAATGGTTGGGTTAACTTTTACCACTTCTTCAGATGCTTCATTATTAAGCAATTTTGAAATTGCAGCTACCTCCCTGATTGCTTTTATTATCTTCAAAGAACATATCGGCAGAAGGCTGTTCCTGGCAATTGTACTTATAACAATTTCCTGCATTATTTTATCATTACAGGACTCTGCAAGTTTTTCCCTTTCCATTGGTTCCCTGTTCATTATATCTGGATGTATCTGCTGGGGATTCGAAAACAACTGTACCAAAATGCTGTCGGTAAAAGATCCTATAGAAATAGTGGTCATAAAAGGTATTGGGGCAAGTGCAGGTTCTTTTCTGATTGTTGCTGTCTTCAGCTTGTACGCCACCAGCTTTTTGTATATCCTGGCTGCAGTTATACTTGGCTTTTTTTCATACGGATTAAGTATATTCTTCTATATTTACGCACAAAGATATCTTGGTGCTGCAAGAACAAGTGCGTATTATGCACTCTCTCCTTTCATTGGGGCAGGACTTTCTTTTATTATTTTAAAGGAAAAGCCAACTGTGTATTTCATTTTTGCATTTATAGTTATGGCTGCAGGAACTTATCTGTTGTCAACGGATACCAATTAGACATTATAAAAGAAGCCCGTACAAAAGTACAGGTCTCAAATTTATCTTAACAAATTCTATCCACATTATATCCTTCATCGTTCAATGCCTTCACTATGGATTCTATGTGTTCATATCCATTGGTTTCAACTGTTACCTCCAGTACAACATGCTTCAACCTGTCTACTGCCTTGAACTGATTGTGATCAAGTTTTATTACATTTGCCCTCTTTTCTGCCAGTATCTGAGCTATCCTAAGAAGCTGTCCGGGAGTATCCTTGAGTTTAACTGAAAAACAGAATATTCTGCCTCTTGAAAATAATCCATTATTTAAAAGGGATGCTATTGTAACTACATCTATATTCCCGCCGCTTATCAGTGAAACCACCTTTTTGCCTTTAAATTTCAATCTTTTCAATGCTGCCAGCGACATAGCCCCTGTTGCTTCTGATATGAGCTTGTGCTTTTCAAGAACAACAAACACAGCTTCCATAAGCTCCTGATCACTTACCGTAACAATTTCATCTACATAATTTTTTACTACCTCGAATGTAAGATCTCCCGGTTGTTTTACTGCTGCACCATCCGCAATTGTATCCACTTCATCCGCATAGGTAAGCTTTCCCGTTTCAAATGAAATTTTCATAGGATCTGCACCTTCTGCCTGAACCCCTATTATCTTTATATTTGGATTAATGGACTTGGCAGCAACTGATATTCCACTTATCAGTCCACCTCCACCTATTGGCACCAATATTGCGTCCACATCACTTAATTCATCTATTATTTCAAGTGCTATGGTTCCCTGTCCTGCCATTACATCTACATCGTTAAAAGGATGAACAAAAGTATAGCCGTTTTCTCTTTCAAGCCTCTTTGCCTCTTCATATGCTTCATCATAAACTTTCCCTTTAAGTACTATATCCGCCCCATAATTTCTAGTGGATTGAACTTTTATAAAAGGTGTTGTCTCAGGCATTACAATAGTAGCCTTGATTCCAAGTCTCTTCGCTGAATATGCCACTCCCTGGGCATGATTTCCTGCCGAAGAAGCTATAAGCCCCCTGGATTTCTGTTCATCGCTTAATTTACTTACTTTATTTGAAGCCCCTCTCAACTTGAATGCTCCGGTAATCTGGAGATTCTCCGGTTTTATGTACACCTCATTACCGCTTTCCCTGCTGAATTCCGGACTGTATATCAAATTTGTCCTTATACATATGTCCTTTATTCTTTCTCTAGCTTCCAATACATCATTTAATGTCAAATCTACCTTCATAACTTTAAAGCCACCCTTTCCATCTAGTTTAATATAAATAAAAAAATCCTTCATTCTTACAAACATAATTTATATATTCATAAGGACGAAAGATTATATTTCCGTGGTACCACCTTATTTGCAGCTGTTACACCAACTGCCTCTCATTTCAGGTCATCCGTAAACCCTAACCATATATCGCTGGTATACGTCCTCGTTTACTCGGTAAAAGCCTTTCTACTCGGAAGCTCCGGAGTGATTAACGGATATTATCATCAACGTCAGCTCACACCACCCGCTGACTCTCTTAAGTCGATACATTAAATATCTTCCTCTCCATCACAACTTGTACTATATACAATATGAGGTTAAGTATATTATTTTTTTTTGAAGTTGTCAACTTGTTTTTTTGGCAATTTAGCTGTTATGATAAATCCTGTTTCAAAATATCTCTATAAATATTTTTCAATGCAATAAAATATCCTCCGATAAAGTATCCTTCATCATGTAAATTTACATGCCTAACTTTAAGTGTTGCTGGTATACTAATAGTATTGTACTTAAATATTATTTCAAGTAAATCATCTTTTTCAAATTTAACTTCTGATAAAAAACCTATTCCCGAAATAGATGTATCTACCCCAATAACTTGACAGTTACAATTCTGTCCATTTATATTCATAATTTTAAAACTGTCATTATATTTGTATCTTGAATTAATTCTCCTATCTTTTTTGATTATCTGTTTTCTATTCATTAAGTAGCTGTAATCATCATTTAACATAATAAAGCCTCCTTCTGTTATAGCACTTCTTCTATAAATACAGTATTTTCCACGCCAAGATCAACATCCCTTGGTTCACTCAAGGGCCTGTTTACCCGATTGAAGTACACGCGTACAACAGGTCTAGGTCCCAAATTTTTTCTGACATTGACAACTACCCCAACTTCTTTCGTAGTCAGTCTCACGAGAGACCCAAGGGGATATACCGCCAGATTATTGGTAAAAGCATTTACCACATCAATATCAAACAAATATCCTCCGCTTCCATAGAGATATTCAATGGCCTGATAAGGCTGATACTTTTCAAACACAATCAATTTGTCATATTCATCACATACGGCAATAATTCTGGAACCTATAGGTATGTCGGAATTTGAAAGCTTTTCAGGAAAACCTGAACCATTCCACCTTTCCTGATGATAAAGAATATTTGTAGTAATACTCATGGGAAGATTTTTTTCATTTGCAAAATGATAACCATATGCAGGGTGCTGTTCCCATAACAATTTCTGCTTTGAGTCCATATCAGGTACGTTAATTAAAAAAGGCATTTCACACAATCCTATATCATGCAGCAGTGCAGCAACACCTATATTGTACATCTGTTTCCTTTCAAGTCCCATTGAACCGGATACCAGAAGTGCCAGGGCGCATGTATGTATACTGTGTCTGAACAGGTACTTGTTATTCAATATTTTCATTTCAATACAAAAATCCAGGATATCATCATCTTTCACTATATTTTCTACAATTTCCCTTGCTGTTTCTGATACTGTAACCATATTATCGGATTTATTTGCCTCCAACTTATCAGGAGCGTGTTTCTTTATTTCGGATTTAATGTTGTATTCCAGCTCCCTTGCCATAATTTCAAATGGTGTCACAAATAATGTATATCTGTCCACCACTTTTACGGTACCTATATCATTTTGTTTGAGAAGCCTGATCATTTTGCCGGAAAGCGTAGTCCCTCCAACCAGCAGCAGCTTGCCAGTCTCTTTAGAATAAACAGAATCGCCTAGAATCATGCCTTTTCTCAGTTCATGTATATAAATTTCATCCAATTTGAGCACCCCAATCTAAATATATATTTTATCTATCTTCTCATAAACATTATAAACAAAATAAAGGAAACCGCCATAAGCACAAAGCTTGCATAGTATATTTTTCTCAAAATTATACTTATTTCTCCCTCTCCATTTCCATCCGTCATAAATCCAGAAGTCACACCATTTAAAATCAAATCGTCCCTTTGATTTTTACCCTCTATGGACATATTCCATAGAGGTGTGGGAGATTCAATATAATTTACAAGTACATTTTCTTTTTGAGGATTATCTATTTTGAAATTTCTTTTCATTGAATCAATTCTCCTGTAATCCATATCTTTTTTAGGCAGATCCCGGGTAAAAAATTCATTATAGTTATTTCCCTCATACATTATAAGATTATCTACACAAATCAGCTGCGAATAATCCAGAATACCATAATTTTTCATTGCTATATATCCATCCCCAGCTTCATTCTTCCTGCAGAGTATGTGAAACTGCATATATTCCGCATCCTTTGGTGCAGTCAAAATCTGTTCATAGCTATTCCAGCTGCTTTTAAAATTTTCTTCAACATCATCTATGTATTTTACAGATATAATATTGGAATTTTCATCAAAGAAGGTTATTTTCATATGCCTGTTCTTAATATTTTTTGATATCAGATCAGCGCGTAATAAATATTGTCCCTGTTCTCTCACCGGCATTTTTTTAGAAGCATAATCCTTCCAGTCCTGTGATTTTCCCTTCTTAAAATTAATATACAATGTATTATCATTCATTTCCGAATTACTTGTTTCCATATGATCAAATTGATGAATATCTGTAAGTTCACTTAGAAATGGAACCTTGCTGTCAAATACTATCTCTATTTTATATTTCCCTTTCTCAAGGTACACATTGCTTACACCAACCTGATTATAATAGTCCATCTCTCCATCCACCTTTTTAAGTACCTGCCTGAAACTGTCATCGGCACCATCCTTGTCTATCACATATGTCTCATCTCCACTATTTTTATTAAAAGCACTGCTGTTCAGAACTTTTGAAATAATCTTATTATTATCCAGGTTTTGTATTGTCAATTTGATATGTCCATTATTGCCTTTATAAGCACTTGCATTTAAGGCAAATGAATAACTGCCGCTTTTGAGTACATCAAATTTTCTCTCCAGTACCCCATTTTGTGAACTGATACCCTTACCCAAACTGAGCTTTGGAAACACCCTGTCACTTTGTATGTTGCCAGTGTAGGTAAAATCATTTTCCGCTTCAAAAAAGCAGAAGATGTTGCTTTTATTTACAGCAGCCTTGACCTTTTTCAGCATACTGTTATATTCGTCTTCGGACACCAGAGAAAATACATTGACGGCATTAAATCCACTCTCATTTTGAACAATAATTTCATTGCTTCCGGAATTAAAGTGAAATTTTCCAAGGTTGATCCACTGAAACTGATTCATACTTTTGTCATATGTATCAGCTTCCACTGACTTGCCGCCAATGGTTACCTTCAATTTTCCGCCACGTGACGATACGAAGGCACGCATATATACATCTCTATCAGCGCTTTCCCTGAAATTTTTATCTATGGTAAATGTATTTGGGCCCTTGTATTCTTCAAGATCGTCTATGTTGATATTGTGAATATCCAGCTGTGCTTTCTTCTTTGAATTTTTATAACTCAAAAGCTCCAAACGCATATATCTGGTTTTAGGAGGAGATACAAATGCTGCACGGAAATCCATGGCTTTAAAGTTTGAGCTTTCAGATGGTCTGGCAATATAATTGCTGTTTAATTCCTTCATGTTTTTATCATAAAATTTAACCTTGAAATGCATCTTGTTGACTCCAGTACCCGAAGCTAAGATTCTAAATCTATATGGATTGTTCTCTTTTGCATCAAGAATACCCAATTTAGCTACCTCCCATATGTTATCGGATTCACCCTGTGCAATTTCTCCGTGAACTACAGGATAACTACCTGCTTTGCTTGCAGGACTGGCTGTAATTTTAAAGTTTTCCGGATTGTCTGCAACAAAAAATTTTTTTTCGTCGATTACCTTCTTAAAATCACTTATAGGTTTTCCTTTCACAGTATCCACCTTGTTGGCCGGAACCTCCAGTTTATTGGAAGCAAAAGTAAACACCACTCCTGAATTATAGTCAAAATCAAACGGAAAATTATCAATACCTTGAGATTCCAAGAACCAAAGCCAATCATTATTCTGCGGCATGGTTTTCGCCCAGTTCAAAAAGGCATTGGCACTGTCTACAAAATCAAAAGGCAGCAAATAATCGTCTTTCGACAGATTGGACAATAAAAGGTCATTTACACTTGAAGCTTCAATATAATCACCCTTATTCAAGGTTTCTATATAGGATTTTCTGTCAATAGATGAAAATATAACTCCATAGTCGTTAAAATTGAAATTGGGCATATTGAGATAACTCTCAAGCCTGCTCAGCCCATAGGGTGTATAAATTTTTTTGGGAACATTGTATAAATATCCTATACTGTCCTTGATCTCATAGAGTGTTGAGATTTTATTTTCATATTTTTTTTGCAGACCACTTTGTAAATCCAGGATATACTTGTTAAACTTCTGTCTTATTTCCTGTCCGAGATATTCACTGTTATACACGAATTCATTCACTCCAAACGCACTGACAAGCTGACCTATATTATGTGATTTCCCGAAGTCCATCAAATACTGCAAAAAATTCATATAATACTTTATATTTACGGAGTTGCCTTCATATTGAAAAATGGTATTCTTTTGTGATGAATACATATGTATATCCCCTGTCGCCTTAAGCATGCCATCTTTTTCACCATTTACATTCCAATAGGGGGTGGCAATCCCACTTTCAGGCTGAATCATATCCTCCGAGGTAGGAAGATATAAAACCTTGCTCGTATAGGAATTCTTATCTTCAAGTTTATTTTGTAAATCCGAATATTCTTTTGGTTCCTTGACCGGTGAATAGAAGCCCTTTATATAATGAACATAATATGGATTTATCCATATCATGATGCACACGATAACTCCTGCAACTACAGAGAAGTTTAAAGCTGTTGCCAAAGATTTATCCTTGAAATTTGATATAATCAGCTGCAGTCCAAAATTCAGGATCACACAAAACCCCATTAGCATGAGTCCATCCAATTTATTGGGATCTCTGAAAATAGAACCTATTACAGGCAGGTCAGTCATGAATATAAATATTTGGGAAAAAGCATCTATATTCATACCTGTGGACAATATCAGGCAGACAATTGACGCCATAATGAAGAATAATATTATATTGTTCCTGTATCCTTTAAACAGGGCTGTAAATAAAATTACTGCAATAACTGTTCCCCCACCTAGATAAAAACTTTTGGGAATACTTTTAAGATCAAACATCGGCCACCAGTAGGATATCAAATAGATTATATTTTGAATGGAACTGTGCCTTCCAAACATAAAATAAGTATCCACCACATTGACATTGTGCTGGGTTACCTGTGCCTTCAACAGTATGCTGAAAACATACATGGAAAGCCAGTAGGCATTGGTGAGTATAAAAAATAACCCGAATAGAAGTATTTTATATATTAAATTTACGATTATATTTTTATAGTTGTATTCCCTTTTGGACAAATAGGCTGCAAACAGCTTTACCAATATCAAAAAAAGCAGGCAGAATAAAAATATTACCCCATAAAAAAAATAATGTATGGCAGCGGCACTAAATAAAAAGACACTGCTCAGCATAAATAAATCATATATATTTCTTCTGTAAAGTTTTGGATTGTTTACATCATAGTCTTCAATTAAATATTTTTG
>Ga0334882_1003329_pt1 | contig 14852 bp, 11 predicted proteins | sample GraSluR1_MG_5_FD_207226 | JGI IMG/M metagenome (GOLD analysis project Ga0334882, IMG submission 207226) | Sludge microbial communities from methane-producing bioreactor in Wageningen University, Netherlands - Granular Sludge_15_04-R1 | ecosystem: Engineered > Bioreactor > Anaerobic >... | reverse complement strand
ACTGTCCTAAGTGTGACCAGTCCCTAGGTGGAGCGACCGTCGTCTGCCCTCACTGCGGAGCCACCCTCGTGGAAGACGACAACAAATCTCGACGGCGACGACAACGACGCCGGGATCCCACGGCCGCCCGTCCGGGGAGTCTGCACGTGTGGCGGACGGTTCTCCTTGTGCTACTGGCCATCGTCGTCTTCGTGGGTGCGATGGCAGGGGCGGCCTACTCGGGCATCTACCTGGGCGAGCGTGATCGCCAAGCGAACCGTGAAGCCGTAATCGAGGAGCATTACCAGGCGGGCATTAACGCCCTTAATGAGGGTCGCCTGGAACGCGCCGCCGCTGAGTTCGCTTATGTTCTCGAACTCGATGCCGGACACAGCCTTGCCGAACAGGGCCTCATCGAGGCCCGCACACGGGTCGAAGTCCAGCCCACGCCCACGTTGGAGGCCGCCTACTCGCTGGCCGAACAGCTCCTCGCGCAGGCTCAGACCGCCTACGAGAGCGAGGATTGGGTCGCCGCGGCTCGTACGCTCACGCAGCTGCGGTCGCTCGACCCCGACCACAGCCGTGAGTTGGTCGAGGAGATGCTCTTCCACAGTCTCTATCAGGCAGGGCAGGCCTACCTCGAAGAGGACCTGTTGGAGATCGGCATCTCCTACCTAGACCAGGCGATTGCCTTGCGCCCCCTCAATCCCGACTTGGCCACCCAGCGCAATCTGACGGCACGCTATCTCGACGCCCTCAACTACTGGGGTGTGGACTGGGAGCTCTGCATCGAGCGCTTTGAGGCACTCTACACGAGTGCGCCGAACTTCCGTGACGTGCCGCAACGCCTCTACCGCGCCTTCATCGAGTACGGCGATGACTTCGCCGAACGCGGTGAACATTGTCCCGCGGAGATCCAATACACCCGCGCCCTGCGCCTCTTCGCCGGCACCGCAGTCGAGGAGGTCCGTGCGACCTCGGCCCAGATCTGCCTCATCGCCACGCCCGTCCCCGCCAGCGGCACGGCCCCACACCTCACACCCCAGCCCATCGAGGGCTTCACGACGGGACGGCTGGCCTATCCGGTCTACAACAGCACCAGTGGGGGGCTCGATCTCTACGCGCTCTATGCGGACGGTCGCATCATCCGCGTGAGCAGCGGCGCGGATCAGCCTTCCTGGGAATGGGGCACCGGGCGTCTCACCTACCGCGACCGCGCCAGCGGAGCGCTTCGGATGATGCTCCCCGAGGAGGGAGTCCCGTTGCAACTGCTGCAGCCGGGCCGGTATGCGTGGCCCACCCTGTCGCCCGACAACCAACGCCTCGCCTACGCCACGCTGGGAGAGGATGGAGCCTGGCACATCGAGATCGCCAACACCGACGGCAGCAGTGAGCCCCGTCGCCTTGCTTCGGGCTGGGCTCCTGCCTGGGGCCGTGGAGGATTGCTGGCCTACACCGGCTGCGATGCCCAGGGTAACTGCGGTATCATCCTCGACAACCCTGACGATGATCAACCCGGGGGACGCTTGACCGGTAGCCGCAACGACACCGCCGTGAGTTGGGCACCCGGCGGCAACCTGATGACCTATATGAGCAACGTCACCGGCAACTGGGACCTCTTCCTCCTCAGCCCCGATGGGGGCGTGGAGCAACTCACCACCGAAGCGTCGGACGAGGGCCTGCCGGCGTGGTCGCCCGACGGCAGCAGAATCGCCTTTGTCAGCAACCGCGACGGCAGCTGGGCCATCTACGTGATGGAGCTCAGCACCCGTCACGTCCAGCGCGTGCTCGATCTGGGCTCGACGCTGCCCGGATGGGAGGAGCAACGTCTGTCCTGGTCGCCTTGACGAAACGACGAATCCGAGTATAAGTGATGTTGTTCGGGGCGTAGCGCAGCTTGGTTAGCGCGCACGGTTTGGGTCCGTGAGGTCGGCGGTTCAAATCCGCCCGCCCCGACACCTCTAGGAGGTCGGGTATGAAACCTCTGCGTAAGCACGTGGCCATCGCGATCGACGGTGGGGGGATCAAGGGGGTGATGGTCACGCGAGCCCTGGCGATCCTGGAGGACTACCTCGGTCAGGGTGCACCCGAGATCTTCCAAATGGCCGCGGGCACTTCCACCGGCTCGATTATCTCCGCAGGCATTGCCGTTGGGCTGACGGGTGCCGAGATGCACGCGCTTTATTGCGAACTCGGCGAGACCGTCTTCCGCAAGACCCTGCGCAGCCGTCTCTGGCTGCTCGCTCGCTACCGTTATCCCAACGAGCCCCTGGAGGCCGCCCTCAGCACCTACCTCGGCGCCCTGAAGATGGGCGATCTCTGGGCGTCCCAGCCGCGCATCGACGTTGTCATCACGGCCTTCGACCTGCTGGACAACCGTACGTGCTTCATCAAGCCCTGGAAGCCCGCTTATGCACTCTGGCCTGTCACCCAAGCGGTGCTTGCCTCCAGCTCGGTGCCGACCTACTTCCCCGTGGTCGACGGGCGCTATATCGACGGCGGCGTCGGTTCCTATGCCAATCCCTGCTACGTGGCTGCCTACGAGATCAAGTACTGCCTCGGTTGGGATCCTGCCGAGACCACCTTGATCAGCCTCGGCACGGGGCGCGATCCCCACCTCTTCGACGTGCAGAAGGTCCGCCGCTGGCGCGCCTGGCACTGGCTCTCCCCCTTGCTCGGCGCATTTATGGAATCGGCAGCCGATCAGCAGGTCCATCTGGTCGACACCTTCTTCGACGAACTCGACTTTCGGCGCTTCCAGGTCGACCTGCGACGTCCTATCGCGATGGACGATCCAGCCGCCATCCCCGAGCTCACCGCCTACGGCGATCAACTCGGGCGCGCCATCATCAACGATGACCTCGACCGCGCGATGGATATCCGTGCCGGTATGGCACCTCAATGAGACGGCCTGCGGACCGGCGAAAGCACGCGTCTATCGCCACAGCGTCTGTTTCGGTCCATTTCCCAAGAAGTACCCGAATAGCTGCCGCTCCAGAAGCCGGCCATGCTTGAACACGAACAAGCTAGTCGGCCGGATCTGCTCATCGGTTAGCATCGCATCGTGAGTGTACTGCGAGCCGCAGTGGACGTCCAAGAGCGCGGCACGCTCACCAGACCCCAACGGAGCCTCCGTCACAAGCGCCGGCGCAGTAGACCAACCTCGGAATCGCCGGGATCGCACTTGATCTGCCCCACGAGCAGTTAAGCTGAGGACTAGTTGAAGGACTTGACACGTGTGCTATAATACTAATGGACGGTGCCTTCGATGGGCGCGCACACTTGGGTACCGTATCTCCCTTTGAGGAGGTGGCATATGGATCATATAGACACGCGGAGGACCCGGCATTAGCCGGGTCCTCTCCGTATAGCCGAGCCCTGTTCAGGAACAGACAACCCAACTTGGCGACAACCCTTGAAAAAGCCCCCCGACTATGCTATCATAGGCGCCAGTCTGACCTGGCTTCCGATCCGGCACACAATGCCACTCTAGCACGTTTCTGTCCCTGATAAGGCGCAATGTATCCAGATAGTGAGATTCTCTTCCCACCCCGGTGTATCGAGCAGCTAAGTGACTTGCGTGGCCCCAAGTGGCAGGAACTGGCTCGGCGCGTTGCCCAGTTACCCCACAACCACGAGGACGTGCTCGCCTTTGGTCTTATGATGATCAGGTTGGGGAGCTGTCTCACCTGCGACCTCGACAGCTATCGCGCCTCGTTGGGATGCTGCACCTGTGCGCGCCGCACAGTCAGCGGCTACAAGGAAGACGATGCCTCGCTGCTGGACCTCTTCGAAAAGGCCCTGGTCGAGGTCCAAGCCTTCATCGAGAAGCAACAACCCCTCTCTATCTCGCTCATGCTCGAGGAGAAGCTCGTCATCCCATCGACCAGGCTGATGTAGCACCGCCGGACTATGTATCGCCGCGCCTGGCCCCTCCTCCTTGCCGTCGCCGCCGTGCTGATGGGCATGGGCCTGTGGTACGCCGATGAAGTAGGTCCTTTGCCCCGGTCGCCCGACGACCTGTTCTTCAACCTCACCGGGGAGGAAGCGTTACCATCGCAGTTACGCGGTATGGTCCAGTGGACCCTCGGATGGCTCCGACCCCTGCCCAACACGGCGCCCCATACCCCCGTCATCCATACTGACCTCCCACCCTTTGGCGTCAATACCGAGCTGGAGCAGGAAGTCGAGATCGAGAAGCGCAGCCGCTCCCTCCAGATGATCGCCGATGCGGGCTTTCGCTGGATCCGCCAGCCTTTCCCCTGGTACGACATCGAGATCCACGCCAAGGGCGACTTCGAGGACCGTCGCCACGAACCTTTCCGCTCGGCCTGGGACAAGTACGACAACATTGTCGACCTTGCCGAAGCGCACGATCTGGCCATCATCGCGCGGCTCGGGGCCCCACCCGCCTGGAGCCGTCACGACGGCACCGTTCGTGGCGCCTTCGGTCCCCCCGACAATGTCGAGGACTTCGTCGATTTCGTCGAAGCCGTCGTATCACGTTACCAGGGGCGCATCCGCTTCTACCAGGTCTGGAACGAGCCCAACATTTATCCTGAGTGGGGCAATCAGCCGGTTGATCCGGAGGCCTACACCGACTTGCTCTGCCGCGCCTATGCCCGCATCAAGGCCACCGATCCCGACGCCGTCGTCATCAGCGGGGCGATGGCCCAGACCGCCGAACTCGGCAGCTGGCAGCACGATTATGAGGGCGACAACATGATGGACACCGTCTTCCTGCAGCGCATGTACGCCGCAGGCGCCGGCGCGTGCTTTGACGTCATGGCCGTCAACAATTATATGCTGCGCTCGGGTCCCACCGACCGCCGGATGTCCCAACGCGAGATCAACTTCTCGCGCCCGATGTGGCTCAGGGACCTGATGGTCGCCAACGGCGATGCCCACAAACCCATCTGGATCAGCGAGATGAACAGCAACGCCGCTCCCGAGCCCATACCCGATCGCTACGGACGCGTGACGCTCGAGCAACAGGCGCGCTGGGCCCCCCTCGCCTTCGAACGCATCCAGCGCGACTGGCCCTGGGCCGGCGTCACCAGCGTTTGGTTCCTTAAGAAGGCCACCGACGCCGACCAGCAGGACCCCTCCTACTACTTCCGCCTCGTCGATCCCGACTTCACCCCTATGCCGGTCTACGGCGCCCTCGCGGATTACCTCACCTCGCTCACCCCGACACTCTACCGCGGCGTCCATCAGGAGACGTCGTGGCAGCTTGCCTACACCGGCACCTGGGACGACGTGCGCGACGATGATGCCCTCCTGGGCAGCTACCGAACCACGGTTGATCCCGATGCCGCGGTGACCTTCACCTGGGAGGGCCGCACGCTGACCCTCATCCCCGGCCCTGGGCAGAGCGCCGTCCGCGTGACGGACGAGCAGGGCCGCAGCCGTGACCTCTCGCTTGACGGCGACCCTGTCACGCTTCAACGAGCACTCCACGTCACACCCCGCCGGATCACCCTCACCCCGGTTGCCGGCGAGCTCTCACTCGACGCCCTCGAGATCCGCTGATACGTGCTTCGGACCTCGTCAGCGCCCCGGTTTGCGGTATAATAGTGCTTCGGAAGTCCCCTCAGTTTCCTTAATATCGAAATACCTGAGAGGTAGTCATCCTTGGAAGCAGAGTTCTCTGACGTCGAAGGTTCACAACTGAACACCGACATCGGCACCGTCTACCACGTCGCCATCCAGAATGAGATGCGTACCGCGTATCTCGACTATGCGATGAGCGTCATCGCTGCGCGCGCCTTGCCCGATGCGCGCGACGGCATGAAGCCGGTGCAGCGCCGCATCCTCTACGCCATGCACGATATGGGCGTGCGTCCCAACACGCCCCACAAGAAGTCGGCCCGCATCGTCGGTGAGGTCCTCGGTAAGTACCATCCTCACGGTGACAGCGCCGTCTACGAGGCGATGGCTCGTATGGCCCAGGACTTCTCGATGCGCTATATGCTCGTGGACGGACAGGGCAACTTCGGGTCGGTCGACGGGGATTCGCCCGCTGCGATGCGCTACACCGAGGCCAGGCTCGCGCCCATCGCTATGGAGCTGCTCAGCGACATCGAGAAGAACACGGTCGATTGGGCCGAGAACTTCGACGGCAGCCTCGAAGAGCCCACCGTCCTGCCCGTGCGACTACCCAACCTGCTCCTCAACGGCTCCTCCGGCATCGCCGTGGGGATGGCCACCAACATCCCCCCCCACAACCTCGGCGAGACCGTTGACGGCCTCGTCTACATTCTGGACAACTGGGAACGTCGCGAGGGGATCAGCGTCGAAGAGCTGATGGACCACATCAAGGGTCCCGACTTCCCAACCGGAGGACAGATTCTCGGCAACGGCTCCATCATCAGCGCCTACGCCACAGGACGCGGAAAGGCCACGGTCCGCGCCGTCGCCGGCATCGAGGAGATGCCCGGCAATCGCTTCCGCATCGTCGTCACCGAGATTCCTTACCAGGTCAACAAGAGCGGTCTATTGGAGCGCATCGCCAAACTGGTCCGCGAGGGTCGACTCGATGAGATCAGCGACCTGCGCGACGAGTCGGACAAGCAGGGCATGAGCATCGTCATCGAGCTCAAGCGCGGCACGCAACCACAGAAGGCGCTCAACCGCCTCTACAAGAACACACCCCTGCAGACCACCTTCGGCATACAGCTGCTCTCGCTCGTCGACGGCGTGCCCAGGGTGCTTACCCTAAAGCGTATGCTGCAGGTCTTCCTCGATCACCGCATCGATGTCCTGATCCGCCGAACCCAATACGATCTCAACAAGGCGCAAGAGCGGGCGCACATCCTGGAGGGGCTGCTCATCGCCCTGGACCATCTGGATGCCGTCATCCGCACCATCCGCGAGTCACCCGATGTCGAGATGGCGCGGGCGCGCCTCATCGAGCGCTTTGGGCTCAGCGAGGCGCAGGCGCAGGCAATCCTCGATATGCAGCTGCGCCGCCTCACGGGCCTTGAGCGCCGGCGACTCGAGGACGAGTATGCGGAACTGCTCAAGACCATCGCCTATCTGGAGGGCTTGCTCGCCTCGCCCCATCAGCAGCGCTATGTAGTCCGCAAGGACCTCTTGGAGCTGCGTGAGCGTTACGCCGATCCACGCCGCACCCAGATTCTGCCCAACGTCGATGGCTCCTTTGATGAGGAGGACCTCATCGCCAAGGAGGACGTCCTCGTTTCGCTGACCGGACGCGGCTATATCAAGCGGGTGCCCTGGTCGGTCTACAAAGCCCAGCATCGGGGCGGCCGTGGGGTGCTGGGGATGGCGACCAATGACGAGGATGAGATCAAGATGCTGATCTCGGCCAATAGCCACGACACCCTCCTCTTCTTCACCGACCGCGGCAAGGTCTATCAGGAGAAGGTCTACCAGATTCCCGACGTCGGGCGGACGGCCAAGGGAGCCTTGCTGGCGGGGATTCTGGCTATTGCGCCTGAGGAACGCGTGACCGCTATTGTGAACGTGCCCGACTTCGAGGACGCGCGCTACGTCACGATGATCACCCGACAGGGCACGACCAAGCGCGTCGCCCTCAGCGAGTTCGAATCGGTCCGCCCCAGCGGTCTGATCGCGATTCACCTTGCTGAGAGCGATATCCTCGGCTGGGTTCGCCTCACCCGAGGCAACGACGAGATCATTCTTGTGACCGAGCAGGGTCAGGCCATCCGCTTCCACGAGCAGGACGTCCGCGCGATGGGCCGGACTGCTGCCGGCGTCAGGGCAATACGCCTGATAGAGGGTGATCGAGTTGCCCTTGCGGAGGTCATCGAGCCCGGCGGAAAGCTCTTCCTGGCCTCACAGAAGGGCTATGGTCGTTGTACGGACCTTGAGGAGTTCACCGCCCAGCGACGCGGCGGCAAGGGCTTGAGAGCCTACAAAGTCAGCGATGACAGCGGACCGGTCGTGGACGGGCGCGTGGTGCAGGATGAGGATGAGCTCACGCTGATGTCCGAATCGGGCATTATCCTGCGCACTCAAATCGACAAGGTCCCCGTGATGGGCCGTTACTCGCGTGGTGTGCGGATGATGGATCTCAAAGAGAGGGATGCGGTGGCGTCCGTAGCTCGGCTGCTGGCGGGCGCCGGCAATGAGCAGGGAGACGACAACGGGCACCCCCGTGATGAGGGAACTCAACCCACGACCTCGGACGAATAAGGCCCTCAGAGCTGATCGACCAACGAGATGAGGACATGAGCGCGATGACAACGGGAAGAGAGAGCACGCATCAGGAACGATTCAACCCCGGTTCCAGCCAACTGGTCGCGCTCTTCTCGGAGAGCGATGTCGACCTGCTCGCCGAGACCCTGGTCGCCTTCTCGAATGCCGATGGCGGCACCATCTACATTGGGGTCGATGCCAAAGGCAGGCCCACCGGCGAGGTCTATCCCGAGGACCTCGATAGCATAACGCAACAGGCTGAGCTCCGATGTCGTCCGCCGATCCTGGTGAGTTGGGAACAGCTCGAGACCGGTGGGCGCTTTGTCTTTGTGGGGCGCGTCCAACGCAGCACCGACCTGCACACGTTGGACGACGGGCGTGTCCTGGTCAGGACCGGGGCCGTGAATCGCCCCCTTTCGCGAGAGCAGGTCCTGCAGGTCACCAACACCCGCTCCTCCGGTGACTATGAGACCGCGCCGGTCGCAGGTGCCGATCGCGACGACCTCGATGACGCCGTGCTCCGCGAGTTCGTGGAGGTGTGGGAGGAGCGACAGGGGCGACAGATCACCCGACCCCTCGATGATCTATTGATCGAGATGGGCTGGTTGTTGCCCGGTGGTCAACCGACCGTCGGCGGGATGCTCCTCTTCGGTAAGAATCCGGCAAGCTACCTACCCCGCTGCGGGGTCACCTTCGTACGCTTTGCGGGCACCCAACTGCGCCGGGCTGACGGCGAGGCAAGCTACGGTCGCCGTGTCGAGATCAGCGGACCTCTGGCGCACACCATCAAGCGTACCTGGGACATCCTCAAGGAGGAAATCCACATCGGAGCCGTCGTCCGTGGCCTGAAGCGTGAAGAGCAGTGGATCTATCCCCCTACCGCCATCCGCGAGGCCCTGGTCAACGCCGTCGCCCATCGCGACTACCGGCTCCAGGGGCGCGCAATCGAGGTCAAGATGTTTCCTGACCGTCTCGAGATCGTCAGCCCCGGGGGATTGCCGGGCTACATCACCGTCGACAACATCGTCGACGAGCACTTCTCACGTAATCCGCGTATCGTCACCGGTCTCTTTCAGTGGGGCTATATCGAGGAACTGGGGATGGGCGTTGACCTGATGATCGAGGAGATGGTGAACGCCGGACAGCCGATCCCCAGATTTGAGGCCAAAGAGGGCTCGTTCACCGTCGTCTTTGAGGCCAGAGTCGAACGGCAGCCCCTGCCCAAGGTCGCCGCCGACCAGACGATGAATGAGCGACAGACCAAGGCCCTCGCCTACGTGCAACAGCATGAACGCATTCGCAGCCGTGATTACCAGGAGCTCTGTCCCGATGTCAGCCCTGAGACACTGCGTCTCGACCTGGTCGACCTGGTCGAGCGAGGCGTGTTGCTCAAGGTCGGGCGTAAACGCGGGACCTACTATATTCTCAAGTGATCAGCCGGCGACCCGCTGCAGCCACCTCGGATAGCCGTACGATGCCTCGAGGGCGAGTGAGGTCTCCGGCATCTCATCCAGCACGTGCCGTGCCACGGCATCCAGTATGCGCCTGAGCGCAGCCTCCTCACCCAGCGCTTCAAAGCCCAGCGTCCACCATCGCTGCCCAGTGGCGACCACCTCAGTCAGCTCGACCGAGCACTCGCCACTGGGCGTCAACGACCGACCCGATGGGGCAATCGTGCCCTCAGGCGCGACGCTGTAGGTACGCAGCCGGCGTCTCTTCTCGACCGCGATCCAGGCCGCGTCGCCCACAAAGGAGCTTACATCGTCGACCGGGCCCGCGCCCCACTTGCGCCAGAGCTCCACAAGTCCCACCACTCGCGGCGTAAGGACCGCAGACTCGCTCGCATAGCGCCGCTTGATCTCGAGGCGTCCTTCACGGACCTTGATCCCCAGCCCGTCGATCTCCGGCAGGCGTAGGTAGTGATCGACTCGGGGCGACTGGATATCGGTGGCGGAGTCGTCGTCCGCGAACCACGTCGTGAGGCACGCGGGCGCCTTGCCTCGAGTAAACCATCGCACCTCCATGGTCGTCCAGGACGCCGTGCCACCCTCGACCGCAGATAGGATCAACCCAAGAGCCACACTGCCAACTTCCCGCAGGTCCCCTCATCGAACCAGTCCTCGATCAGGTGGAAGGAGATCGAGGTGGGTGAGGGTAATCCCAACTCTCCCTTCACAAGACCGTCGCGGATCGCCTCACGCGTAAACCAGCGGGCATCCTCCAGCTCCCCATCGTGGCGCTCGATCTTTGTCGACGACGCTCGAGCTACGAAACCCACCATCAGCGACTGCGGAAAGGGCCACGGTTGAGATGAATGGTAGTGCAACCCTTCAATCGTGATCCCGGTCTCCTCCCAGACCTCACGGGCGACCGCCGTCTCCAGGCTCTCGCCGGGCTCCACAAAACCGGCGATATTGGAGTAGCGGCCCTTGGGCCACGTAGCTTGCCGACCCAGAAGGCAGCGCGTACCGTGCGTCACGAGCACGATGATCGCCGGGTCGACGCGGGGAAAGTGCACCTGCGCACACCCCGGGTCGGAGCAACGTCGCGCATATCCCCCCTGCTCGCTCTGCGTAGGACTTCCGCACCGCCCACAGAAGCGCTGCTGACGATGCCAATGAACCATCGCCTTGGCCTGCGCCGCCAGTGCGCCCTCATCCGGATCCAACAGCGAGGCGGCGCTGCGTAGATCGATGAACCTTCCGGCCGGCTCAGCATCTTTCGACGGCTCGTCCGCCCCGCGCAGGTTGCGCGCGTCCTGGAGATTGCAGGCGTCGTCTAGCCCCAACCCAAAGTAGGTCACATCACCCAGGTCGCCCAAGAGCACCATCTCCTCGCCCTGACCCGGGCACCGCGCCTGCAGGGCGGCGATCTCCGCCGCCGTCAACCGGCAGAGGTGCGGAGCGTCTCCCACGTCCAGGAGAACCTGGTCCTGCCAGATCACAACAAAGCGTGTGGCGGGATCCGCTAAGCGCTCCGTCAGCCAAGCATCATCCGGACGGCGGTCGTGGACGCGGGCGATCGCATGTGAGACGAAAGCATTTCGCTGAGCCACCGTAAAGGTATCCATACGCTGGTGCACTCCTCTGCACAATTCGACGATTCTGCGTCCGTGAAGTATACTGGTGCACAGTGAGGGGTCAACGGGCCCGATTCTGCGCAGGCCCCGGTGCACCCGCCAAGCTAGGCCGACTTGGGGAAAGGACTCATCCGCCGTCTATGCCATCGGACCGCGAGCGCCCTAACATCGTAAGGATTGCGCTGATCCTCCTGTGCACCACACTAACGATCGTCCTGATCGTGTTCCTGGTGCGCATCACGGAATTAGCCTTCGCGTCCCCAGCCATAAGGTCGGCCAATGGCCCGCGCATCATCACACCGACCTGGCTACCCACGACGCCTACACTGACGCCCTCTCCCACCGCGTCACCAACCCAAACGCCGCCCCCTACCGCCACACCAACGGCTACCGCCACCTGGACGCCGGCGCCCACGAACACCGCCACACCGACGGCGACGCCCTCGCCGACGCTTACACCAACGTCTCTTCCTGTGAGGCGCCCGACCGCCGTGCCCATCGGCGTCCTCCCGACTCAGAGCATCTCCGAGACCTATGCCATCCCAACGCCGGTGCCGCGTTACCCGATCTCGGAGGAGGCCCTGACCATCGTGTTGCTCGGCAGCGACCGGCGCCCCGATTGGGAGCACTGGAACACCGACGCGATCCAATACGCCATCATCTATCCGAAGGTGCCGTCCGTCACCCTGCTCTCCATTCCTCGGGACCTCTACGTCTACATCCCGCAGTTCCATCTCTCGCGTATCAACGTCGCCGACATGTACGGGGAGCGCTACGGGTTCGACGGCGGCGGCTTCGGCCTGCTCAACCAGACGCTGCTCTACAACCTGGGCATCACAGCGGACTTCTACGCGATGGTCGATTTCCAGGGACTCAAGGACATCGTCGACACCGTGGGCGGGATCGAGGTGCCCGTTCACTGCCGGATCGAGGACTACTGGCCCTATCCCAACGACGAGGGTGAGTACGACTGGCTCGTCCTCGAACCCGGGATCCGCCACATGGATGGGCGACTGGCGCTCTGGTACTCGCGCACTCGCAAGACCACCAGCGTCTTCGATCGCGAGCAGCGCCAACAACAGGTCCTGGAAGCCATCTGGCGCAAGGCCAGGGAGGGCGGGCTCCTCAGCATGGTGCCCAAGCTCTATGACCAGTATGGCAAGTTGGTCCAGACCGATCTCGGCATCGGTGAGATCCTAACGCTGGGAATGATCGCAGCCCAAATCGAACCGTCGCAGGTCTCGCTCTACAACATCGGCAGAGCGCACGTGGAGCCCTACGTCACCATCCACGGCGGCGGCGTTTACCTGCCCCAGTGGGAGACGCTCGGCCCGTTGATCGACCGTGCGATGCTGCCTCCTTCGCCTAGTCGTGCGGCGCTGGCCTCGATCAAGGTGGAGATATGGAACAGGTCGCCCGGCAGCGACTGGGACCTTCTGGCGGCTGACCGGCTCTACAGCTATGGGTTCTCCCCGGTGTTGGGCGAGACGGATGGGCAGGTCTATCCGCAGACCCTGATCCAGGTCTTTGGTGAACACGCCAAAGGCACCGGGGTCACCACCGTACAGGAGATCTTCGGCGTCGACGACGCCCACGTCACCTATGGGAGCACGGCCGGCGATGACGTCAAACTACGCTTGATCCTCGGCCAGGACTACCACCCCTGCCGCTAGACCTCCGAGGCGTTATTCATCAAGCACGACGCTTATGAGGACATCGACCGTTGAAAGGACCGAGGACTATGCCCGATGCAGACGAGACCTTTGAGTTCGCTAACCAGGAACTGATCGCGTTGATGCAGACTTTAGCGGGAGAGGAGACCGCCGAACGGCGGACAACCTTCCACCAGCTGCTGCTGGGCAGCCAGCTACTCCTGCCTGCTCCACCCGCACCCGAAGCCACGGGCGAGGATAACGACCTCGAGGAGGATATCCCGCTCGTCACCTTCGAAAACGACGCCGGCGCGTCGGTGCTCGTCGCCTTCACCGACGAAGAGACCGCGCTCGACTGGGCCCCCGACGATGCGGAGTTCGTCGCGCTCAGAGGGCTCGACCTCGTCCTGATCGCGACGCAGAACGACATCGACGAGCTGCTCCTCAACCCCGGTAGCGACTACGTGCGGCGCATCGATCGGGAGGCATTCACGGCGATTGCCCAAGGCGCGCTCGATCGCCCGGACGCAGCGACCACCGGCCCGTCCGGCGGCACCACCGTGCTCATCGCCCCGCCGGATGAGAGCCCGCCCGCCGGCTGGTGGCGCGCGATACGCGAAACGCTCGGCCACTACCCTTCCATCGAATCCGCCTACTTCTTCCGCCTGCAGATGGCGCCCGAGGGCCCACGCCACGTGATCGGCGTGGCCCTCTACGAGGGGATGGCGTACGAGGCCCAGGAGAGGCTCATGGACGAACTCCTTGAGGAGTTCAAGGGGATGCTGCCGATCGGATGGACGCTTGACTTCGTCGTCCTCGATGAGGACGACTTCCTAACCACCGTTCGCGACACGGTCGCCCCCTTCTTCGAGCGGGCAACGTAGCGTCTCAGCTGCCGGCGCTACTTCGTCGCATCGTCCTTGGCCGAGTCAGGAAGCATCCCAGGCTCGAGATCGACGATCTCCGTGACCGGCGAGGGTAGATCCTCGTCCTCATCGACGACCACGCCTCCCAGGTCGGCAACCACATCGGGCGGGCAGAGCGAGACAAACATGCGCATACCCACCAGTACAACGACCAGGTCATCGACCTGCCCCAAGCCCAGCAGCGCGTCCGGCACGAGATCAAAGGGCATCAACAGATAGCCGAGGAGGGCGATCGGTACCAACTTCGTGAAGAACGAGACGCGCCGATCCCAAAGAAGTCTCCACGCCAACTCAAATTGCGAGAGGAAATCCCGCAGCCAACCCAGAAGCTCGCGCTCCTGATCGGCGCGCGATGGTTTTCGTTCGATGTTGCCTTGATCCATAGTGGCCCTCCTGCTCTCCTCTCGGGACCTCGTCCCGTACGCAACGGCCTCGCACGATGATGACGTCGGGCACGCTCACACTTCGAGACGGTGACCCGAATCATATATCACTACGCAGCAGGATCAAGAGAGTTGCAGCGCCTCTCGTCCTAGCTCGTGCCCGGGTCTCCGGGAACACAAACGGGAGCCCACGCAGGTGGGCTCCCGTACCGGTCCGGCTAACGGAACTAGCTCTTGAGCTCCAGCTCAATCACGGGCACGATCACGTCAGGCTCCAGCACCGGCAGCTCGAGCACGAGCGTGTTCTCGCCCGTCTGCAGGTGCCGCGACGTCCAGTCACTAAGCTTGAGCGGGATCTCGCTGCCGTCGTGCAGGAAGCGGGCAAAGGCCACCTTGTCCCCAAGTCCCTCCAGGTAGATGTGCTTGAAGGGCCAGGCGAAGACATGCACATACACCTTGTTCCCCTTCTGGGTCAGGCGGCAATCCTGCGGCTCCGCGAACTCACTCTGCGTGCAGCCATAGATGGCGTCACTGTGCAGTGCCATCCACTCCCCATAGGTGTCCAGTGCGTCGAGAGCTCGATCGTCAAAGGCCCCCTTGGCGGTCGGACCCACGTTCATCAGCAGGTTACCGCCGCGCGCCACGGTGT
>Ga0334882_1003326_pt1 | contig 14861 bp, 19 predicted proteins | sample GraSluR1_MG_5_FD_207226 | JGI IMG/M metagenome (GOLD analysis project Ga0334882, IMG submission 207226) | Sludge microbial communities from methane-producing bioreactor in Wageningen University, Netherlands - Granular Sludge_15_04-R1 | ecosystem: Engineered > Bioreactor > Anaerobic >... | reverse complement strand
ATATACTTCCAACTTTATTTACTAAATTAGTAGCGGCACTCGTAACGCTATTAGCTGTATTGGTTATTCCTGTAGCTATAGATGTATCCGCGCCTTGTCCATATTTAATAGAGCCCTTAGCGAAAGTATCTAAATTGTTACCCACTTTAGTAGTTACAGTATTTGCAGCATTAATCACTTCGCCGGATTTATTTGTTATGCCACTGCCAAGGTTTGTATCTGTGTCCTGTCCATGTCCAATACAAGCCTGCACAAATGTTTTCACTCCTGTGGTTATTGTAGTTATTAAGGTATTTAGTGGATTAATAGTTGCATTTGCATTATCTGTTATTCCATTTCCTAAATTAGTGTCGCTATTCTGGCCGTTTTGGGTAAAGGAGCTAACAAGATTATCAATTGTGGTGGACACTGTAGTCACGAGATTATTAACTGGCTTTGTCACCTGGTCTGTACTATCAGAAATACCTTCACCCAGAGATTTATTTAAATTCTGTCCATAATCTTTATTAGAATTATTACTGTTTCCTAAAGACATAGAACCTGTAAGGCCTTGCATTGCCTTTGTAATAATATCCTTATTTTTTATTATGCCATTAGCTAAACCTTGCAGAAAATCAGGCATCCACGTTTCGTAATCTCTAAGTGGCCCTTCATCTGGTCGGCTGAAATGTAGAAAACTTTTTATCTTATCACCTATCGCCTTAGCCGCATCTCCTACACCGCCAATCATTCCTTTTATGCCATCAATTAGACCTTGTATTAAATCTTTGCCCCAATTGATAGCATCTTTAGCCATATCTCCGAATAAACCTTTTATATCTTTCCAAAGATTGCTAAATGTGGATTTCATATCAGTCCAAGCTTTGCCCCAGTTTCCTGTAAGAATATCAAGACCGACTTTAATTATTCCAGAAATAAGATCCCATGCAGTTTTAACAACATCTCTCATTAAGTCCCATGCGGTTTTAAGAGTATCTTTTAGCAAGTTCCAAGCAGGGCCCCAAATTCCTTTTATAAGTCCTATACCACCTGAAATAGCAGTATACATTGCCGCCATTGCAGGAGCCAATAAAACTTTCATGACGTCCCATACTTCCACGAAAACCTGCTTTATCTGTGGCCAAACTTCATTCCAAAAACTCTGTATTTCTTTTACTGCATTAGTTATTGTTGGTCCTATATAATTCCACGCGGCCGTTAAATTAGCTTGTATGTCGGTCCAAACCTGTGTAAAAAATTCCTTGAACTGCGTAAATATTTGAGTTGTATCTCCACCAAATATTTTTTGCGCAAAAGCTTTTATTTTATCCCAATTGGCAATTATAGCTCCAACACCTGCAACTATAGCCAAAATTAATACCGCCCAAGGGTTTGTAAATAACCCTAATGCCGCTCTTGCGCCTGTCATGATCCCCTGAATACTAAACATAGATCTAATTCCCGTAATTACTTTAGGACCTAAGCTGATAATTGTAGATGCAAAACCAGTTAGAACAGTTCTAAACCCCGTAAATATACCTGGAACCTTACCAAATATTCCGGTAAATAATGTAGGTATATTTTTAAATGGTGTGATTATTTTCTCTGCGATTCCTGCAAAAGAAAAATTTCTAATTAAATTAGGTAGAGCCTTAAAGCTGTTACCAAGCAATAGCCATGGTCCAGTAATAAACCTAGATATTGCAGCTCCCGCTATACTTAATCCATTCACCAATCCTGTAAATACTGCTGTAGGGGCTACTTTGGGAACTTTAGTAAATATTCCAGAAAGTTTTTCTCCTATTTTTGCCCTATCTAAAAACTCATTCAATTTATTTACATTGTCATAAGTATGACCGAAAATTGATAGCAACGGACCAGTCGCGGCGGTTATGCCTGCAAAAGTCAAAATTACTTTTTTCGTGCCATCATCTAAATTACTAAAAGCTTTTATCATATCTGTCAAACTTTTTATAAATGGCGTCAATACTGGTAAAACGTCCTGTCCAAAAGCAATGCCCAAAGCGTGTACACTCTCTTTTAATTCCTTAAATTGGTTCTCCGGAGTATCTTTCATGGCATCAGACAATTTCTGTACTTCACCCGTTGCATTTTCTGCGCCTTTGGATAATTCTCCGAGGTGATCTCCGCCTTTGTTTAAAAGCACATTCCAACTGGACAAAGATTCCTTTCCAAATAAGGTAGCAATGGCAGCTTGTTTCTGTTGATCGGTCCATCCTTTAGTCCCTTTTTCTATATCATTTAGGATTGTAGGGAGATCTTTCATTTGACCCTTAACGTTAAATACTTCAAGATGCATTTTCTGCATGGCAGCAGACATTTGATCTGTCGGGTTTACTAAATTTACAAGCCCAGCTTTCAAAGAATTTGCGGCAGTACTTGCATCTATACCATTTGATTGCAATATACCAATTGCAGATGCGGCTTGTGTCATAGGAATTTTTAATGCCGTAAAAGTTGAGCCCATAATACTAGAAGCTTCACTTAAACTACTCATACTACCTTTGGTGTGGTTACTTACGTAGGCAAAAGCATCTGTTAACTTAGACATATTTTTTACTGTTTGCGCTGCATTATTTGTTTTTAACCCAAAAGCTTCAAGGCTGGAACCAAGTCCGTCAACTGTAGTAGATAAATCTTCATTGGCACCTCTTGCGGCATAAAGCGAATTATGCATTATCTTCATAGCTTCATCAGCACTATAGCCATCTTTTACAAGAGTCAATAGCCCTTCATTTATATCATCTGTAGACTGTCCAAAATCTTCACTCCAAGCAATAGAACTTTTTGACATCTGTGACATAAGGCTATTTACTTGTGCTATAGGAACACCACTTGCGACAATTTCCTTTCTTATATCCGCCATCTGGTGCTCAAAACTTGTAGCCGATTTTGCCGCCAATCCTAACGCTCCAAGTATAGGAGTTGTAAATTTCATTGTCATAGTGGATCCCACGGATGCTGCACTTTCTGCAATCTTTTTAAAATTTATAGAGTTGGTAGCTTTTTGAAGCCTGCCACTTTCGTCCTCAAGTTCTTTATATTTAAGTTTTAAATCTATAACTCGATTTTCAGCTTCTTTATACTCAGTAGAACCTTTTCCAAATTCATCAGCAACGCCTTTCAAGGCTTTTTGGCTTTTTTCAATTTCTTCGGACAATGCTTGCATCTTGCCCTTATAAGTTTCGAGAGCCTTGGCGCTTACTTCACTGCTACTGGCCGTCTTTTTATTTTCTGCCATCCATAGTTGAAATTTCTTATCTATGTTATCTATAGCAGTACCGATTTCACCGCCAATTTTTACCGCAGTACTTCCCATTTTATCGAACACAGAATCAAAACTATTTCCTGTCTGCTTTGCAGTATTATCTATATCCTTAAGTTTGCCTTTAGTGTCGTTGTCTTTTAAGAGGATAGAACCTACTAAACTAAATATTTGCATTTTCTATCCCCCTTTGTCTCTGATCCGCAGCTTTTATTTCTTCAGCCATGGCAATTATCTGTTCCTTTGTCTGTTTTGGTTTCCCTGATTTATTTTCATCAGTCATTCCTTCTTTAAATTTCTCAAAACTAATAAAAGTATCTTTATCCATATAAGGATACTTTGCAAGCCACATTTGCCATAACTGTTTGTCTATTTGTTTTTCATAAGCCTTCTTAATTAATTCAAGCCCGTAAACAACATCCAGTTCCATTACAGAAGAATTATATCTGTTTAATAAAATATCCAAGCAGTCAACTTCATTTACTTGACTGCTGAAGATAAAAAATCTCCAAACCCATCCTCGTTAAATAATTCCTCAACCATTTGCATAGTGTCTTGTGGTGGTTGATCTTCAATTTCTTTTGGCTTTTTATCCGCCAAATCTCCTAAGAATTTATATATTTCCTGATCTGCGTTTCCTATGCTTTCTATAAAAGTAAACATAATATCGACTTTTAAATCCCGCTGCATAGCCTTTTTTTCTTCCTCTGTTTTCCCTGTTACGTCTTTTACAAGCTTTTTAAGTTCAGGTTTTATATTCATTTTTTTAATTATTCTTGTAAAGCTAAACAAATCCTTGGTCTTCAAACCTCTTGTCAATAATTTTTCTTTTTCCTCTGCCATTTAAAATCCCTCCATTAACTATTTACCACATTTATAGAACTAAAAGTTTCAAGTGCCGTTCCTACTGCGGATTTTACCTGTTCATTTTCTTCCGTAGGTTTCGTGTAAGCTACAGTTACTGCCTGCCCTGCTGTGGGCGCTGTAGTTAAAGTAAGTTCTATTGTTTTTGCGTCCTCTCCTCTTACGACAGAACTAATTACATCTGCTTCACCTGCCACTGTTGCCACAAAACCGCTCAAAGGAACTGTTTCAGCTACGTCGGAAGTAAATGACAGAATTACCTTACCGTCTTGTACAACTGCACTTGCAAGTCCAAATACGTCCGTTACTTTAGGAAAATGCACTTCGTATGGCAAATCATCAGGGCGATAAGGATCGACGTGTCCAGTAAATGTAACCGGAAGAGTATTGTCTTTATCGTCTTCGGTCTTTAAATCCAGTCCGTCCGTGTTCAAAGCGTTCTTAAGGATTATCACCACGGGAGTACTACTGCCACTTAGTCTTGCTACAAGAGCTACATTATTTATATAATCATCTATGGAAATCGTGGCCTTTCCTGTTATAACGTAATAATCATCGTTACTGCTTTCATCTACTTTTCCCAGTAAAGCCATTACAAGGATATCTTTCGTAACTTCAAGCATATTTGTCTTTAGCGTTACTTCAACTTCCGTTATAAGCTCCATACCTTTTGCATAACTACTTTTTAATCCATCTATTTTAGGCTGTCTTAATTTCGGAGCTATTTTAAACTCGTTACCTCCGCTAGTTGCCCCAAGTAATTCCTCGTCAGGCAATCCATAATTTTTATACACTGCACCTGCATCTAAAAGTAGATGGTTCGGAGTACTTGGAGTAAAACCCGTTATTGCTGTACCATTCATTTATAATCATCCCTTTTCATATAATTTCACTAAAAATCGAAGCTCCCGGCGCTGTATATTTATATCACTGTCCGGGAGCTTCAGACGATATGGATTATCCTTAAATATTTGGATAAGCATATCACCAGTATTTATTATTTTTTTATTTAAGGCCTTTACTAAGTTGTCTGTAATAGCTTCAATTTCTGCGACCTGTCCACTCTTATTACTCCAAATATCAATTTGAAGCTGGTTTAAGTCACTGTATTCATTATTTGCAGTTATATTAGGGAAAGTTAAATTCTGCATACGGATATTTCTTTGTCATTTCTGTTGGGTAATGCTCCGCATAGCTTGTCACTATAGGACTTATAATCTCAAATATCCTATCATACAGATTTAACATATTATTTACCTCCCATATTTACGCTTATTTTTTGTCCTGCTATTTCTTCAATTTTACTTAAGTTGTCCATAACGGCAGGTTCCAAAAATGGTTGCGCTGCCATTTTAGAAGTTCCTTTTTCAACCCATTCGGCATAAGGCTCACCCTTTTTATTCACAACCGCATTAGTGGCACCAATATCAACGCCGTTATTATCGTCGTGAACCTGGAACGTTATATTTCCTTTAAGTCTTCCAGGGTCTATGTCACCATCTTCCTTTTTTCCTACTGGTGCTCTTAATTGCACCTCGGCAACTCCAAAAGTGCCAATTGTAGTAAGTGCATCTTTCTTCCCTTTTTCTAATGCGTCCAGGACATCATTCAGATTGCTCTTGTAACTCAAGACATGCCACCTCCATATATTCATCATCCCAAGGTATCGCCTTAACTTCATATACCTCAGTTTCGCCACGTTTATTCACATACTTTAAAATGATACCAATTTTAATTAAAGGCTCGTAATAATCTACAAAAATTCGCTTATTGACTTCAATATTATAACCATATTCCTTTAGTAAAAGCTCTTGTGAATAAGGCTGTATATCGCAGTCAATATCCTTTATATGCTGATCTTCTCCGGGTACCCAAGAACCGTGGCTATCCTGATGTCCTTCAGTTTTTACATATATACCTACTGTAAAATTCTGTAGCATTATCCCATCATCCTCACATACGGGGCAGGTAAGAGGCTTATTACTTCTTTACTAAGTCCAGTTTCGTAAGTGCCACTTCTCGCCCCCTGCTGGAACTGTTTTATATTTTCATTTCCTTTACGGGTAAGACATTCAATAACATAACAAACCACCGCATCCGGATAAGCTTCTTGAATATCTGTGGAATCATCATTCAAGTTTAGATATTCTTTTATAAGAGTTTCAGCCCTTCGGATATAAATATTTATAAGGTTGTCTTTGCTATTATCAGATATATTTCTTATAGTTTTTATATCATCCAATACGGTCATAAAATCACCTACTTTTTACCCTGTTTTGCCTTATCGTCTGCAGGTGGTGCAGTATTTGCAGGTTCTTCAGGCGGCTTTTCTTCTTTTGGTTTAAGAGTTATATCCTTAAATCCCTGCGCTATAAGCCTCTGCTTTTGTGCCTCAGTTTCAACTATCCTTATAACATTCAAATTCTGCAATTTAAAAGACATTATGCAAGCGCCTCCTTAACATTCACAAACAGTGCATCAAACTTATTGTCAGGGATCCATAAATCGTGGTACTTACGATAATCCATCAAGTAACCATCATGGCTCTGTACTTGTTCGGGAGCAAATATTTTCATGTTATCTGTTTTTGAAACTGCTATAGGCACATTCTGAGCACATATAATCCAGTTAATACTTTTTGCAGATGCATCCGGAGTAAATCCGCCAGCCTCTTGTCCTGTAGTTTTACCATCATTAAACACGTATGCTGTTTTTAATCTTGCACTTGGTACTGGAACAATAGGGCAGTCATCTATAATGGAAACCTTAGTGTTATATTGTCCAGAAGTAAATGTATCTACTTCTAACTTTCTTGTAATTTCCTTACTCATATCCAAAGTATTTTTAACAGTTCTGCTCATTGTAATTACTAACGGTACATCTCCGATAATGTCCTGCACTGCCGCAATATCTGTTTTTAATTTAGTCAGCACGTCGTCAACTACAGGAGTATATCCTCCACTTGCTTTTCCTTTAGAAATTGCCAGAGCTGCTATTTTAGAATACCTATAGACATCTATTTCGGGAATAACCTTTAGCCTCTGGAACTCACTCATTACAGTTGAAGCATTCACTACAAAATTACTTTCGTTAATATCCATAGAATCAAGCAAAAATTGTTTACCTCTATCCATAGTCATGGCCATAGTTTCATAATCAAGACCAACGGCGCCTCTGGTATAACCATCTTCCCTAGAATAATCAGCAAGGCCATCAACGGTTATTTTTGGTATTTTTATTTCTTTTCCACCGTTATAAATAACCTGTCCTGCGTTTCTTTCCATCCATCCGCTTGTTGCCTGCTGAGCTATCTGTGCATCAAGTGCCTGCATGAATAAAGTTGCATAATTAATTGCATTTTCCATATTTCATCATCCTTCCTATTCTTTAATTCCAAATATAGAATTTATTTGTCCCTTAACGGAATCTTCGGTTGGTTTAGCACCACCCTGACCGCCTGGTTTATAGGTACCATCTTTTAATATTTCCGTTTTTATAGCTTCATCATGGCTATTAAAAACCTTCTCCAAAGTCTCAAGATTTTTGTTTGTAGTATCCTCGTCAGCCCCAACAATAAAACTGACCAAATCGGCAGGCAATTTCTTTTCTGTCATTATTTTCAAAGCCTTATTGGTCAGGTCTTTTTTAAGAGACTCTTTTTGCATATCTTCAAATTGCTTTTTTAATTTTGCAATTTCAGTATCCTTCGGATCGGCTTCGGGGTGCTGTTTCTTATATTCTTCATCAACTAGTTTTTGTAAATTGTTAGTTTTAAAAGTATCAATACCCTTCTGAAGATGCTTATCCTTCTCAGAATCAATAAAGGACTTAAAGTTTGGATCACTCTCAATTTTTTCTTTAAAAGTATCCAAGGTTAAACCACTATTTACAAGTGCCTTACCCAAATCACTTTTAGATATTGTTTCATCTATGTTATCATCATCTTTCAAAGTCTCAAGTAATTTTGCTAATTCCTTTTTTAACATATTTTTTACGCCTCCTATGCCCTCTTAACCCAATATAGGACTAAGAACACAATTATTTTTATAAAAATAAAGAACTTTTTAAAACTTTATTCGACTATTACCCAATCTTCTGCAAGCATATCAGCCTGTGACGCAAGCCACCCCATCTGTATCCCTGATGTTCCAACAAAAGCAATTGCCTTGTTTCCTATAGCCTCATGGTTACAATTCACTACATTCCCCTTTGTGTTCAAATAACTTATTGCATTCGCAAGTTCAATATATTGTTCTTTACCATTCCAACCTTTACGAGCAACTTTATATCCTTTTTTTACTGCCTCAATCGCTTTCCCGAAATCCATTTTTCCCACCTCCATAAATTTTTATAAAATAAAAAAGCCTTATTTCTAAGACTTTAATTTTAGACATAATAAAAGCCTTATACTATTTATTTAAGTACAAGGCTTCTATTTATCATCTGATTTTGAGTCTTCCTCATAAACCTCTTTGATTTTTTTCTTATCTCTTTTTATGTTTTCTTCTTTTGTCATAAAATAGTCTGGTTTATTATCAACTAGATCAAATCCCATTTTCTCTCTATTTTTCATTTGGTTCTATCCTCCTATATATCCAATTATATTTATGAGCCAATCGTTCCATAACTTCATTTGAATGTTCGTACCACGCTTCATCCGGTGTCATTTCGTCAGTTAATACTTTAGCCCTATAATCATCAAACAATTCATTTTTTATCTCATTAAAATCCTCTGTAATTTGAGAAAGGTTATCAGGAATTATGCCATCGCCTATTTTGCAAATATATTTGGTCCCATTTTGGCCTTCAACGGTTATTCCATTTATAGAATTGAAATTAACCATAACCTTTAGATCTGCATCTGAAAAAGAAGAACTCCCCGGGTGATTATGCACCAACATCACACTATTAGCCTCGCTATTATTTAAGAAGTTAATAAGCTCACTAGTAAATACAACAGAATTACCATTACCAGTTAATTCCTGCCTTTTTAAACCATCTTTAATACTCATGGCCACAAGTTTTTCTTTATGATTTGTTCTGCTATATTCATTTAACTCAGCATGAATGGCTTTTAGACTTTTAACTGCTTTTTCATTTAAATCTAATGCGCCAAATGTTTCTGTATTATTTATTATATCATTATTTTTAGAATTTGCGTCACTGCTTTTAGAAATTCCCACTTTTTCTTTCAGCCACTGCTCGTAATCCATATAATCAATTATTTCTTTAGTCTCATTATCTTTTCTTTTAGTCGGTTTCCAACCTTCAAACGGTACATTTATAAGTACACATCTACAACGTGGGTGAGTGTCCATTACTGGTTCGGGGTGGCTTTCATTTATTCTCCATACCTTGCCATCAAGGCTGGCATCATAGGGCGCCGTTCTATGATCTAAAGTTGCAGACCACATTACTTCCTTGCAACCACTATCTATGCCGATTTGCTCCTGCGCTTTTACTGCCACCCTTGCCGTTTCTGTAGCCACAAGCCGATTGCTGTCATATGCACTTACATTAAAAGTATGCTGCACATCCTTTGCTATTTTATCTATGGCAATATTACCCTTATAGGCTTCAACTAAAGATTTTTTTAACTTATCAATCATATCTGCTTTATTATTCCAAATTCTATCACTAAAAGTTAAACTTTTAAATTTTGCATTTACAGCAGAATCAATAAATTCCTGTTTCAGCATCTTGAATTTTATATTTACATCCATGCCTTTGTCGAGCACATAAGCATTTTTATAATAGGTATCCTTATAAGTTTCACTTAAAATACTTTTTATTTTACTGACTTCTTTCTGCCCTAAGCTTTTCCCTATGGATTTCAACTTAGAATCCAATGCAGACGTTATAGAGACTCTTTGAGCTTTATTTAATTTTAATAGACCATCTATACTATATTTTATATACATCATGCCTATGAAGCTGTGTAGTTCATTAAGCTTGTCTTTCTGGTCAGAGTACATATCTTTCATCTGTTCGTCTGCATATTTTTCAGAATCAAGCCTTATCTGCTCTATTGCCCTCCTGTACTGCGGATCCACCTTCGCCATCACCTTCACCACCATTCAAAAGACTCTGACCTATAGAATCAGCCTTGCTTTCTTTTTCAATTTCCTTCATTTCATTGTCGGGATTATCAATGAAACTTAATTGTGCGAGCCCCGTTCTAGTAGATAATTTCCCGTTTAACTGGCTTATAATTTGGCTTATCATCAAATCATCTGTAGGAATGTTAGGCACAATTTTAATGTCTATATCCTTCCAGTCATAATCCTTGTTTTGCCTAATTTTTAGGTATATGAAAAGAAACTTTAATCGTACCTTTATGGCATCCACAAGAGCTTGTATGTTGTTCGTGCATTTTTCTTCAAGCCCTATGAGCCTGTTTCTTAAAGCTAGAGAACTTGTATTGGATACTAATTTTTCATTGTTATTTATGTGTGAAGCTAGCTGGTACATCTTATCCTCAAGGGTATTCAATGTATTCTGGACAAAATCATCATTAATTTCTTTAATCAACCATTTTGCATCTGCTTTGTCGCCTGTAAGGCTCATAACTCCAAGCCTTTTCATCTTGTCTAAGTCAGTTTCTCCATTCTCGTCTTTAGTTTCATCATCTAACTTGCAATTTTGGAAAATTAAATATGCATTCCTAAAATCACTTATTTCGTTCACCATATCAGACAAATTTGTTTCAAATCCATCCTGCAAGCCCTTCAATATGGAAAATAAGCTTTCATCTATAGTGCCAATTTTCACAACAGATACTGGCACCTTTCCAAATACATTGCTATCCGCCTTAACTCCTGTAGTAGGTTTGAATACATCACCTATAACGGTGTAATGGCTAATATCACCATTAGTATACACATCAGCATAGAGAGTACGCATATCGTCAAACTTTTTGGTCCAGAATCGTATAAAAAGTTGCGTATTCCCAAAATCATCCTGAAGAATATAGCTATCTAAAGGCGTACAAATCAAGCTATTAAATAGACCATCAGAATCAATATAGTAAAGCTCGTAAGCTTCATTAAAAATAAGGCTCTGCTTACACAGTTCCTTATTGTGTTTTTCTCTCCAGTGCCTAAAATTCAATCTCAAGTCCTCGATTACATTTTGGTTATTGGAGTGACTCGAATAAGTTATTTTATTACCACAGCAGTAACTCGCCTCTTCATTTATAAACTTCTGTATAAAATTACAGCGCACCTTCGTATTGGCACGCTTTGTAATCATCTTATAGTTTTCCATGGCTTCAGTATGACCATCATAATATTTTTGCATTAACATATATCCCGGAAGCTTCATATCAAAATCCTGCTTACATTTTTTTAAAAGCTCCAAATCTGCTGGCACAATATCACCTCCTACAATCCTAATTTTCTTCTATCAAAGAGCTGCACATTGTGGATAACTTCTATATTTTCAATTCTGTTTGCGAACTCTGCTGTTATATCTGGAGCATCATCATGGATGCTAAATTTCTGCCCGGCGAATTCCATAATTTGTTTTATAAAATCCTGGTCCTCTTCAGCGAAAATAATCTGACCTTTATTCATATAAGGAATAATCGTGCTGATTTTATCATCCTTATTTTTGCGCTGCATTTCATTTATAATTTCTATATTCCTTACCCGTAGCACATCATCAGCATTAATTTTATTCTCTAATAAATTAGCATCTGCACCATTGAATGTATTTTTCTCAATATAGACGTGGGTAGCGTCCGGATATTCCTTTAGTAACTCCACTGCATGGCCTATATACTTATCAAAATCAGTTCTGGCATTGATTTTCGCTAATTCTGCTTTACGGGCGTATTTTAGATTATTCTCAGCTTCGGAACCCACCAGATAAGCTGAATAATCAGATTTTCCATTGTCGGTACTGGCAGGATCCATGCACAGCATTGTCTTCATAAAGGAATGTGTTTCAATTTCCTCCCGGGGCTGTGTTGCAACAGTTTTAAACCACTTTTCGCCTATAGAATCAACATCCCCTTGAACTTCCTGTTTAAAGCTGGCCGGATTTTCATAGTAACTCATGGCCATATCTAAACAGTCCCAAAATTCAGCCCATAACATAGGGAACTGCATTTCTTTTTCATGGCTATAATAAAATTCTTTTGCATCCTCTAAGTGAGTTTCATTCTTAAAATCAAAAAGGATGTTTTTAAATTGCTCCCACAGACCGGTATTAAAATATGTGTCTATATCATCAACCAAAACACCCTTCTCATTTTTAAATTTCCATGTTGGCTGCTTCATAAGCCTGCTATAAAAGCACTCTTTATGCTGTAGAGTTCCCAATGCTATCAAAGTTGTACCTTTTTTCACTGTTTTGCCATTACGGGTAACTGGCTTCTGAACTGCGTATTTAACATCATCAGAGAACCTTTTCCACTTCTTTTCCCTTGCATCATCAGTCCTAACGTCTGGCTCTGATTGATAGTCGTCTAAAATTATTAAATCAGGTCTATTATTACCATATTTTCTACCTCTCATTGGAGAACTAGAAGAAATAGCTTCAATGAATGTTTTGTTTGTAAATTCTAATTGAGTTGAATTACAAATATATCTCTTATCCTTGTCATTCAGTAGCACTCCAAAAGCTTGTTTAATGTAATTATTCTCAAGGAAGGTATTCTTGATATCCTTGATAAATTTCTCTGCTGTAGATCCTATATCAGAACAAATCAAGGTGTATTTCTTGATTCCATATGCATGACACCAGCAAGTCGGGGCAAAATTTCCAAAGGCAGATTTACCAGTGCCACGTGGAAGAATCCATCCTCTTTGATTTTCACCATTACCGATAATACTGTCTTGTATATTACTCCAAATATCTCTATGAACATTAGCTATAGGCGCCGCAGTGTTATTTTCCTTCGGAAGAAATGTATCCTGGAGAAAATACATACAGAAGAATTCAAGGTTCATGCGTCCCAACTGCCAACTCAACCCGTGGTAGCCGAATAGGTTTGAACTGTGCTGTAGGATCATATTTTCTGCGGTGGATTCGTCAAAACCTACTTGTTGAAGGTACTTGTATAGTAAAAACTTATTTTGTTCGTCTTCATTTTGAAACATTAAGAATCACCCTTTTTACCACCGTGGAACCAATATCCAACAGAATCAGCTAATATTATTAAAATAATAAAAGCCATCCATGGATGTGCCATACACCAACTATACATTTAAATCACCTCACAATTTTAGGTATGAAAAAAGAGCCCTAATTAAGAGTTCTTAAATATTATTCCTTCTTATTTTTTAAATGTTCTACAATTTTCATGATAGCATTTACGCTTCCTATTATAAGTACAGCTATACCAGCTGCTATAAATATGTTCTCTGTTGAAAAAAATATATTCACTGGTTTATGATTTTTTGAAATCATAAATACATTTTGTATAAGAAACATAAGCACAGTTACAATAATAGGTACCATTGTAAAAATTAACATTTCATCATAACGAGCTATTTTATCTCGCTCTCTTATAAGCATGTCAATATTTTGATTTTCCGCTATCTGTTCGTTTTCCTCTGGTACATATTCTTTAAATGTATCTTCTGTAAAATCTATTAAATCAAATTTATCCTGGTCTTTTAAAAATCTAGTCTCTGAAATATCTAAAATAATATTTTCTTTAATCTGATCTAATGTAAATAAAGAATCTAATTCTATATTATCATATCGTTCTTTAATAGCATTTCTGATATTTAATATAACTTCTTTCCTTAATTTAATTTTTTGAATAAAAAATGGTCTAACAGCATCTACTAATTGTTTATTAGCAACTTTTACACTCCTAATTACGCTTTCACTTTTTCTTCTCTTACGGAGAACACCAACTGAATATGTTATTAAAGTTACCATCAAAGGAGTTACTATTGGTTTTATCCATTCCAAAAAAAATCTGCTCTCAACAAAAGCTGTTAAATAATCCATAATAGCATACCTCCCCCTGTCATATTATATCATTTTATGACAAAGTTTTCCACATGGCTTTTTAAAATATCACAGAAATTGTGACACCTCTCACCGGGCTATTTTCATTTCCAAAAATTAGAAGGTGGGCGGGTCCGGGGATCTCTTCAGCCATTCCAAATATGAACTTCGCTAAATCAAATTTTAGCGAAGTTGTAAATAATCATTCAACCTCTTTCAACCCCAGTCATATCAACGCTTTCAAGCTATTTCTACTTAACAACTCTCATATTTTTAAACTTCTTGAGTTGTTCTTCAAGCTCATTCTCATTTACGTTGTTATTCTCTGTGTCATTATTAAGAGTTTGAACTACAGCCGTTGCATTACCATATATCTGGCTTAACAAGCATTGATTAGCTGCAAGCTTAACTCGTTTGTCAGTGCTGTTGTTAGCTAAATCTTTAATATTATCTATATATGTCCTAACATCCTTCAGTATATAGTTATTACCTTGGTTAGCAATGTCTCGTCTCCGTTGGTCAAGCTCAGCGTTAACTTCATCATTACTCCTCCACGAGTAAATAGTCTGCCTACTCACTCCAATCTTCCTAGCAATATCAGTTATCTTCTCACCTTCAATAAGCATTGTAATCATCTTCTCCTGATCCTTGGTAAGCATTTCTATCCCTCCCTTACACTTAACGTAAATAAGACACCTATATGACTAGATGTCCTTTAAATAATTTCTATGATATTATAATACTCCTTTGTTTGAAATTATAATTA
>Ga0334882_1003325_pt1 | contig 14865 bp, 13 predicted proteins | sample GraSluR1_MG_5_FD_207226 | JGI IMG/M metagenome (GOLD analysis project Ga0334882, IMG submission 207226) | Sludge microbial communities from methane-producing bioreactor in Wageningen University, Netherlands - Granular Sludge_15_04-R1 | ecosystem: Engineered > Bioreactor > Anaerobic >... | reverse complement strand
ACCGTCACCCACGTCCAGCGTCAGGGCCGCCTCCGTCGGGACATCGAAATCGAAACCCCCCATCGTCAACGTTAGCGTCCGAGCCGCCAGCGAGACCGGCGAGAAGGTCAGCGTGCGACTTAGGGTCGAGATCTCATCATCGGGCTCAGGCCCGCCATCCGCATCCGGCTGCAGGGCGACGACCACACTCTGAATCAGGCTGTCCTCATCCCGGCCTCCGACCTGTTCGTAGTAGACGTGACCCAAATCGTCGGTCAACTGCGGCAGATGGGAACCCCGGATGAAGTGGCTCTCCCAAGAAGGGTCGGTCCACTGGAGCTGGAGCTGCAGCGCCGTCTCATCCGGACCGTGCGCCACCTCCAGCACCCGGAGCGTGACACCGTGTCGGGTATCGGTGGCGTCGGGCGGCGTGTAGGGCTGCGGGAAGAGCTCTGTCACGAGCTCGCCGGTAGCGGCGCGCAGCACGAGCGGCATCTCCCAATCCTCGGGCGCGACCCCCGTCGGCACTAACGGCAGGGTCGGCACCACCAACGCCACGCGGTGGACATCCGGCGGCAGCGCCGGGAAGACGACCGTCCCCCCGCCCCAGCGCAGCGTGAAGGTCTCCGGCAACAGCTCCTGTCCATCGGGCAGGCGCAGTCGTGGCTCGTGCCCCGGTGCCATCTCCGGCCCTTGGGGGATCACCTGGTCCTCCTGCGGCAGCCCCTGGCTGCTGAACACCACCGTCGTCTCATCGGGCCGGGCAAGCACCTGTCCTACCGTGAGCGTCACACCGTCGCGCGTCGCAGCAACCGGCGCTGTGAGCACCCGTGTCGACGCCAGGTCCACGAAGCCGATGCCGGACACGTAGCCCAACCATTGTTGCACCTGTGCCCAGACCCGGCGCGGCCCAACCATCGCGAGCACAGACGCCACGACGATCAGGATCGCCAACACCCCCGCCATGCCCCAACGCCGCCAGGCAAGGGCCGGCGCCCGCTTCTCCGGGGTCGGGTACAGCTGCGCCATCAGTCGGCTCTCCAGCTGATCTTCGAATCCTGCCGGCGCCACCGGCTGCGTCGTGATCAGAAGCTCACAGACATCCTCGCGCCCATCGTGTTCGGCCCCGGAGGGTGATGCGCCCTTGATCACACGCTCGATGCGGGCCAGTAACTCTCTATCTTCCTTCGTCAACACCATCGCCTTATCCACGGGATACCTCCGACGTTGCCATCGCCTCACCGGTTGAGACAGCTGCCTGTTCATAGTGCTCCTGCAACCGGCGCACGCCACGAGAGAGATGCGCCGCGACCGTGCGCTCGTCAAGATCAAGCAGAGCGGCGATCTCCTGATTCCGCAGCCCTCCGAAGAAGCGTAATGTCACGATCTCCTGCTGACGCGGTGACAGATCGCCGATCAGATGGCGCAGATGCGCCAACACCTCCTTACGGGCCAGCTCATCAGCGGGCAGATCATCGGCGGCTCGCACATCCGGCAACAGCTCGAGCGGTATGGGCTCGGGCCACCGCGCATCAGCGCGATAGAAGTTCGCAACGAGATTGTGGGCAATGCGGAAAAGCCACGCCGCGAAGCTTCCCTCGCCGCGCCACCGAAAGCGTGACAGATGCTCTACAGCTCTCAAGAAGGTCTCAGCCGTGAGGTCCTCCGCGTCCTGGACCCGCCCCACGCGGTAACTGATATAGGCGTGGACCCGCGGAAAATAGGCACGGTAGAGCTCGCGAAAGGCCTCGGGCTCACGTGTCGCCCGCCGCACCAATCGCCGCTCCACCCTCGGCGCCAGATCGCTTGACATCCGGCCTCCTCTCACCCCATCACGCTACATCGTTATAGCATCCGCGTTGCAGTGATACAAACACGGACAGAGCCCGAATACTGCGATCGGGAGCCCGAATACTGCGATCTGGGACGGAGAAGCCGCCTCAAACCTATCCACCCAACCTATCGATCGATAGGTGACGACCTATCCATCCATCCCCTATACTGTGGGCGTTGAGACAGGTCGGGTTTGCCCCTACAGAACGTACGCCACTGCAAGAGGAGGTATGAGGATGACACACAATGACGATGCGCCGCGCTACGAGATTCGGCTGCAAGGGCATCTGGACGCCCGGCGCGCCGAGCGCTTTGTCGGGATGCGCATTACGCTGCTGGACAGCGGGGAGACGCAGCTCGTGGGCCCGGTCGCCGATCAGGCCGCGCTCTACGGGATCTTGGACCGCATTCGGGATATGGGCGTCCCGTTGCTGACAGTGCGCCGTCTCGATCTCGCGGATGCCGATGATGACTATGACAGGCCCGCATCGTGCGGGCCACAAGATGGAGGCGCTGACGATGACGTCACACAATAGCATTCTCAAACTGATAGGGCGCAGCCTGCTGCTGGTGACCTTACTGAGCTTGGGCCTTGACCTGATGGGCCCCAAGTCCCTGGCTGCCGCCGCGCCGCTAACGCCGGAGGCCCTGGAGGCCTTCTTCGATGCCGAACTGACCCGGCAGATGGCGGATGAGGGCCTGGTGGGGGCGACCGTAGCGGTGGTCCAGGGCGACGCGCAGGTCTTCGCCAAGGGATACGGTTACGCCGATCTGGCAGCAGGCACGTCGGTCGATGTCGATCGCACCCTCTTCTACATCGGCTCCGACGGGAAGCTCTTCACCTGGACGGCAGTGATGCAGTTGGCCGAGCAGGGGCGACTCGATCTGCGCGCCGACGTCAACAGCTACCTCGACTTCGAGATCCCGACGACCTTCCCGGAGCCGATCACCCTGCACCACCTGATGACGCACACCGCCGGCTTCGAGGAGCAGTTGGCAGCGCTCTTTGTGGGAAACGAGGCCGATCTGCTGCCGCTACGCGACTTCCTGGTTCGCCACCGGCCCGCCCGCGTCTATGCGCCGGGCGCGATCTATGCCTACTCGAACTACGGCACAGCCTTGGCGGGCTACATCGTCGCGCGCGTCTCCGGTCAGTCCTACGAGGACTACATCACAGCCCACCTGTTGGCGCCGCTGGGCATGGCGCGCAGCGCCGCGGTGCAGCCCCTGCCGCCCGAGCTGGGGCCGGACATGTCAGTGGGCTACCAGGTGCGCGATGATGCCTATGACACCCTCGACTTCGAGTGGGTCGCCGCGGCGCCCTGCGCTCCCATCCGCGCCACCGCGCCCGACATCGGGCGCTTCATGCGCGCGCACCTCAACGGCGGCTGCGTGGACGGCGTCTGCATCCTGCAGCCGGAGACGCTGCAGGAGATGCACCGCCTGCAGTTTGCGCACCACCCGTCCCTGTTCGGATCGTCCTACGACTTCGTCGCCTCGCGCTTCAACGGACAACGTGTCCTCTGGCACATGGGGGAGAGCGCGCGTTTTGTCACCGCGCTGGCCCTCCTGCCGGAGTCGGACATCGGGCTGCTGGTCTCCTACAACACCCCCCCGGTCGATGGGACCGCCATCCTTTTCCGCTTCCTCGACGCCTTCTACCCCATCGAACGCCCGACCCCCCAGCCGGCGACCTTGCCGGACCGGACAGCGCGTGCCGACGCCGTCTCCGGCACCTATGTCTCATCGCGGGCCGCGCATACCTCACCTCAGAAGCTGATCACCTGGCTGGGCACGCTGCCGGTCATGGCGACGGCAGCGGAGGAGCTGGCGGTGGGCACGCGGCGCTACGTCGAGACCGAGCCCGGCCTCTTTCAGCAGCGAGACGGCGACCGTGCCCTCACCTTTCGCGAGGATGCGGGACGCACGTGGCTTTTCGAGGGGTCGCTCGCCTACTTCAAGTTACGCTGGTACGAGCAGCCCCTGCTGCACCTGGGCCTTTTCGCCGTGAGCCTGCTGCTCTTTGCCTCGGGCTGGATCGCCTGGCCCCTGGCGGCAGTGCGCCACCGACGGCGCGGCGAGGGCGTGGCCGGGGAGGTGCGCTCGGCTCGGTGGACAGCGGCGGGGCTGGGCCTGCTGATGACCGGACTGCTGGCGGCCTTTGTGGTGCGTATGCTGGCCTTCGGTACGACCTACGTCTACCCGACGGCAGCAGTGGCGCTAATAACGCGGCTGCTCTGGGTCACCGTGCCCCTGACGATTGCCGTGGTTGTATTCGCTGCACGAGCTTGGCGCCGGCGCGAGTTTGCCTGTGCGTGGCGCCTGCACTACAGCCTCATCGCCCTGGCGGCGGTCGCCCTGACCTGTTCACTGTGGCTCTGGCGATTGCTGGCGATTTGACAACACTTAGCGTGAAAGGCACACATCACGATGACACTGTCAACCTATGAACCGGCGACGTTAGAAATCTGGCTTACGCTGGGTCTGGGGCTGACCGTGCTCAGCCCTTATTACCGCGGCTTCGCCCGACGTCTGGGACTGCGCGGCGACGAACAGGTGCTTGACTTCGGCTCCGGCTCGGGCGTCTGCTCGCGACACGTCGCTGCCCGGCTCCGACACGGCGGACACCTCGACTGCGTGGACATCTCCGACCGCTGGATGCACGTGATCCGTCGGACCCTAAGCCGCTTCGACAACGTCGGCTACCACCGGGGCCGGATCACGACGCTCGCCCTACCCGAGGCCGCCTACGACATGGTCGTGATCCACTTCGTCCTGCACGACATTCCCGCCGCCGAGCGCCCGGATGTGGTCGCGGCGCTGGTGCGGCGGCTCAAGCCGGGAGGGCGACTGGTGCTGCGCGAACCGCAGGACCACGGCCTGACGCTCGACGAGCTGGACCACCTGATGACGGTGGCAGGCCTGCGACCGACCTCGACCGTGGCGCACCGTGTCGCGACCATGTCCGTCTATGACGCGATCTATTCACATCGAAAGGAACTCCAATGAAGACCAAAACCCTACACAAGATCCGGCCCTATGGTGTAGCTGGGATCATCCTGATCAGCTACTTCCTCGGCCTGCGTCCGCTGCTCGGCGCGGGCCCGAGCGCCCTGATCGAGGGTGTGACACTGGCTGCCGCCCTGATGGTCTTGCTCGGCGCGCTGCTCCTCGCTGCGACTGCGGGGATCGCGCTGGCGCTGGGAAAGCCGCGGGCGCAGCAACTGCGCCGTCGCGGCGCCGTCGCGGTCGCCGCACTGACGCTGATCGTGACCATCGTCGGCGCCTCGCAGGCGCTGGCGCACACCCCGCAAATCCGCGGCGCCGACGGCAAGCCGCTCCCCGGGAGCATCGCCACCGTTGAGGCGGTGGAGCTGGGTGGCGTCCGACAGTGGCTCATCATTCGCGGACACGACGTGACCAAGCCCGTGCTCCTCTTCCTCTCCGGCGGACCCGGTGCTAGTGAAGCCGCCCGCGTCCTGCGCTTCAACCAGGCGCTAGAGGAGGACTACGTCGTCGTTATCTGGGAGCAACGCGGCTGCACCAAGTCCTATCCCTCGATCAACCCCAAGAGCGCCCTGACGGTGGATCAGTACGTAGCGGATATCATCGAGCTCACCGAAATGCTACGCACGCGCTTCGACGAGAAGACCATCACCTTAGTGGGCCACTCGTGGGGCACCATCATCGGCGCTCGCGCCGCACAGGCTCGTCCCGACCTTTTCAGCCACTACGTCGGCACGGCGCAGATGGTCAACGTACAGGAGGCCGACCAGCTCATCTACGATGCCGTCTATGAACACGCACAGAGAACCGGCGACACACCCTTCCTGCAGACACTCGAAGCGCAGGGACCGCCCCCCTACTTCGGCAAGAGTCCTATCCGGCCCTACTCAACGATCTTTGGGCGTGAATACGCCGTCTTCGAGGTCCCCAATATCCGGGATGAAGCCTATCGCCGCGACGGGGACATCCTGCTCCTGTCCCTCAAGCTGCCCGAATACGGTTGGCTCGATCGCGCCTACTACCTCCTCGGCCTGATGAACACGTTCAACGCGGTCTACCCACAGCTCCAGGAGATGGACCTTCGTGGAGATGCCACGCAGTTCGAGCTGCCGGTGACCCTCATCCTGGGCCGTCACGACATGAACAGCCCGTCGCAGATTCCCGAAGCCTACTTCGACCTGATCGAGGCTCCGAGCAAGGAGCTGATCTTCTTCGAAGACTCGGGCCACGGCATGATCTGGGAGGAGGCTGACCGTTTCCACGAGGTCATGACAGGGATCGCCGCGAAGGCGACGCAGTGAGGTGCGCCCGAAGCGGCTCAGGATCCGTCCCGCCTGCGTTGCGCTGCTGACGGAAGCTCGTAGCGGCGAACAAGGCCGTAGAGGGTTGGTTTTCCCCGCAATGCTGTTAGCATAGAGGCGTGTGACGACCAAGCAAGCGAAAGGACGACGATGAAGATCACCGACGGTAAGGCCGTGCAAATAGACTACACGCTCAAGAACGATGCGGGGCAGGTGCTCGACAGCTCCGAAGGCCGGCAGCCCCTAGCCTACCTCCACGGCGCCGGGAACATCATCCCGGGTCTGGAGCAGGCGCTGGAGGGCAGGGAGACCGGGGATACCCTCTCAGTCTCGATCCCGCCGGAGCAGGGATACGGGGAACGCAAAGAGGATATGGTGATGACCGCCGATCCCGCGCAGTTCCCCAACCCCGATATGGTCAAGTTGGGCGCGCGGTTCCAACTCCAGACGGATGAGGGCCGCTACCTGGCGACGGTGGTCGGCGTGACCGCCGATGCGGTGAAGCTGGACCTCAACCACCCTCTGGCGGGTGAGACGCTCCACTTCGACGTCGAGGTGATGGACGTTCAAGAGGCCTCAGAAGAGGAGATCGCCCACGGCCACGTGCACGCGGGGCACGAGCACTAAGTCCGTCTCCCGGTCACGTCACCGGGAGCATGTGTTGACCACGCCCGGGCCGGCAAACCGGCCCGGGCGTGTTGCTTGCCGGGTCGCACCATGCTATAGCCCTACGTGGTACAATAGTGCTATGGTCGATCCGTCACCCGAGCACGTAGTCCCGACTGAACTGCTGCAGACCAAGCTCTACCGCCCGATGATCCGACCCGCCTTGGTCTCACGATCGCGGCTGCGCCTGCGACTCGACGCGGGGCTACAAGCGGGATCCATGTTTGCGCGCAAGCTGACCCTGGTTGCGGCACCTGCCGGCTTCGGCAAGACGACGTTGGTAGCAACATGGATTGACCGGCTGGCGACATCGACTCCGGACGCGCCGGTCTGTGGCTGGCTTTCACTTGACGCCACCGACAATGATCCGCCGCGCTTCTTAGGCTACCTACTCGCCGCGCTCCAGCCGGCGGCACCCTCACTTGGGGGATTGCGCCAGACGATCCTGACATCGGGGACAGCTCCCGAGCTGGAAGCTGCCCTGCTCTCGGCCATCAACGTGATCTCCGAAGGGGGGATGTTGACGGTGCTGGTGCTGGACGATGTTCACCACCTGCACAGCTCCGGTGTCGCAAGCCTGATGACCTTCTTGGTGGATCACCAACCGGCCAACCTCCATCTCGTCATCGCCACACGGACCGACCCGCCGTTGCCGCTTGCGCGCCTTCGGGCGCGAGGTCAGATGCTGGAACTCCGCGCCCAGGATCTGCGATTTACCGAATCCGAGGCTGCCGAGTTTCTCACACGCACGATGGGCCTCGAGCTGCAACCTGAGTGGATCGCCGCCCTTGAGCAACGCACCGAGGGCTGGATCGCGGGTCTGCAACTCGCTGCGCTCTCGCTCTACGGGCATGATGATCCGGCGGCTTTTGTCGGCGCCCTCACGGGTAGTCACCGCTACATCATCGATTACCTCGTCGACGAGGTCCTCACGCACCAACCGCCCGCACTGCGCGACTTCCTCGTGCAGACCTCAATCCTCGACCGGCTCTGTGCGCCACTCTGCGCGGCGGTTCTCCCCTCAATCTCGCCACCCGAGGCTCAGGCCGTACTTGAGAAGCTCGATCGGTCCAACCTCTTCCTAATGCCCCTTGACGATCAACGCCGCTGGTATCGCTATCATCACCTTTTTGCCGACTCTCTGCGCGTCTCACTGGACTCGGCGGAGCGGGCGACCTTGCACCGTCGTGCAGCCCGCTGGTTCGAGGCACAGGGACATCCCGACGAAGCCGTCGCCCACGCTCTGGCAAGCGGCGACCTCCCATTCGCCACCGACCGAGTCGAGCACGCGATCCGCGATCCGGCCACATGGTCGGGTGGACGGCTCACGACCCTGGTCAGCTGGCTGGACGCCCTGCCTGATGCCACTCTCGACGAGCGTCCCGTGATCAGTCTACACGTCTCGCGGGCACTCTACCTCTCGGGACGCATTCTCGAATCGGAACGCTTGCTGAACCGGGCCATCAAGGCTTTCGAAGGCGGGGAAGCTGATGACACAGGAGATCTAGCTGCACTCGCCGACATCTACCGTGGTGCCATCGCCGTGATCAGAGGCCAGGTCCAGGACGCCATCCGATGGGTTAACCGAGGGGTGTCCCGGCTGCCGGAGAACGCGCTACACACTCGAGCCCGGGCCTACGACGTCCTTGGCACAGCTTACCGGTATGCCGGCGACGTGCGCCAAGCCGAGGCTCATTTCCTCCAGGCTGCCGCTCTGGCTCAGCAGGCAGGCGTGGCCTATCTGGCGATCAACGCCCGTTGTGAAGCCGCGCAGATGCAGATAGCCCAGGGGCACCTGCAGGAGGCCGTCCAGACCTGCCGTGATGCTCTGCAGCTAAGTCCCACACCCATCCCTCCCCAGGGCCTGGCGTGGGCGATCCTCGGCGAAATCGCTCGCCAACAAAATGACCTGGTGACCGCCGAACGCCATCTCGAGCAAGCCCTGGCGCTGGCGCAGCAAGGGGGGCTCACCGACGACGTTGTGACGACGCTGGCCTACAGGGCCTGGCTCAGGCACAACCAGGGTGACGTGGCAGGTGCACAGCATGACGCTTCTCAGATCGCTCGCACGCTACAGGCCTATGGGATCGAGCGACTATCCCGAGCCGTTGCGGCGCAGCTGGCGCGTTTCGATCTGATGCAGGGTCGTCTGGACGCCGCGACGGCATGGGCCCGCGGCTACGAAGAGACACGCACCACGCCGGAGATCGACTACCGTCACGACACAGAGGACCTCGTACTGGCCCGTGTGCTGCTGGCGACGGGCCGACCACAGCGCGCCCGCGTGATCCTTAACGCTGTCGGCGACCAAGCCCAAGCCGGCGGACGGTTGCGCCGCACGATCGAGGTCCGGCTCCTGACCGCGATCGCACTCCACGATGAGACCGAGATGGAGGAGGCTGCAGGCGTTCTGCGAGAAGCGATCATCCCGGCTGCAGCGGAGCGATGGCTGCGTCTCCTGCTGGATGAGGCCGAGACCGACGTCACCTTCGCCGATGCGCTGGCAGCTCTGTTACCCCGCGTACGGGATGCAGCTCCGGCCTTTGTCGACGAACTGCTGTCCATCCTGGGCCTTCGCGAGACCCCAGCGTCGCCTTCTCGCGAGGGATCCGGGGCCACCGCCACGCTGCTCGAGCCCCCGACCGATCGTGAGCTGGAGATCCTGGGGTTGTTGGCTGAGGGGATGACCAACCGCGAGATTGGCCAGGCCCTTTATATCGCCGTCGGCACGGTCAAGTGGTATCTGCACCACCTCTACGAGAAGCTCGAGGTAAGCAACCGCACCCAGGCTGTCGCCCGCGCGCGGGAGCTTGGCCTGCTCTAGGGGCGAAGGGATATGTCGAGACAAGCACTCGGGACCAGCTACCTAGCGGGACTGGCGGTGCTGACCGCCGCAATCCTGCTCAACGTGCTCGCCGGCCGGCTGGGCCTTTCCACGTGGTACGGCTTCCTCGCAGCCGCAGCCTCCGACCCGCTCAGCGCCGTCAGGGATCTGCGCGCTGGAGACTGGCTCTTCTTGCTCGTGATCTATCCGGGCTTGCTGGGCGCCTGCGCCTACCCGGTCATCACCGGGATATCTTCCCGTCCGGATCGGTAGACGCCGGACCCGGTTCGCGAATCACGGCGCGCTTGCGCCATCCTCCGGAGGCCAGGGCAGCCAGCGCACGCAGGGCTCGTGCACGAATCGCCAGAAGAGCGGCTCCTCGTCGTAGGGATAGACGTCATAGAGCGCCCAGTGCCGCACCGGATAACCCATGGCGGCGCCCCAATAGGCCCCGTCACGGTGAAAGACATCGAAGATGAACAGATGCGGCGAGTCCTCGCTATCCAGGAACTGCACGTGGACGCGCGCGCCGCCCGCGCCCCGCGGATCGTCGGTCACACCGGGCTCACAGCAGGTGCGCCACCACTCAATATGGTTGATGCGCACCTCCTCATCCCACCGGCTCGCGATCAGGTGCAGGGTCATCTGCTCACGGCGCTCGCGCAGCGCCTCGCTGCGCCCATCGGCTAACTCATGATCCTGTAGCGTCCACGCCTCAAGCGCCGCTGCTTCATCATCGCGGAGGACGGCTCGCACATAGGCGCGTACCTGCGCCTCAGGCGTCTCGCCACGCAAGCGCTCCACCACCGTCGCGCGCAGGGCCCCGCCCGCCGTGCCGCTGCTGAGCCACAAGATCAGCACCGCGCCGGCCAAGGCCCCGAGGATGACCAGACCCAGATAGGCGATCAGCTTACTCTGCCGAGACACAATCGCCAGCTCCTCCCAGGACTAAGAGGGATCGACCTCCCATAGCTCCAACACGCCGGTCCACCGGCCCACGCCGAGCAGCCTGCTGTCGGGCGAGAAGGCTAGGTCCGTGACCCAATCCGTCTCCTCGATGTCGGCAATGTGATCCAACGTCGCCACGACCTCGGCCTCAGGCATCGACCAGATCGTCACGCCATCCGCCGATCCGGCGGTCAGCCAGCGACCGTCGGGCGAAGAAGCCACCGCCCGCCCCTCCTGCGAAAGACCCAGCAACTGCCGGTCGACGTCACCGCCGTCCCAACGCCCTTCTGCAGCGGACCAGAGCGCGACGCCGCGATTCTGGTCCTCCCGTGCACCGGCGACGGCCAACGAGCGACCGTCGGGCAAAAGGCTAGCCGGGTCGCCTTACAGTAGTCGGTCGCGCTCTCAAGCGAACGCAGCAAGCTGCCATCAGCCGTACGCCAGAGACAGACTCTACCGTCATAATGTCCTGCCGCCAGGATCTCTCCGTCAGGTGAGAAGGCCAGTGCCGTGAGCCAGTCAGCGTCGGACGCCTCCAGCACGGCCACCTGCTCGCCGTCCTCGCCGCGACAACACTCCGATCCCAAGCCTACCATAGGCCGTGGGCCTGACCAGTTGCTCGCCCCCAGGCCGCGCACGGCCCAAAGCGCTCAAAGCGCCTTGGGCCGTCTACCGCCTCCCATTCAGCTCCACGCCGAGGTAGCTAGGCGCGCTCTTCTCGACCTGACCCGGAGCTGCTTTCCCCTCCGCCGAAGCGGCGGCGCAGCTGTTTGACGACCCGCTTGTTCAACAGGGCATCGGCTGCGTTGGTGACCGACGTCACCGCCTTCAGCGCACTTGCCTCTCCCTCCCAATGTTCCTCGAGGGCTGCCTCACCCGCTTCGCCCATCAGCTTGGCAACCCGGCCCACGACCAACGCCAGTGCCACGGCGTCATCCACGAAGCCGATGGGAAAAAGAAAGTCGGGGATCAGGTCAATCGGCGAGATCACATACGCCGTCACCGCTGCCAACTCCAGCTTCGTCCGTCCCTCGATGCGCGGATCACGCATCAGGCGCAGCACCAACGCAAAGAAGTCGGGAAGCAGCAGGAGCACCTCGCCGATCCTGTCGCCGACCTTGCCCCGCCGCTCGAACCAGCCGTCGATCTTGCGCCTCAGCCGCGTGTAGAACCTATCCGCGTGGTCGAGATCCACCGTCAGCTCTGTTTCCTCCTCAGGCGATGTCATCTTTTCCTCTCTTTCGTGTACCATACCCGCAATCGATTGTAGCCTCCGGACAAGGTAAGGCAACCACGCCCGCTCAGGGCTGGAAAGGCGAAGAAGCTGTCCGATGACCTTCAAGCTGGATGACGTCTACCGCGACCCCCGTCGCATCGCTGTCACCGCGCACCGCGGCTTCTCGGGACGCTACCCGGAGAACACGCTTCCCGCCTTCCTCGCGGCTGTCGAGCTTGGCGTCGACCTCTTGGAGTTTGACCTGCGTGGGACCAAGGACGGCGTGCCGATCGTGCTGCACGACGCAACCTTTGAACGGACGGCCGATCAGCCCGGCACCCCGGCAGATTACACAGCTGAGGAGATTGTGACCTTCGAGGCCTCCTATTGGTGGGGATCTCACGAAGCGGGCCGCAAGCTCGCCGAACCCGCCCTGCCCGGCACCCGCATCCCCACCTTCGACCAACTGCTGGATGCCGTGGGTGACGAGACCGGACTCAATATCCAGGTCTACGACACCGCGCCGCCCATCTTGGCCGAGATCTGCCGCCTCTATCGCGCCTACGACCTCTATGAACGCGGCTACCTCACGATCAACACCTATGAAGAAGGGTGCCGCGTTCGCGAGATCGACCCCAATATCGAGCTCTGCATCCTCGACCGTCAGGGCAGGATGGATCTGGCCGCGCTCGACCGGCTGCACGCCTTCGGCTGCCGTTATATCCAGCCGCTGCGGCGCGACGTCACTCCCGGCTTCTGCACGGCTGCGCGCGCTCGGGGGCTGCGCACCAACGCCTTCTTCGGGAACACCGACGAGGCCAACCGCGAGCTCATCGCGATGGGCATCCAGGGCATCCTCACCGACTACCCCGACATCCTGATGGCGACGCTCGCATCACCCTAATCCCGCGCCGCCGAGCGCCGTCCCCAGGCCTAGCCAACCTTGTGAAGGTTACGGCAAGCCTTCGCTCGTCGAGGCCATCGCTACCGCAGAAGCCGGCAAGAGCCGGTGCGATGCAACCTTCCCAAGGTTCGGAATCACGTTCCATCGAGCGCTGTCAGCCACGCCAGGTTGAACCGCGCGAGCGTGATCCGCTCGTAGGGATGCGCATCCCCCCGCTCATAGAGGCAGCAGATGTCCCCATCAGGTGCGACGCACAGGTCGGAGTAAGCAGCCGGGCCGGGGTGGAGCAGGCGGCTCACGGGCCACGTCCGGCATTCGTCGGTGCTCAGCCGCACCGTCAGGTGATCCCGTGTCGTGCTCGCCGGATTGGAGAAGAGCACACGGTTCTGACCGTGCTTGGCTTCGGTGCTCAACCGGCAGACACTCGCCTGACAGATCGGCTCCGGCAGCGCAGCATCGTGGGCGATGGGGCTGAAGCTCTCACCACCGTCGCAGCTCCAGGTAACCGCGCGATGGTTGCCCCCCTCGGCGCGCTGAACCTTGTTGCGGCAGTTCAGGTAGATCTGACCATCAACGGTCTCGACCGCCGTCGACTCGTTGGTCCCCTCATCGGCGATACCCCCGATCTGCCACGTGGCGCCGTGATCGTCGCTGAAGATGACGTGCGAATGATAGGGATCGCCGCGGTGGTAGTCCCTGAACACAATATGGTCACACGGAACAACGAGGCGCCCACCCGCGAGCTGAATGCCGTGACAGGGCCCCGTAGCGTACCACGACCACTCGGGGCGCTTGACGTCCGCCGTGATCTCCCAGGGTTCGGCCCACGTCGCACCGTCATCGTCGCTCACGGTCAGCCACACCTCACGCGGCGCCTTCCCTTCACAGATCAGCCCCTCGTCTCCGTCTCTGCGGTTCTTGCAGAAGGGCAACCAGATGCGACCCGTCTCGCGATCCACCACCGGCGCGGGATTCCCGCAGACCCAATCTTCCTGCGTGGCGACGCACTGCACGGACTCGAAGGTCCGTCCGCCGTCAAAACTACGCCGCAGGAAGAGATCGATCTGGTCGGAGTCGTGACCCGTGTGCTTGCGCGCTTCGCAGAAGGCGAGAAGCGTGCCCCGTGCCGTGACCGCAAGCGCCGGGATGCGGTAGCGCGCGTAGCCGCCCTCGCCGCTGACAAAGAGATCCTGCTGCTCGAACCGCTCCATCACCTCTCCCATGTAGGGCGGCTAGCTGAGCCGCCCACTCCGCCCTCAAGCGAGCACTGGGCGGGACGGCTTCCCGCCCCACATCAGAGCCGCTGCCCGCCCAGCTCCGGCACCGTCTCCTTGCGTCATGTAAGGCGGCTAGCTGAGCCGCCCACTCCGTCCTCAAGCGAGCACTGGGCGGGACGGCTTCCCGCCCCACATCAGAGCCCCGGCCCGCCCAGCTCCAGCACCGTCTCCTTGCGTCATGTAGGGCGGCTAGCTGAGCCGCCCACTCCGCCCTCAAGCGAGCACTGGGCGGGACGGCTTCCCGCCCCACATCAGAGCCACAACCTGAGCTACAGTGAACGTCGCCTCGCCGTCTTGCGCATAGAGGAACACCCGCTCTCCGGCACGCTCGGGACATCGGTCGATCACCGTGCGGCGCCCAGCGATGCAGACATCGATCAGATCACCCTTCATCATCACCTCGAGGTCGAACGGGCGATCCAGTCCTGTCACACCGTACAGCACCTGCTCGTTCAGCCGCACGATGCCGGCGTGGGGCGCTATGTGCATCTCATAGCCGCTGTCGAAGCTCTCTGTGGCGCGAAGGCGCACGCCAAAGCCGGCGGTGCCCGCCTCCGGAACTACGCGCAGCGTCAGCCCCGCGTCGCACGGCACGCCATCGATCGCTGCTGCCGCCAATCCCGCGCGTGCCGGCAGTCGAACACGACGGCCCTCACATCCGGATCCGCTCCCCAGGGACCGGATCACCGGATCCGGAAGTTCCGGCCCTGACGGCACCATCTCCGCCGGATGCTTTGCCCACAGCGTCCCGTCGGCAGCCTGCACCAGCTCGCGAAAGAGCGCACTGCCGCCGAACTGGAAGGTCCCGCGGTCGGTGTTCCCCTCGCGCATCCCGATCCACGCAACACCGATCCGCCGGTCGTCGGTGAAAGCCGCCGTCTTCATCACCCGTGCGGCAGGGCCGTCGAGCG
>Ga0334882_1003324_pt1 | contig 14868 bp, 13 predicted proteins | sample GraSluR1_MG_5_FD_207226 | JGI IMG/M metagenome (GOLD analysis project Ga0334882, IMG submission 207226) | Sludge microbial communities from methane-producing bioreactor in Wageningen University, Netherlands - Granular Sludge_15_04-R1 | ecosystem: Engineered > Bioreactor > Anaerobic >... | reverse complement strand
ATAACCACTTCGTTTATTGACCTTTACACCCTTTGGCCACCGTAGCTTTAGCGAAGGTGGCGTTATACCGTTCTACCTTTTCGGCAGCCAAAAGTCTTTTTCGGCAAGCCTGCACTCGCTTATCATACTGCGTGCATATTCGGCTCCCGAAAAATTCTCGTCAGCGTTGTTCGTCCCGACAGTGAATTTAACCCCCGCCTTCTTCGCACGCTTTATGAATGCCGCTGAAGGTATCTCGTACCTGTTGTTGATCTCAATTGCAATATTGTTCTCCTTTGCCGCATTGATCACCCTGTCCATCCTCTCAGGAGTCCAGAAATGATCATACCTGCCCGCCATCTGATCCGGAAGAAATGTTGAGTTAACATATATATCTATCGGTTCGTTGTTCATTATTGTTACAATAGTCTCAACCAGATCATCCATGAACTGCTCCTCGTCGTCAATAAATGTCTCGTTCGGCATCCAGATGCGGTTTCTCCTGCCGTTCTTATCAGTGAAGGTCATGGCGTCGGTAAAAACATAATCAAATTTTTTAATCGATTCTATCGAGAATATATCGACCCACTCCCGGCCTTCTGCCTGCATCGCCTTGTAAAACATCGGGTAATCCTTCATAGTGGCCAGCACTGAATCAATCTGACTGTCGTTGCTAACCGGGAAACCTATACCGCAGTTTACAGCTATCCCGTACCGGATATTCTCCGCCTCCGACTTCCTTACAGCATCATCGAGCGTGAAATTGCCCTTTATGTGAACATGCAGATCAGTGATCGGAAAATCAGCCTTCTGCCTGCATCCTGCGAAAACAATAGCAAAAGCAAATAGTAAAACAACTCTGTTTTTCATACCTCAAAAATTATTAATTAAATTTTATTTTGTTCCTGTGATCTCTTTAAGCAGGTTAAAAAATTGCTTCTTCCTTAAGGAATTGATACCCCAGTCAACCGGAACACTCTGATAACCGTCTTCAAACTGCTCACCTTTCATCCTGTAATCAAAGTACCCCCACGAAGCATAACCTTTTAGTGCTGAGATAAAATTGTTATTCTCCTTTTCAAAATCAAAATGATCATCTTCATTAAAGAGGATCGGCTTGGGTGTATAACCCTCCACTTCCCTGGTCTTGACAACCATGTCTGAGATCCTTAGGGGATCAGAAACACCATTGCCATGCAAAAGTAAGAAATCTGAAGATTTTACGACATTCGGCAATGGAATAAAGCCTCCTCCGTAACTGGTGCCGGCATAAAACCTGAATCCGTCCTGTTCCCTGCTTTTTACCATATCAATCAGCTCATGAACCCGCTGGGGCTTTAATATCTCATGATCATACCTGACATTGGATTCATTGTTTATCTCAATGAGGATATTCCTGTAACCTCTCTCAAAAAGCCAGTCAATAACATTATTCACAGCTCTTTTAACGGCTTCCTCATCCCTAAGCCTTTCATCCTGACCAAAATAGAAAAGACCGAGGATCGGGACCATGCCAAGCTCATCGGCTCTTGCCAGTATCCGTTCAAGCCTCGACATATATTCAGGTCTCAGACTTCCGTCTTCAAAATATGCAGAATTATGCCATGGCTGAGATTGGGAATACCCCTGGGGACTACCACCCTGTAAATTTATTGTAAACGATAGTAACCCATGATTGCGCCATATTTCCATATTCCTTACAAATTCTGAATTATTCCTTTCAGCATCCCATGTTTTTGTATCAGGATATACCCAGTTGCTTACCGTTTCAGGGTTCAGGTCGTCAAAAAGTCCCTGTACCATTCTGGAATTCAGCAGTAAACCCTCAATCTTCAGGCCGTTCCAGTACCTGCCTTCATATGTGGGTTTACCGTTTATGAAAAACCGGTCCTCCCTGATTTCAACAACACTCTTTCTGTCATTCTCCCGGGATCCTCCCGGATAGTTCACAAGCAATACCGAGAAAAACAATAATACTATCCCTTTCATAACGCTTCACTTTGTTAACAAACCGGGAGCAATTTAACCATTTTCCCGACTCCGGTAACCCTTACTCCTTTTTTTTACTTTCTCCTTTTCCCTTTCTCCTTTCGCCTATCATCTATCATCTATTCCGCTATCGCGGAATCTCCACGGAGTTTATCCCGCTGTAAGCGGGGTTTCGATCGCCTATTTTACCCTCCGTAGCCTGGGCGAAGGGGGGCGTCTTTCTCCTTTCTCCTTTCTCCTTTCTCCTTTTTCCTTAATTTATCGTAGGTTTGCGGAAATCATTTCACCATGCCGAAAATATTAACCCTTGCACTACTTTTTCTTCTGGCGGGGCTATCTGATGCTATCGCCCAGGAAAACCAGAAGGTCGAGGTTTACCTTATAACCTGCGGACCCGGTACCGAAACATATTCTATCTACGGACATACGGCCCTCAGAATCGTTATCCCTTCACAAAATAGCGACCTCGTCTATAACTGGGGCGTATTCGACTTCAGCACTCCCAACTTCGCATGGAAATTTGCAAAAGGCCGGCTCGAATATATGCTGGGTGTCGAATCACTCAATAGTTTCCTTCAGGACTATTTCTTTGAACAGCGATGGGTTGAATCCCAGAAAATAAACCTCCAACCGGATGAGACTGAAATAATGCTCCGGCTGATCGCCGAAAACCTCAAACCCGAAAATATTAAATACAGGTACGACTTCTTCTACGACGATTGTTCTACACGAGTGAGAGACCTTATCGAAGAATCGCTGGGTGACAAGCTGATCTTTCCGGGGGAAAGTAAAGGCAAAATACCAACATTCAGACAAAAAACAGGGGAGTATCAGAAGCCATACCCCTGGCTCAACCTGGGAATAAACCTCCTCATGGGATCACCGGGCGATAGAAAGGCATCATTCAGGGACAGGATGTTCCTTCCTGAAGAGCTTCAGAAAGTCTTTTCAAACTCAAGTGTAATAAGAGGGGAAGAGAGTGTCAGACTGCTTGAGAAGCCCGTCAGACTTCTTGAATATGACTCCCCTTCACAAAGGAGTATCTTCATCATAAATCCGGTATTCATCTTCTCAATGATTCTTCTTATTGTAATTCTGATAACCGGACTGTCAGGAAGCGAGAAGTTAAACAGGATAATCGATATTGTGATCTTTTCAATCTTCTCCGTTCTCGCTTTTCTGATGATATTCTTCAATTTTTTTACCGATCACCAGCAGATGAAATGGAACCTGAATATCATCTGGCTCAACCCTTTTATAATAATGTGTCTTATAAGTTTGATCTTCAACCTGAATAAACTTCTATGGTTCAGAATAACCTTCTTCATAACAGCTTTTTACCTCATTGTCGGTCCGTTCCTCCCGCAGGAATTCATTACAAGTTTTATCCCGCTGATCCTTATACTACTCCTCAGAACCTCAGTAAGGTCAGCCTTCCGATGGAACCCATATACACTCCCTCATTTAACACAACTTTAACACTTATTAACGTGATTTTTTAATATCACAAACTTCCTTTGTACCTAAATTTTAAGAAACATGGAGCAAACCGCTGATATCAGACTTCTTAACGATAAGATCGCAAAAGAGAGCTCATTCGTCGACATGATCCGAATGGAGATGAATAAGGTGATAATCGGACAAAAACACCTCACCGATTCACTTCTTATAGGACTTCTTGCAAATGGTCACATCCTGCTCGAGGGCGTGCCGGGACTCGCAAAAACACTGGCAATAAAATCCCTCGCCGCCATAATCGAAGCAAAGTTCAGCAGGGTTCAGTTCACTCCGGATCTTCTCCCCGCAGACCTGATCGGCACACTGATCTACAGCCAGAAAAAGGAGGAATTCATTGTCAAAAAGGGACCCCTCTTCGCCAATTTCATCCTGGCCGATGAGATCAACCGCTCCCCGGCCAAGGTGCAAAGCGCCCTGCTCGAAGCAATGCAGGAACGACAGATAACCATAGGCGAATCAACATACCCTCTCGAAGAGCCTTTCCTCGTTCTCGCAACCCAGAACCCTATTGAACAGGAGGGCACATACCCGCTCCCTGAAGCTCAGGTCGACAGATTCATGCTGAAAGTATTGATAGACTACCCATCGATGGAGGAGGAAAAACTTATTATCCGGGAAAACCTCGAAAAGATATTCCCCTCCACATCGCCGGTGCTGAAAACAAACGATATAGTAAGGGCAAGAGAGATCGTAAGGGAGGTTTATATGGACGAAAAGATTGAGAACTACATTCTCAATATAGTCTTTGCCAGCAGAAACCCTGAGAAATTCGGACTCCCCTCGTATAAGGGAATGATATCTTACGGCGCCTCACCCAGAGCCTCGATATATCTTGCTCTTGCCGCAAAAGCATTTGCATTCATCAGAAGAAGGGGTTACGTGATCCCGGAAGATGTGAGAACAGTGTGCCCCGACGTAATGCGCCACAGATTAGGCCTTACCTATGAAGCGGAAGCCGAAAATATAACACAGGATAATATTATAACTGAGATACTTAATGTTATTGAGGTACCATAAACAGAAGACAGAAGACAGAAGACAGAAGACAGAAGATAAGGACCCACCGGCTGGCGGAGACGCAATTCCACGATAGCGGAACGAAAGACGGAAGGAATGAAGAGGTTAGTGAGAGAGTGAGAGAGTGAGAGAGTGAGAGAGTGAGAGAGTGAGAGAGTGAGAGAGTGAGAGAGTGAGAGAGTGGGAGAATACGGAAATAGGCACAGCGGTGTAACGGCATAACGGCAGATTATCTAAGCTCTTAACCCCGAGCCCTGAGCCCTGAGCCCTTAGCCAAATGGACCCAGTACCGAGGACCCAGTACCCAGTACCCGGTACCAAGGACTTAACTAATTGATGAATCAAAATGGCTCGATAACCGCGACGGAAAGGAATTCCTGGTTGAAATGTCTGATGAACAGTGGTCCCTGGTTGTGACTATCGGACCCAAACAATGATATAGCCGTGGAAGCGACAGAACTGCTTAAAAAGGTAAGAAGAATAGAGATAAAAACCCGGGGTCTCACCCGTCATATCTTCGCGGGTGAGTACCACAGTGCCTTCAAGGGCAGGGGTATAGCTTTCAGCGAGGTAAGAGAATATCATTATGGCGACGATATAAGAAGTATCGACTGGAACGTTACCGCACGATTTAACCACCCTTATGTGAAGGTCTTTGAGGAAGAGAGGGAACTGACCGTGATGCTACTTATCGACGTAAGCGGATCAGGCGAATTCGGAACTACAACGGGGTATAAGAAGGAACTGATGACAGAGGTGGCCGCTCTCCTTTCATTCTCTGCTATAACCAACAACGATAAGATAGGGGTGGTATTCTTCTCCGATAAAGTCGAAAAATTTATCCCCCCGCAGAAGGGAAGAAAACATATACTGAGGATAATAAGGGAACTGCTGGGCTTTAAGTCTCAAAGCCACGGGAGCAGCCTCGATGAGCCTCTGCGCTTCCTGACAAACGCAATAAAGAAGAGATGCACGGCATTCCTGATATCCGATTTCATGGTGCCCGACTTCGAGGAAGCCCTGAAAATAGCTTCAAACAAACACGACATTGTGGCCCTCAAGGTCTACGACCCCGTTGAGACTTCAATTCCCAATATCGGATTCATTAAGGTTGAGGACTCCGAAACGGGAGAGGAGAAATGGATAGACACTTCTTCGCGAAAAATACGGAACAGTTATGCAGAATGGTATGGAAACCATATCAGATATACCGGAAACCTTTTCATGAGATACGGAATTGACTGGACAAAACTGAGTACGGGAGAAGACTATGTAAAACCGCTTATTAAACTGTTGGAAAGCAGATAATTGAAATGAGGTGCCTTTATACCGTCATACTGGTTTCATTACTTACAATACCGCGTATAGCAGGACAGGAGGTTGTCCTCACCGCAAAATTCGACACCACACGAATACTGATCGGAGACCAGATATACTTCCACTTCTCTGTTGAAAAACCTTCCGGCCTGGACGTTATAATCCCTCAATTCTCCGATACACTGGTAAAAAACATCGATATACTCTCCGGTCCGGCTACCGACACTACCCTTCTGAATGACGACAGAATAAAAATAACCGACAGATACCTGATCACGTCATTTTACGCGGGACAATATCAGATCAGCCCCCTGTTTGTTGAAGTGAAATCGGAAAATATTGTCAGACGTTATTTTTCGGATTACACCAGGCTCGAGGTGCTGAGAGTCAACATCGCCCCGGCTGATACAACAGCTAAGATATTCGATATTGTCGATCCATACAGGGCTCCGGTAACAGCAGGCGAGATTCTTCCATGGGCACTGATCGGGCTGGCAGGCGCACTTATTCTTTATTTCCTTTACAGGTTCCTGCGTAAACTCAAAATTAAAAAGAGCCCCCGGGAAGAAGTCATCAGTACTGATCCGGCTCACGTTATTGCTTTCAGGGAGCTCGAAAAGCTCAGGGATGAGGAGTTGTGGCAGAAGGGCGAGACCAAAAAATACTACACGATCCTGACAGAAATAGTCAGGCTATATCTTGAAAACAGGTACAGAGTTTATTCATTGGAGATGACTACAGAGGAAACGCTTGATGCCCTCCGCATAACAGGCTTCCCGAAGAATGAATCCTTCGGCAGACTCGAATCAGTACTAAAGGGAGCCGACCTGGTTAAATTTGCAAAATATAAGCCGCTTCCCGACGAGAATGAAGCCTGTTGGGAGAATTCATGGACATTCGTCTCAGAAACAATGGAAAAGGAACAGCCGGCTGAATATCAGGAAAAAGGAAAGGAGGTGGTCAGATGAACACTGTCAGCTTCGGGGAACCTGGTTTTCTTTATCTTATGCTGGTAATACCTGCAATGATAGCCTTCTATGTCATTAAGCAGCATAAGGCATCTGCATCACTCCGGATTCCCGGACTGATTCAGTTTCAGTCGGCCCATTCCACCTTCAGGAATTATCTTCGTCACATACTCTTCGCACTGCGGGTACTGGCAGTAAGCCTTCTTATTATTATACTGGCACGACCGCAGTCAACCGATGTACTCCAGGATGTTTCAACCGAAGGAATAGATATCATCATCGCCCTCGATATCTCCGGCAGTATGCTGGCACGCGACTTTAAGCCCGACAGACTGGAAGCATCAAAGAATGTTGCCACAGAGTTTATATCCGGAAGACCTTACGACAGGATGGGCCTGGTGGTCTTCAGCGGCGAAAGCTTTACACAGTGTCCTCTGACTACCGATCATGCGGTCCTGATCAACCTTCTTCGCGAGGTGCAAAGCGGAATGATAGAAGACGGAACGGCAATCGGCATGGGACTGGCTACCTCTGTAAGCAGACTCAAGGATTCAGAGGCGAAAAGCAAAGTGATAATCCTGCTGACCGACGGGGTCAATAACAGGGGAGAGATAGCCCCTCTGACAGCCGCCGGTATAGCCGGAACATTTGAGATAAGGGTCTATACCATCGGCGTGGGAAGCCAGGGAACAGCACAATACCCCGTTCAGACTCCCTTCGGGGTAAGATACCAGAACATGCCCGTGGAGATCGATGAAGCAGTACTGAAGGAAATTGCACAGACAACAGGAGGAAGATACTTCAGGGCTACCGATAACGACAAGCTCAGACAGGTTTACGCAGAGATCGACCAGCTTGAGAAATCGAAAATCGATGTAAGACAATACACAAGGAAAGAAGAGAAATACCTTCTTCCGGCAATATTTGCCTTTGCCCTTCTGGGATTGGAAATTATGACAAGAAACACTTTATTGAGAAACCTTACTTAGATTAAGCATCATGCAGTTGTTCAGATTTGCAAATCCCGATTTTCTCTACCTGCTGCTTCTCCTGCCGCTGATGCTTCTTTTGTTTATAATCAACATCTTAAGAAGGAAAAGAGCCCTCAGAAAACTTGGTAGAAATGAACTTGTAACAGGAATGATGCCCGGTGCATCAACAAACCGACCGGCTGTGAAATTCCTTTTCCAGACTCTCGCTCTCCTTTCAGCCGTGATAATGCTGGCCCGCCCTCAGTTCGGATCAAAGATTGAAGAGGTGAGAAGACAGGGTGTTGAGGTGATCATAGCTCTCGATGTCAGCAATTCAATGCTAGCCGGCGACATACCTCCAGACAGGCTCACAAGGGCAAAACAGGCGATCTCCCGCCTTGTTGATAACCTTGCCGACGACAGGATCGGCCTTATCGTCTTTGCAGGCGATGCTTATACACAACTGCCGGTAACAACCGATTATGTATCGGCGAAAATGTTTCTCTCAGTGATCAGTCCCGATATGGTCCCCCGCCAGGGAACAGCCATAGGTGCCGCTATTAATCTGGGAATAAGTTCATTCAGTCCGGGTGAGGACAAAAGCAAGGCAATGATCATTATCACCGACGGCGAAAACCACGAGGATGATCCTCTTTCAGCGGCTGAAGCAGCAGCAGAAAAAGGGATAGTAATTCATGCAATAGGAATTGGTTCCCCTGAAGGTGTCCCCATACGGATCTCTTCCGGAGCCAGAAGCGATTTCCTCAAGGATGCAGAAGGGAATACCGTTATAACAAGGCTCGATGAAGATGTAATACGAAAAATTGCAGCGACAACCGGCGGAACATATGTCAGAGCCGGTACTGCCAATATAGGACTGGACCAGATTTACAACGAGATCAGTAAAATGAAAAAGGATGAACTGGAAAGCAGAATGTTTACCGAATACAACGACCAGTTCCATATCTTTGCAGTAATTACTCTGATTCTTCTTGTTGCTGAGTTCCTTATAATGGACAGGAAGAACAGAGTACTGGAGGGACTGAAGCTTTTCAGGTTCAGGGTTTAATTTTAAAAGAAATTGAATGTTCAGGTTTCATATACATAAAAACTGGAAATATACGATAGGGATTCTGTTATTCAGCCTGTTCATACTTTCTGACCTGACGCTGAACGCGCAGGCTGAAAGAAAACATATCCGCCAGGGGAACAGGGAATATTCAGATAATAAGTTCTCCGAATCGGAAACCTCCTACCGCAGGGCACTCGATATTAACAGAAACTCACCCAACGCTATATTCAACACCGGCGATGCACTCTACAGACAGGATAAATTCGAGGAAGCAGGCAGACAGTTCCTCGAAAGCTCATCGAAGAGTGACGATCAGTCAAAAAAGGCCACAGCCTTTTATAACATGGGTAACTCCCTGCTGATGGCTCAGAAAATAGAGGAGAGCATCGAAGCTTATAAGAACTCCCTGAAACTCGATCCCGGTAACATGGAAGCAAAATATAACCTCGCCTACGCACAGGATCTCCTGCAGCAGCAGCAACAGCAGCAGCAACAGCAGCAGAATGACAGCGACGACCGGAAAAATGATCAGAAACAACAGGATCAGGATCAGGAAAACGATAGCCGGCAGGATCAGGAACAGAAACAACAGAATAACGAAGAGCAGAAACAGCAACAGGAGGGTATTTCAAAAGAAGATGCAGAAAGACTTCTCAATGCAATAGCCAATGACGAAAAAGAGGTCCAGGAAAAAGTAAAGGAGGCAAAAGCCGCAAAAGCACGTGTAAAGGTGCTTAAAAATTGGTGATATGAAAATGAAAATCAGCAATATAGGTTTATTATTTGCAGTTATGCTTTATGGGCTGACCACTAAAGGACAGGATGTTATCGTTAAGGTGGATTATCCTTCAGTGGTGAGGGCAGGCCAGCAGTTCAGCGTCATGTGGACAGTCAACACCGGAGGAGGAGAATTCAGCGCTCCCTCTTTCGATGGCTTCTACAGAATTGCAGGACCTCAGACCTCATTCAGTTCCAGTACACAAATAATTAACAACAAGGTAACACGCGAAACATCATATACTTACGTCTATTACCTCCAGGCTCTCACTGAAGGGAGATATGTAATCGGACCGGCATCTTTCACACTGAAAAACAGAACATACAGGTCTGACTCCATCCGCATTGAAGTGGTAAACGATACGCCTGGAGCACAGACACAGCAACAGCAACAGCAGCAGCAACAGCAACAGGCAGGGACAGGCACAAAGCCGGCCCGGGTACAGTCAGGGGGAGAAGATATCTTTGTAAGACTTATCCTGAACAGGAACGAGATCCTGATGGGAGAACATATACTGGCATCAGTCAAGATCTATACCAGGGTAGACATCTCAGGCATCAGCGAAATAAAATTCCCCTCATTCGACGGATTCCTGAAAGCCGACCTCGAAACGCCACCCCTTACTTCACTCGAACGCGAGAATGTCGACGGTGTTATTTACGGAACAGGTGTTGTCCAGCAATTCCTGCTCTACCCGCAGGTAACCGGAGAGATAAATATAGAACCAGTCCAGCTTACCGCACTTATGCGCCAGAAGGCCGGCAGAACCGATCCCTTCTTCGGCGATGTGTTCGATGACTTCTTCGCAACCTACCAGACAGTGCCCAGGGCGGTTGTCAGCCCGGCCATGAAGGTCAGGGTAAAACCACTCCCGGGTGTAAGACCGGCAGACTTCTCAGGTATTGTAGGGCAGGTGAAAATAAATGCGGCAATAAACAGGGACACCGTTACTGTTAATGATGCCGTTAACCTCAAAATAACAGTATCCGGAAGTGGAAACCTGCGTCTCGCAGCTGCCCCTGAACTTAACCTGCCCCCCGATATAGAGGTTTACGACCCGAGAGTTACCGATGAGATACGAAACAATTCAGCAGGAACAACCGGACAGAGAACCTTTGAATATCTGCTTATTCCGAGACACCACGGCGACTTTTCCATCCCGCCGGTTTCATATTCGTACTTTAATACTTCTACTGGAAGCTATGAAAGACTCACAACAAACAGCATGAAGTTCCATGCACGGAGAGCACCTGAAGGGGCAACGGGCATAACCGTCTACGGAGGAGTGGCAAAAGAGGATGTAAGATACCTGGGCAGAGACATCCGCTTCATCAGATCAGAACCTGACCGGATCGACAGAACAGAAAGCTTGCTCATCTCAAAATCCTCATTCTATACACTCTATGGATTTGCCGCGGTAGTGTTTCTTGCCATACTCTTTATCAGAAGAGAACATGTAAAACGTAATGCTGATATCAATGCAGTCAGAAACCGTAAAGCTGCCAGGATAGCAGCAAAAAGGCTCAAAGAAGCTTCACAATGCCTGAAGACGGGCCAAACCGACAGATTCCACGAAGAGATACTCAAAGCACTCTGGGGATACCTCTCTGACAAACTTAATATCCCACTCTCATCACTCACCAGAAGCAATGCTTTTGATAATCTTAAAGAAAAAGATGTAAATGAAGATGTTATAAACAATCTGGGAGATATCCTCGATAAATGCGAGTATGCACGTTATGCTCCGGCATCCTCGGAGGCAGCTGCCGTGGAAATATACGACAGAGCTTCAGAATTTATCAGACAAATTGAAAATCTAAAAGGCTAATTTATGAAGATAAGGCTCTTTATTATCTCAACTATCATTTGCATCCTTTTTACAGGGTATTCTGCTTATTCTGCCGGGCCTGCAGACCAGGAATACCTGAAAGGGGTGGAATATTATACAAACGGCGACTTCAGCCAGGCCCTCGAAACATGGCTCTCACTCTATAACACCGGCTACCGCTCACCAGCCCTCGCTTACAACATCGGGAATGCATACTTCAAACTCAATAATGTACCCGGCGCCATGCTTTTCTTCGAGAGAGCACTGCTCCTTAAACCGGGTGATGAAGATATCCGCTATAACCTTGCCATAGCCGGAGCGCAAACAATCGACCGGCTCGAAGAGATTCCCGAACTTTTTTTTGTAAAATGGTTCGATTTCCTGTCGCTGGTAAATTCAGCCAACATATGGGCAGGCATCAGCCTAATTTCATTTATCCTCTTCCTTTTAATGCTCTCAATCTATATCTATTCATCGAAATACAGACAGAAGGTCATCGGGTTCTGGACTGCAATTCTTCTGATTTTGATAAGCATATCTTCATTTACATTCAGCCTCAGGAACAAAACCCTTGTTCACGAAAGCAACAAAGCCATAATCTTCAGCCCCTCCGTAAGCGGCAAGAGCTCTCCCGACATTAGCGGAACAGACCTCTTTCTTATACACGAGGGAACAAAAGTCACAATTGTCGACATGGTGGGAGAGTGGTATGAGATAAGGTTGTCCGACGGCAATAAGGGCTGGGTGCCAGTCAGCAGTCTCGAGATCATCTGATCCTTAAGAATTTCCGGACAGCCTCAAAAAATGCACTAGAAATATCTTATTATTGTACTGAAAAACTTCCCGGAAAATGAAGAAGAAAGAAGTTAACAGCTCCCGGACACCTGTTTACAGGGATGCAGGCTTTGAGCTTTTTGACGCCTCCACAACAGCGGACGCCTTTAGAAAAGAAACTGATAATGAAAGAGAACCCGATCTCTATATCTATTCGAGATACAGGAACCCCACCGTCGTGGCAGCGGAAGAAGAGATCATGAAACTTGAAGCATCAGAATGGGCACTACTGACCCAGTCGGGGATGTCGGCTATCGATACCGCACTCTCAGTATTCCACCAGGGTAAAGATACCCGGCCATGGCTCTTTTTTAGCGAGATCTACGGAGGAACCATATCTTTTATCGAATCTGTCCTGAAAAAGCGCAGAGGATTGGATATACACACATTTATTTCATCGGGACAAAAGTATGACCTGCTTGAATTTGAGTCAGTTGTAAGGTCATTAAAACCCGAAATCATATATATCGAGTCCATTTCAAACCCCATGCTGATAGTGCCCGATGCCGGTGATATCATAAGGATAGCACATCAGAACGGTGCACTGATAATTGTCGATAATACCTTTGCGACCCCGGCTCTCTGGAAACCTCTTGAATCGGGAGCAGATATAATCATTCACAGCGCAACAAAATATTTTTCAGGCCATGGAAATATAACGGCAGGAGTGATATGCGGAAATGACCATGCTATAATGCAGGCCGCAGTCGAATATCGCAAATATACCGGCCACATGATCTCTCCCGACGACGCTTACAGGCTCCACACCCAGATACAGTCCTTCGAACTCCGTTTCAGGCAACAGTGCCATAATGCCGCAATCATCTCTGAACTGCTCAGGGTGACACCTCAGGTGAAAAAGGTGCTGGTCCCCGGACAGGCTGATCACCCCACCCATACAGAAGCGGTAAAACTCTTTGGAGACAGAGGCTTCGGCGCAATGATAACCTTCGATTTTGAGGGTGATAATGACACGGAAAAAAGGATTCGACGCGATAATTTCATCATGGCAGTCTCTGATAAAATAAAGCTTATTCCTTCCCTGGGCGATTTCCATACAATCCTTCTTCCCGTTGAGTCAGTCTGGGGTGTAAAATATCCCGAACCCGGAATGATAAGATTGTCAGTCGGCTTCGAAAATACCGAAGAACTCACCGAAACCATACGGAAAGGATTGAACGCAACAAAATAATACAAACTGCTTAAGAAAACGGCGTAGTGGCACAACGGCGTAACGGCATAACGGCATAATGGTGTGGCGGCACAACGGCATAATGGCATAGAGGCGTAAAAGTGGATTGCCGCTGCACCGCTGCGCCTTTGTGCCTCTGCACCTTCTTCTCCCTGAGCCCTGCTTGCCAGCCGAAGCTTCAGCGAAGGCTGGAGCCCTGAGCCCTGCTTGCCAGCCGAAGCTTCAGCGAAGGCTGGAGCCCTGAGCCCTTCATGTCCAGTCCACCGCCTCAATCCCGTGCTGTTCCAGATACTCATTACACCGGCTGAAATGCCTGTTCCCGAAGAATCCCCTCGAAGCCGAAAGAGGGGAGGGGTGAACCGACTCCAGCACAAGGTGTTTCGATCTGTCAATCGACTCACCTTTTTTCTGGGCATAGGCTCCCCAGAGGAAGAAAACAAGATGCTGCTTTTCGTTATTGAGATTGCTTATCACCCTGTCAGTGAACTCTTCCCATCCTTTCCTCTGATGCGAACCTGCCTGGTGAGCCCTCACTGTAAGAGTAGCATTGAGTAACAACACCCCCCTGCCGGCCCACCTCTCCAGATTGCCGGAATGCGTAACTGGAATTCCCAGATCAGTTTCTATCTCCCTGAAAATATTGACCAGACTCGGAGGATACCCAACCCCCTCACGAACTGAAAAACAGAGCCCATGGGCCTGACCCGGACCATGATAGGGATCCTGCCCTATAATTACAGCTTTCACCCTTTCAAAAGGACAAAGGTTAAAGGCATTAAATATAAGTGAACCAGGCGGATAAATGGTTTTTGTCCGGTACTCTTCCTTTACAAATTCCGCAAGCTTGGTAAAGTACTCCTTATGGAATTCTCCTTCAAGCCTCTTCTTCCAGCTCTCCTCTATCCTGACATCCATAGTTGGTTATCCTGCACCTGGGCGGGCCAGGTAATTAATGTCCGCTAATATAACAACTTAACCGGTCTGAAAAAAAAAGCTGCCGTTGGATTATCCGGCAGCCCGTAATTCTAACCCCTCAAAATCATCCTTAAAACCTAAAACCAAAAATCAATCCTAAAAAACCTGTATTCAAACCTTCAAACTTCTATTATGATGTAATAAAATTAAAGAATAAAAAGCAAACTAAAAAAATTTTTACATGAAACAACCTAATTTTTTGACAAGTGTTACATAACATCGAACTCGAACCTCGAACCTCGAACCTTGCTAATTAACCTCCAATTAAGTAACTTTAAGCAAAAAATGACTATTGAAACCGAGCGTAAATTTCTGGTAAAAGGGGAGTTCCGTCATCAGACCTCCCGATCCGTATTAATTATCCAGCGTTATCTGTCTGTAGACCCCGACAGAATTGTCAGGGTCAGGATTTGTGAAAAAAAAGCGACCC
>Ga0334882_1003323_pt1 | contig 14873 bp, 10 predicted proteins | sample GraSluR1_MG_5_FD_207226 | JGI IMG/M metagenome (GOLD analysis project Ga0334882, IMG submission 207226) | Sludge microbial communities from methane-producing bioreactor in Wageningen University, Netherlands - Granular Sludge_15_04-R1 | ecosystem: Engineered > Bioreactor > Anaerobic >... | reverse complement strand
CCCTGCCCTTTCTTGAAGGCCGTCACATTGAAGACGCTCCGGTGTACGGCAGACTGCCCCGGGATATGGAAACGCGGGTGCGTCCCCCGGTCTGGCGGCTCGGTCTGAATTCCGCCGGACTTGCCGCGCATTTCATGACTGACGCGACCGAGATCCATGTCCGCTGGGAGGTGCTGAATGATTTCCATATGGTCCACATGGCAGGTACGGGTATCCGGGGGGTTGACCTGTATGTTCGCGAAGGCAATACCTGGTCCTTCGTCGGTACCGGTAAACCTTATGCTGTTCGCAATACGGCCAAACTCATCGGGAATCTGAGCAATGAAACACGGGAATATCTGCTGTATTGTCCGCTCTATGACGGTTTGAAGGAACTGGCGATCGGGATCAATGAGGGTGCGGACATCGTTGCCGTTGAAAGAAACGAAAAACCACTTGTGTTCTACGGGACCAGCATTACCCAGGGGGGATGCGTTTCCCGGCCGGGTATGGCCTATCCCGCCATCATCGGACGGAAACTTGATCGCGAAAGCATCAATCTGGGTTTTTCCGGCAACGGACGGATGGATCCCGAGATCATTGAATTCATCGCCGGCATAGATGCGGCATGCGTTGTGTTTGACTGCTTACCCAATATGGATATTGAAATGATCCGGGAGCGGGCAGAACAGGAGATCCGTTCTTTTCTTGAAAGATCACCCGGCACGCCCCTGCTCCTCATTCCGAACTTCATGCCGGAGAACGGCCGGCACGACCCGGCGCTGAGCGCTGCCATTCTTGCGGAAAATGCCGAACTCGAAGCCATCTATAAACGCCTGAAAAAACAATACCGCCATCTGCATTTTCTTCCTTACCGGACACTGCGGGATGTTCCCCGGGAAGGCACGGTGGACGGTGTCCATCTGACCGATCTGGGACAGCTGCGTATGGCCAAGGTTCTGGAAAAGAAGATCAAAAGGATCTGCAGATAAGCGGGGATCCCGTCATACTTCCAGCATCAGCAGCATCATTGCCGCGGAAAGGGGTATGACGTAATTATCGTTAAGATGTGACAACAGCCCTTCAAGCAAAGCACAGATACTTACGACAAGAAGAGCTTTCCACAGCGGAATATAGGGAAATCCGATCGTAAGCAATAACAGTCCGGCCAGAATGAATGCAAGACTTCCTTCAATGGTAAAGTTTTTATACCATGTGTTTTTCCCTATCCATCGTCCCACGATACCCGATGCCGCGTCCGCGATACTCAGCAGCATACAGGCAGGAACGGCAATATGGGCGGGGAAAAGCAGTAACACCAGAAAAAAACTGATGGCAATGGACGAGGCGGCAGTCATTTTTTCATGTTCGATATCCCGGATGAACGGTGAAACGACCCACATGAAAACCGCACGAACCTTTTCATTTTTACGCCGCAGATAATCCGCAAGAACAAAGGCACCGCCGATGAGGAAAAACAGTATCATAATGATCTGCTGTCCGCTCAGAGGACCGATATCCGGGAAAAAATGGTACAACAGAGGAATGATCACCGTAGCGGCATGGATCATTTGACGGCGAAGTTCTTGTTTTTCGATCATCAGGGTGCAGATTCGTTTTCGTTAAAGCGACTTACCACCAGGTCGATCGGCTGGGGAATGGAAAGAACGGTCGTTCCGGGCACGGATTGATAGATAACGGTATTTGGCAGAAGATCATCCCTGTCTCGGTAGGTTACCGTACCGATACGGAGCCCCGCATTATTGATGATCTTATGGGCTTCCTGAAGGCTCATATTGGTCACAGCCGGAACGGTCCAGTTACTGAGTCCCAGACTGATCTTAATGTGCACTCCCGTACCCGGACGGACACTTTCGCCCGATCCGATGGACTGCCAATAGATAACTTCGCGCGGCATATCGGAAAAACCGTAGGACACGGAGTCCACAACAAGACCTCTTTCTTCCAGAAGTATCATTGCACTGCGCATGGTCTTACCATGTAGATCGGGAAAATTCACATTTTCAAGCGGAATGCTGATATCAAGGTATACCCGGCGACCGAGTTTGACCCTGGATCCCGGTCGCGGCATTTGCCCGATCACACGAAAGGGTTCGATATCATCCCGTGCGATGGACTTCCCGCGTATGGGTGTGAATTTCTCCAGCAACAGTAAATGTCTGGCCTCTTCCCAACTCAGACCCTGAACATCCAGTAAGATACGTTCATGTCCACGGCGGGTAAATTGCGGCATCACAACAAATTGGATCAGCAGAACAACCACGCCGGCAACGGCAAAGAACACCAGTAAAAAGAGCATGAAATTGCGAAAACGTTCCGCCGGCTTCTTTTTCTTCTTCGGATTTCGGGTCTCTTCGATCAGGACCTTGATCTTGTTCTTCTTCCTTGTCATCATGTAAATTTAATACTTTTTTCCCGAATAGCAATTTAAAGAAATGCATGTTTGGAGTAAGGGAGTAAGGGAGTAAGGGAGTAAGGGAGTAAGGGAGTAAGGGAGTATGGGAGTATGGGAGTATGGGAGTATGGGAGTGTGGGAGTGTGGGAGTATGGGAGTGTGGGAGTGTGGGAGTGTGGGGTAAAATTCAAAACTAATCTTCTTATCTTCTTATCTTCCTATCTTCCTATCTTCCTATCTTCCTATCTTCCGTGGATAAGTCGCATCGAGCACTTTCGCGACCGATTCGGCCTTGCCTTCGGTGTAAAAATGCACACCGGGCACACCGTGTTTCAGGAGTTCCTCAACCTGCCGGATACAGAAATCAATTCCGATCGCTTTCACTTCCTGAAGGTTTTCCGCACGTGCCACATCCGAGACCAGCGAATTCGGAAAATCCACATGGAATATTTGCGGAATAAGTTCAATATCCTTTTTGCGCCGGACCGGCTTGATCCCCGGAATGATCGGGACCGTGATCCCCGCATCTCTGCAGCGATCGACAAAACGGAAATAGTGTTCATTGATGAAGAACATCTGCGTTACGATATAATGCGCGCCGGCATCGACCTTCCGCTTGAGCATGGCGATGTCCTGCTCCATATTCGGTGCTTCGGCATGTTTTTCCGGATAAGCGGCAACGCCGATACAAAAGGATGCCGGTACGGGATCCCGCAGATCAGGGTCCAGATATTCACCGCGATTGATCGCCGCGATCTGCTTTACCAGTTCGTCCGTATGTTCGTAACCTTCCTTATGCGCCACAAAACGCCGTTCTCCGCGGGGAGGATCACCGCGCAGGGCAAAGACATTGTCTATGCCCAGGAAATTCAGTTCCACCAACTGGTCTTCCAGTTGCTCTCTGGAATATCCGCCGCAAATAAGATGCGGGATCACGGGAATGCCGTAGCGATACTGAATGGCCGCGGAAAGCGCAAGGGTCCCGGGACGCTTATGCACGGTCCGGCGTTCCACCAGTCCGTCGGGACGTTCGACATAAACGACTTCCTGCTGATGATTGGTGATATTGATATACGCCGGATCATAAGGCAATAATGCCTCGATCGCTTCATTGATCCCTTCGAGGGTATGCCCTTTCAGCGGCGGAAGCAGTTCGAAGGTAAACAGGGGCGCTGTAGCTTTTTCGAGAATTTCACTTACTTTCACGTTTCTTTCCTTTTCGCATGTACGTTGACATCGTCTGCCCGGTATTTCAGATCCAGTGTTGCCGAAAGGCTTTCGAAACTTATTCCCTTCCGGGCGGCATACGATTCCAGCTGGTCACGTCCGAGTGTTCCGACCGAAAAATATCGCAGTCCTTTCCCCGCAAAATAATATCCGCAGACGGAGGCGGCCGGTTCCATGGCGTAATGATCCGTCAGCACGATCCCGGTACGTTCCGTGGCGTTCAGAATGGAAAATATCGTCGCTTTCTCGCTGTGGTCCGGTGCGGAGGGATACCCCGGAGCCGGACGGATGGAAGGCGTAGTACCCAGTCCCCAAAGCTCCCGCCCGGTATAAGCATGCACATATTCGCTCAGAGCCTCCGCCAGGCGATCCGCCAGCATGGTCACCAGCAGAGCGGAATAATCTTCTCCCGCTTGCCTTAACCTGTCTGCCAGTCCGGCAATACCCATGCCCGCGGAAGCGACAAAGAGTCCCATCGTATCTACCGGCCGGCCCTTGCCTTCCCGCACAAAATCGGACATACACCATCCGAATTCCTCATTGTTATCTTCCTGTCTGCGCAGGAAATGAAGCACGCCGACCTGCTCTTGTCCGGATGGATCAAAGAGGAAGACATCTTCATCGCGGGAATATGCCGGGAATAATCCCGTCACGGCCCGCAGGGAATTCTCAAACACTTCCCGGATCCCGGGATCTTCGAGCAGTTTTTTCGCGTCCCGTTCGATACGGACCGCCTCTTCCGTGCGCGGTTTAACGCGCCAGGCGTTGACCAACATCTGCCAGTTGATACGCGGAAGCAGTTCACTGAGAGGAACCTGCTCCACGGTCCGTATACCGTATATTTTCGCGTTCGGTGCCGGAGCCGGTTTGCGGAACCGGTTCCCCCGTGCGGTCGCCAGATCGGAAAGCGCGCGCGTTTCGTTTTGCGCTTCGGCGGCAAGTGCGCGGTATCTTTCGCTGATCTGCTTTAAAAACGCTTCGCGTCCGGAAGAGACCAGCTTACGTGCCAGCGGTACCGAATGCGATGCGTCCGGCGAATGTATGACCCGGCCGGGGTATAAGGGTGCCAGCTTGACCACCGTATGGATTTCCGATGTGGTCGCGCCCCCGATCAGCAGGGGAATATCAAGTTTTTCTTGTTCGAACATGTTACATATGGCGGCCATCTCCGTCAGTGAAGGCGTAATGAGTCCGCTTAACCCGACCATATCGGGCTTTTCTGCTTTGACGGCGTTGAGAATATCCTCCGCCGGGACCATCACACCCAGGTCGATGACCCTGAAATTATTGCATTGCAGGACCAGCGCGACAATATTCTTTCCGATATCGTGCACATCGCCTTTGACCGTCGCCAGCAGAACGGTCCCGGATCTGCGTGAAAGTGTGGCTTGCGAGGCTTCCAGGCGCGGTCTGAGCATATCCACGGCTTTCTTCATTATGCGCGCGCTGCGCACCACCTGCGGAAGGAAAAGTTTGCCTTCGCCAAAACGTTCACCCACTTCGGACATGGCCTGCATCAGGGGACCTTCGATTAGCGCCACAACATCCATGTCCGCGGTTTCATCCAGGTCTTCCTTCAGATGACTGTCATCTCCGTGGGTTACCGCATCGGCCAGGCGTTCGATAACATGTTTTGCCGACCTGTCTGCGATCTTGTGTGTTCTTTCATTCTTTGGATCATCCCCTGCAAGCGAACCCGAGGTCGCCAGATGGATCAGCGCCTGCCGCGCGGCGGGTCCGTCCCCTTTCTCCAGCAGCAACGCTTCGCGGATAACGGCACGTGCTTCCGCCGGAATATCGCTGAGCGCATATTGCATACCGGGATTTACGATCGCCATATCCAGTCCGGCCGCTACCGCCAGTTCAAGAAACACCGCATGGATCGCTTCCCGTATCGCCTGATTGCCGCGGAAAGCAAAGGACAGGTTGCTTAAGCCGCCGCTGATCTTGACCAGGGGAAAGCGTTCTTTGATCCAGGCCACCGCCCGGATGAAATCCCGCGCGTAGGTATCATGTTCATCGATGCCCGTTGCGATGGATAGAATATTCGGATCGATGATCAGTGTCGCCGGATCGAGTCCGAGTTCAGCCGTAAGAAGATGGATCGCGCGTTCCGCAACGGTACATCTCCGTTCAAACGTATCCGCCTGACCCTGTTCATCAAAAAGCATGATCATCGGTACGGCACCCATTGTATGGATATGGCGTGCGCGGGCAAGAAAGGTGTCCGCTCCTTCTTTCAGACTGATGGAATTGACGATCCCGCGTCCCTGCAGTTCGGGAAGCGCCGCTTCGATGACCGGCCAGGAGGACGAGTCGATCATGACCGGTACGGACGCGGTGAGGGGATCTGAGCTGAGGAGACGCAAAAAATGCACCATGGCCTTAACGGCATCCAGCATGGGATCATCCATGCACACATCGATGATCTGCGCTCCCTGTTCCACCTGCACACGGGTCAGCGCGAGCGCTTCATCATAGCGTGCTTCACGGATCAGCCGGGCGAATTTACGCGAACCCGCCACATTGGCACGTTCCCCGACCGTAATAAAATCATGTTTTTGCGGGATGGTCAGCGTTTCCCAGCCGCTCAGACGGAGCGCGGGTTCCGCTTGCGCGGGGATATGCGGTTTTGCATCGCCCAGAACCTCCGCCAATGCGGCGATATGTTCCGGACGGGTCCCGCAGCATCCTCCGGTGACCGAAAGACAGCCCTCTTCAAGTACGGGACGCATCCGTTCGGCAAATTCCGAAGGGGTCTGCCGGTACCGTCCGTCCCGGTCCGGGAAACCCGCGTTGGGATGCGCACTGGTGCGGAATGGAGAGATCGCTGCCAGTTCGCGGATCAGCGGGATCATCTCCGCCGCGCCGGTGGAACAATTGATGCCGAGTGAAAAAAGCGGGTAGGAGGACATGGATATGACAAATGCTTCCAGGGTCTGACCGGAGAGCGTTCTGTGACTTTTGTCACTAAATGTTGCCGACACCATCAGCGGAAGCGATTCGCCGCGTTCGTTAAAGACCTGCATGGCAGCATTGAGCGCGGCTTTGGCGACCAGTGTATCGAAGATGGTTTCGACCAGCAGGATATCGACCCCGCCGTCCATCAGCGCGCGGATCTGTTCCATATACATTTCACGGAATTCCGAAAAATCCGATTCGCGGTAAGCGGGATCTTCCATGGAAGGTGAAAACGATGCCGGCCGGCCGGTCGGTCCGATCACGCCCGCAACAAATGCCCGGCGGGAAGGATCTTCGTTCCCGATCTCATCCACCGCCCTGCAGGCGATCTCCGCCGCGGCACGGTTCATGGCATACACCTGATCTTCCAGTCCGAACTCCGAAAGCGAAAAACGATTTGCACCGAGGGTGTTGGTCTCAATGATATCGGCTCCGGCGCGCAGATAGGAAGTATGGATATCCATGAGTATGTCCGGTCGCGTCAGGGAAAGCATATCCACACATCCGTTCGCAACGACGGTTCTTTCACCCGACCCTGTGCCTACCTGCAGGGAGTAATCCTCCTCCGAAGGTCTGTGCTTCTGGATCATGGTGCCCATCGCGCCGTCAAGCAGCAATACGCGGCGGGCGGCAATTTCGGTCAGTTGTCCGGTTGTGTGTCTGCTGTCTTTCATGTCGGGAGCGCCGTGCTGATATCCTTTTCGTTCCGGTTTTTTAGCATTTTGTCTCTTGATCCCGCTCTCATGTCAGGGCAGGATATTGTATCTTTTTCTCCGCAATTTCGGGCAAATTTAATATTTCCTTAAGGCAATAGCAAATGAACCTTCACATAAATGCATGTGGGGAAAGGTCTCGATCGCGCCGAAAGATGAGATCAGTTCGGCGGGAAAGATGTCCGGATCGGGAGTTTCGATCCTGAATTCGGGGTGCCGGTTCAGGAAATTCCGGATGGTATCGCGGTTTTCCTCGCGGTCGAAGGTACAGGTGCTGTACACCATCAATCCGCCGGGCGCAAGATGGCGGCGCATGTTCTCAAGGATGTCGCGCTGGAGTTTGAGCAGCGCCGGCAAATCCGCTTCACGGCGACGCCAGCGCAGGTCCGTACGCTTACGTATCACACCGAACCCGGAGCAGGGCGCATCGATCAGAATATGGGAGAATGCGGGAAAATCGTCCTTTGCCGCGTCGGCGGCTTTGAGCGGGATGTGCGCGATATGCAGCCGTTCGAGCGCAGCCCGGGTGTCCGCGAGGCGTTCCTCGCTGAGGTCATAGCCCCGCAGGCGGGTTCCCGTGGGGCAGTATTGATGCAGTGCCCCAAGCTTTCCGCCGGGCGCGCAGCAGACGTCCGCGACCGATCCGGGTGCGTCGTTCGCGATCATCAGGACCGGGAAAACGGCCGACACATCCTGGGCCACCAGCGCACCGTTCAGGAACAGCGGATGTTCCAGCAGGGTTTGCCAGGAGCGGACGAACACATAATCCGGATGATAGCTGCTGACCGCTTCGAGGATATCGCGTTCCGCGAGTTCGGATAATATCTTATCGCGGTTTGGGGTATCGACGATACGCGCCATCTTGCGGGGCCGCTCGTTCAGCGCGGGCAAGAGTTCCATGGTCTCGGAGCCGAACTGCCGGATCCATCGCGCGACCAGCCAGTCCGGAAACCCGTAGCGTATCCCCGGCTTCAGGCGGGGATCTTTCTGCAGTCCCTCCCACTCCGTATCGCGAAAGTGCAATACTTTCCGGAGCACCGCGTTGACGAATCCCCGCGAACGCGCGTCGATCTTTCGGGTCAGTCCCACCGTCTCATGCAGCGCGGCATGGTCCGGCACCTGCATGTACAGGATCTCGCAGACGCCCATCATCAGCAGCACATAGACCGGTGTTTTGGGTTTTTTCTGAACGTATTTATCCAGCACATGCTCCAGCATGCGCTGCCGCAGGATCACCTGATGGACCAGCGCCTCGGTGAAACGGCGGTCCTGCGGCGACAGACCGCTGTCCCCGAACTGCAGCAGATGGTCCAGATACTGCTCCGAGGTGAACCAGTTCAGTAAAATTTTATGCGCAAAGCTTCGAGGGGTCATGTTGCTTCCGTTATAATACGTTTACGGAAAGATAAATATTAATTGACAATTGACAAAGGACAATTGACAATGAAATCAGGGAAGGCAGAAGACAGTAGTCAGGAGCCAGAAGCCGGAAGGCAGAAGCCGGAAGTAAGAAGTAAGAAGTAAGAAAATATAGCATAATAGATCCCGTCGCACAGCAAATCAACAAATCAACATTTTCTCAACGCCTCAACACCTCAACGCCTCAACAACAAAAAACACTGTCATGTCGAACAGCCCGCCGGTGGCGGGATGAGAGACATCTATTCACGATGATAATGCCCTGATCCATGAACATATCGATATCCGAACAAGGAACGCCGATATGCGATTTTCGAAGGGTAAGAAGAGGTTGAGAGGGTAAGAGGATAAGAAGTTTAGTCAGCGGAATAAAAAATGATGGAGCAGGGACACGGCAACTTGTCAGGGCGTAGTTCCGGTTTATCGGAACGAAGCCTAACGCCGTGGCACAGCACCTCAACAACTTATTCATAATATGCTTTTTTAAATCTTTATATTTGCAAACACCGCCTATCTTCTTTACATTCAGATACTATTGAAAAACAGACGCTGACAATGACAGGCCCCTTGGGCAATCTGAGCATAAGGGAGAAATAAACGTAATATGTCGCATATAACCCCAAATAGAAAGAATAAACGACATATGGCGTATACACATACGTTGTGCCTCATTGTAAAGAAAAGTCCACCATATGAAAATATTCAAGATTGAAGTAGAGAATTACCGGTTATTAAAAGACTTTTCCATGGAGTTGGAAAAAGAACTCTCCTTGATAATTGGAAAAAACAACACCGGTAAAACCTCAATTCTGTCTGTTCTCGATAAGTTTGTGGGGCATTCAGAAAGACCCAAATTCACCTTTGATGATTTCAACATTGATTTCAAGAAAGTACTTAGAGATAAAATAGAAGCTGTAGATGCCATAGTTGAAAAAGACTATCAGCCATTAGGAATAAGGCTCCGGCTATTTATCAAATACACAGAGACGGATAACCTGTCCAGCGTCAGCCGGGTGATGATGGATTTAGACCCGGATAATAATGTTATTGTACTTGGCTTTGATTATACTTTGGACTATAACGGCTATACCCGCCTAAGGAAAGATTTCAGGGAATTTGAAGCAAAGGAAAAACAAAAAGAGCAGGAAAAGAATGGTTACAAACCTCGTTCATTAACCGATTTCTTAAAGTCAAATAATGCTGTATATTTTAAAACGGGTAGGCGTTCACTGGTCTTTGATCCGGCTACAAAGAAAGCAAGTGAGGATATGTCCATTGATCTTGAAACCGAAAAAATAAGTATTACAGATATTATCAATTTCAAATACATCAGCGCGAAAAGGGACGTTGCGAATAAGGATATTGACAAAACCCTTTCCGGTCAAACATCAAAAATATATAAGCGCTCAGAAACAAATGATGAGCAGAATAAAGCTTTTGAGGACTTCAAGGATAAATTGAGCGAAACAGATACCCATTTAAGTGGAATTTATAAGACACTTTTTAAAGGTATCGTAAAAAAGGTGAAGGATTTTGGTGGTGTAAAAATCAATGAATCAGAGATCGAAATAATATCTACGCTACAACACCGGGAATTGCTTGAAGGAAATACAACAGTTGTTTATAAACATGATGCGGATAATCATCTTCCTGAGCATTACAACGGATTAGGTTACATGAATCTCATCAGCATGATCTTTGAAATTGAGATTCTTGTTCATGAGTTCAAACGCGAAAAAGACAAGAAACCAGCAGATATAAACCTGCTTTTTATTGAAGAACCGGAAGCCCATACTCATCCCCAAATGCAATATGTTTTTATCAAGAACATCAAAAAACTACTTGAGGAGGGCATTAAACGGGAAGATGGCGAAAACAGGGAATTACAGTACATCATTTCCACACATTCAGCCCATATAGTAGCAGATAGTGATTTCGACACTATCAAGTATTTAAGAAAGGGTAATCAAAATGGAATAGTAGCCAGAAACCTGAAAGCCCTCAAGGATGAATATGATGAGGAGACGACACAATACCAGTTCCTGAAACAATATCTTACCATTAGCCGGGCAGAAATTTTCTTTGCGGATAAAGCCATTTTGATTGAGGGAGATACTGAACGCATACTTGTTCCAACTATTATGCGAAAGGTGGATATTGAAGAAGAAAAAAGGTATTCTGCAGCGGGTGAAAAGGACGAACACCTACCCTTGCTTTCTCAAAACATCTCCATTATTGAAGTTGGTGCGTACTCGCAGATATTTGAAAAATTCATTGACTTTTTAGGTATTAAAGCCCTTATCATTACTGACCTTGATGCTATAAATGGTGATGGCAAAAAATGTGATGTCGCAACCGGTGTAGGTTACAGTAATGAAGCAATTAAGTTTTTCTTCAATAGCCCCTCGCTGGCTGACCTTAAAGACTTTACGATTACCAATAAGATATTCAATAAGATAGCTGGTGTCTGGACGAACCAAGCTGACGGCCAACTTTGTGTCGTTTATCAAACGGAGGGAAACGGTTATAACGCAAGAAGTTTTGAGGACGCATTTATTCATATCAATAAAGTGTATGTAAACGACAACAAGGCCGGATTTAGAGGTCTCCAAAATAAGGAGCTTTTTGAAAACGGAACTGGTACATACGAGTTGGCTGAAAGGTGCATAAAGAAAAAAACCCACTTCGCTTTGGACATCTTGTATCACAGCAATGCTGATTTTAGTAATTGGGAAATTCCAGCTTATATCAAAGAAGGTTTACTATGGTTGAAGAAAGACAGAAATTAGAGCCGGAAGTGCAGGAAATTTTCCAGTGCATTGATAACAAGCGTAACTTCTTGCTAAGCGGAGGCGCAGGGAGCGGTAAAACCTATTCTTTGGTTCAGGTTATCCGGCAAGTTATTGCTGAAAACCCCACTGCTAAGGTAGCCTGCATGACATACACTAATGCGGCAGTTAAAGAAATTGAAGAGCGTGTAAATCACAATAATTTGAATGTTTCCACCATCCACGATTTTTTGTGGGACAATATCAAACATTTTCAAAAAGAACTCAAGGCTGCTATCATTGCCTTAGCGAATGATGAAAATGCCAAGATATCAATTAATGAAGACAGTCCGATACCAGACAATTATTTTGACCAACTGGAAGAAGATATTCAGTACAAAGAGTATTTAAAGCTCAAAGAGGGAGTAATTTCCCATGACGAACTAATACTTGTTGCAAACCATCTTTTTGGAAAATACCCTAAACTGAGTGCTATTGTTAAAGACAAATACCAGTTCATTTTTATTGACGAGTACCAGGATACAAATACGGCAGTAGTAGATATTTTTCTGAATCATTTTAAGAAAAGTGAAAAGAAAAACCTTGTGGGTTTTTTCGGAGACGCTATGCAATCCATTTATGATGATGGTATTGGTAATCTTGATCAATATAAAGGAGACGCGGCAGACACAGTAAAGGAAGTCAAGAAAGCCCAAAACAGAAGAAGCCCCCGAAAAATAATTGATCTGGCAAACAGACTAAGAACGGACGGTATAACCCAACAACCTTCAACTGATGGAAGAGCACCGAACATGACGGATGGTCAGGTAAAGGAGGGTAGTATTCTGTTTATTCATTCAGCCAACGGTGATGTTTCTGCGGTAATGCAGTACTTAACTGAAACTCACGGATGGAATTTTAACAATGTGGAAGAAACAAAAGAGTTGAATCTGACCCACAACCTGATTGCGGATAAAGCAGGGTTTCGGACACTCATGGATATTTATGACAAGGATTTGATATTGAGTTACAGGGACAGAGTTAAGAAATATATCAAGGATAAGGCAATCATTATTGATTTTTCTCAAAACACATTTGGAGAAGTTATCGCAATCTTGGCTGCTGGTAAAACTGGTAGAGGATTAAGTGCAGTTAATCCAACAGCTTCCATGCAAACTTTTCAAAAATGTATGTCAATAAAGACCAATTATTGGATGACAAAAAACAGAATGAGGATGACGAGAACAAAAAAGGCTCAAAGCGGGACAATCTGATAAAGCATCTTTCAAATGTTCAAAACAATATCATGCTTTACCAAACCGCTAGGTATAATGAATTTTTGCGAGTTACTGATTACAAAGACAAAATTATAAGCATAGCAGCCAAAGGAATATTGAAGGACAATATTGAAAGCCTAATCAATGTCGGAAACAAAACCATTGAAGAAGTGATCAATGATGCACATGAAAAAGGGATTTGTCTTAAAGACGATAAATTAGAGGATTTCAAAGTAAAAAAGGAATACCTGTACAATAGGGTAAAAGAAGTTCGGTATAGCGAGTTTCAAAAGCTGTACGAATATTTGGAGGGCAAAACACCATTTTCCACCCAGCACAAAACCAAAGGAACAGAGTTCGATAATGTTCTGGTCATTTTGGATAACGGAGGCTGGAATAAATACAACTTTGAGAATATGTTTCTGAATGTAGGAACAGAAAGAGTTTTAGAAAGAACGCAAAAAATTTTCTATGTATGCTGTACAAGAGCTAAGGAGAATTTAGCTGTATTCTATCATAACCCAAGGCCACAAGTAGTAGCTAAGGCAACGGAATGGTTTGGTATTGATAATGTTGTTAACCTATAACAGAAAATGGAAAGGAATGATTACCAAATTGTAAGAACAACGAAGGCACAACATCACCTATGCCCAATAATAATAAAAAAATAATCGCTGATTTAATTGGAATTACGAATGTTTGATGCTATATTTGATAGTATCAAATGATAGTATCAATGAGACCACCCTACAAAATCACTCCAAAAATCCTAAAACTGACCTCCTCTGTTTCCGAGAAAATCGGAGAGGTGAACGCTAACCTTATCCGTAAGCCATCACCTTATTTAAGAAAACAAAATAAGATCAAAACAATTCATTCCTCTTTAAGCATTGAAGGAAATACTTTAACCCTGGAACAAGTTTCCGCTCTGGTTGAAAACAAAAGAGTAACAGGACCCAAAAAAGATGTTTTAGAGGTTTTAAATGCAATCAAAGTATATGATAACATCGCTTCTTATGAACCTGCTTCCTCAAAATCGTTTTTGAAAGCGCATAAAGACTTAATGGAGGGGTTAATAGAAAACCCCGGAAAGTACAGAAATCAAGACGTGGGAATATTTCAGGGTTCACGGGTTGCCCATATAGCATCCCCCGCCAAGAACGTGACTTATTTGATGGATGATCTGTTTACATATCTAAAAAGCGATGATGAGTTAAGCTTGATCAAAAGTTGTGTTTTTCACTACGAAATGGAGTTCATTCATCCGTTTTTGGACGGAAACGGCAGAATGGGAAGATTGTGGCAAACGGTCATTCTACTGAACAAGCACCCTGTTTTCGAATTCTTACCTTTTGAAACCCTGATCAGCCAAACCCAACAAGATTATTATGATGCTTTAGGAAAAAGTGATCAGGAAGGGAATTCAACTGTTTTCATTGAATATATCCTGGATGTTATCGAAAAATCCCTGATCGAACTTCTCAACTTCAACAATCGTATTTTACATGACACTGACAGGCTGGAATATTTTATTTCTCTGGGAATTAAGGAATTTTCCAGGAAAGATTATATGAATGTGTTTAAAAACATCTCCTCTGCAACCGCAAGCAGGGATTTGAAAAAAGGCCTCGAAATGAACTTATTTGAAAAAACCGGGACAAAGAACAAAACGATCTATAAACAAACGATTTAATTATTGGTCATAACAAGGAAGCGTGAATGGGGGTCGATTTTTTCGGACATAAAATGAATGTACCCCCCTCCCGCTTTTGTCACATTTATTCCACTTTCATCCCGGCCGAAAGGTCCGCGCCGCTCATCCGGTCCGACACATGCATATTGCGCCGGCCGGGGGACTGCAGTTCCCGCGGCAGGAAGTAAGCGTTATATTTTGTGGCTTAATGGTAGAAAATGAGCGTAAACAAAGTAATAAAAGTAATATTTGACAACATAACTGTCGTAAATAAATTAAACTTGTGAAATCAACAGACCCCTTCTTTTCTTTTCTGACAAAAGCAACGGTGTTAAGAATCAAGTTCAAAATCAGAATTTTTCATCAATGAATTGATTGCAATGATCATTTTTCTCATCACGGCAATCCTTGCGACTTTTT
>Ga0334882_1003321_pt1 | contig 14878 bp, 13 predicted proteins | sample GraSluR1_MG_5_FD_207226 | JGI IMG/M metagenome (GOLD analysis project Ga0334882, IMG submission 207226) | Sludge microbial communities from methane-producing bioreactor in Wageningen University, Netherlands - Granular Sludge_15_04-R1 | ecosystem: Engineered > Bioreactor > Anaerobic >... | reverse complement strand
ATCAGGCTTAGTACCGCCGCGGCATAACCGGAACCGGTGCCGACCTCCAGTACGCTCTTTTCTGGCGCCAGTTCCAGGAGTTCCGCCATCAACGCCACGATGTAGGGCTGGGAGATGGTCTGCCCCTGCCCGATGCCCAGCGGTCCGTCCATGTAGGCGATGTCTTCGTCGCCTGCCGCCACAAACAGTTCACGAGGCACCGTGCGCATCGCATCCAGCACGGCTTCATTCTTGATCCCCATGGAAATCAGATCTCGATCGACCATTTGATTGCGCAATTCTGCATACGGTTTCATGATTTTTCACTTTCTATTTTGATTATACAGACCCTCCTGCTACAATCAAACCGATAGCTCGAAAAGGATTGACAGCATGGCACATATTTTTCAGATCAACACCTCCCCCGGCGGATTGCCGAAATGGGCGCAGCAAGAGGCTTTCATCAGTGAATTGTTCGTGGGCGAAGATGGACACAATTACAAAGGGCATGGCGGGCCGAATGCGGCGGTATGTTTGTTCTCGTTAGAGCGCGTGCTGGCGCTGCAGGCAGAAGGACACCCGGTTTTTCCGGGCGCGCTGGGGGAAAATCTCACCATCACGGGGTTGGATTGGGAACAACTGCAGGCCGGCACGCAATTACAGGTGGGGGAGGTGGTGCTGGAGATCGTCAGTTTTGCCACGCCCTGCCCCAAATTGAAACCATATTTGACTGACATCATGGCGGTATCGCAGGAGCAGCGTCCCGGCTGGGGCCGGCCTTACTGCAAGGTACTGCAGACCGGCACCGTGCGCATCGGTGACGAAGTGCGTGTCATCGCGGTTTAACGTATGAAGCAAAGCATTGCTGCGGTCACGCTGGTTGTTCGCGATTACGACGAAGCGATTGCCTTTTACACCCGCCAGCTTGGGTTCGATCTGACCGAAGACACCCCGTTGGGGGAAGGCAAGCGCTGGGTGAGGGTCACACCGGCAGGAGCGCATGGAACCTCTCTCTTGCTGGCAAAAGCAGATACCCCCTCACAGGTGAATGCTATCGGCAACCAGACCGGTGGACGGGTTTTTTTGTTTTTGCAAACTGACGATTTTTGGCGTGATTACCAACAAATGCGCGCGGCGGAAGTCAGATTTCTGGAGGAGCCAAGAGAAGAATCGTATGGTACAGTGGTAGTGTTTGAGGATCCATTTGGCAATCAGTGGGACTTGTTAGAACTGAAAGATTAAGAGCAGCGCAGACTTCGCAAGGAACCAATTTTCTTACACAGTTCTAAGACCTGGATGGTATCATGCGAAATAACATGCGGTACAATTAAAAATTGTACGCGAAATAAGAAACTTGTAGGAAAGAGAACAAACCATGCCCCAGACAAAATTTGCCTGCCCGCAATGCGGTCAACCCATTGTTGCCGAAGTAAACCAGCTGATCGATGTCGGTCAGCAGCCTGAATTAAAAAGACAATTGCTCAGCGGCCAGGCAAACCTGGCTGTGTGCCAGAGTTGCGGTTATCAGGGTCCGATCCAGTCGCCGATCGTCTATCATGATCCCGCCAAAGAGCTGCTGCTGACTTATTTCCCGCCTGAAATGCACGTTTCTCCCCCGCAGCAGGAACAGATCATCGGCCCGTTGATCCGCCGTGTGGTGGATAACCTCAAACCGGAGCAGCGCAAAGCTTACCTGTTCAAACCGCAGACTATGTTGACCTACCAGCGTTTGCTGGAAGTGGTTCTCGAAGCCGATGGCATCACGTCAGAGATGATGAAGCGCCAGCAGGACCGTTTGAATCTGCTGCAGCGCCTGGTGGGCATGGAAAATGACAGCCGCAAACATGTCGTTGAGCAGGACATGCACCTGGTGGATGAAGAATTCTTCCAGATGCTGAACAGCCTGGTGCAAATGACCATGGCGCAGGGCGATGAGAACGGCGCGCAAGTCCTGATCGGCTTGCAGCAATTCCTGTTTGAAAACACCCCCAAGGGCAAAGAACTGAAATCACAGGTGGAAGAGGCGCAAGCCGCTATCCAGTCGTTGCAGGATGCCAGCAAAGACGGCGGGTTGACGCAGGAGAAACTGCTTGACCTGATCGTTGACGCGCCCAGCGACATCCGCCTGGTGACGCTGGTCAATTATGCTTTCCAGGGACTGGACTACACTTTCTTCTCACTGCTCGCGCAGCGCATCGAAAAAGCCAGCGGTGAAGAACGCGAACACCTCACCCAGCGGCGCGACAAGGTGCTGGAGATGCGCCAGGAAATTGAGCGCGAACTGGCAGAGCAAACCGAAGAGATCCGCAAGATGATCAATGAGATCATTGCGGCAGAGGCGATGGAAGAAGCGTTGATGGAGCATGCCAACCAGATTAACCAGGCATTTGTCGAGGTACTGCAATCTGAATTACAACTTGCACAGCAGAAATTGCAGATCGAGCGTGCCAACAAGCTGGAGCAATTGCTGGATCTGATCCTCGAAGCCAGCCAACCACCCGCCGAGATCGTCTTTGCGCAGTCATTGATGGAAACCGAAGATGATGAGGCGCTGGACACGTTGCTGAAAGAGAACGACGAAAAAGTGGATGACCAGCTGGCGCAGACCCTGGGCATGTTGATCCAGCAGGTGGAAGCCCGTGAGGATATCGATGAAGACACCAAAAAACGCCTGGAGACCATCTACGGCAAGGTGTTGAAGATCACCATGCGCAAAAACCTGGCGAAATAAGCCTGTCAAACTAAAAAAATGACCCCAGCCCTTCACTGAACGGCTGGGGTTTTTGCATCTACAGCGGAGAGAATGGCTGTATTTACTGCTCTTTTTCGCCCAGGCTGCGGATCACGGCCAGGCCGGCGTTGTTTTGTGCCACGCGCGGGCTGCCCCAGTATTCAACACTGGCAGCACCGTCGCAATTGAGGGAGAGGGTTTCCACCGCCCACACGGTGATGGAGGAAGCGCCGCTGACCTTGACCGAGGCATCGTCGCTCCTCAGGTCACCGGCGTTATACGAGCCGCTGCCATCGATGCGCACGTTCTGCACAGTCACCTCACCGGCAAGGTTGGCGTTGCCCATACCGCTGATGACCAGTTCCAGCAGATCGGCGTTCAGCTCTTCCACCTGCAGGTTGCTCATGCCGGAGATATCCACATTGAATTCACTCACTTCCAGCGATTGGATGGACCAGTTGGCGGCGCCCGCCACTTTCAGGACCAGTTCATCGCTGACCACACTGCCCACTTCGAGATCGTTGCTGCCGTTACAGATGATGGTGATCTTGTCGCCGTTGAGTTCTTCCATGCTGGCGCGGATGGCGCCAGAGAGCTGCAGCTCTGACAGTTCAGGCAGGGTCAAATAGATTTGCGGGGTTTTGGTGGGGATCAGCCCGGTGAACCAGCCCTTTTTGGGGCGGATGATCAACCGGTCGCCTACCACGATGGTTTCCAGCCGGTCGAGGTATTCCTGTTCGGCTTCGATGACCAGCGAGGGGGTTTCGCCCTGTTCAAAATGCAGCATACCGAAACCGTCAATTTCAACCGTACTGACTGCGGTGATTGTGCGGGTTTCTTCAACCACAATGCCGGAGCCGCGTTCAATATTAAAACTCAGCGCCTGCTGCAAGCCGTTCAAAGAACAGAAGCAGGCTGTGCTCAATACCGCCATGGCGGTTGCCAATAAAACTAAGATATGTTTTTTCATCTCATCAGACCTTTCATTCAATACATTTTCTTTTCGTTTCTACTATTGAATACGCATTCTTTCAGATTGGGTTGCACATTGCGGCTGGGATGTTACAATAATCTGGACTTTCACCTGCCAGGAATGGTTGCCCATGCGCATATTGACCGCCATCAAACAAGTACCTGAAACCAGCAACGTTACCATGGATGCTGAGACTGGCACCATGCAACGCAGCGGACTGGAGGCGATCATCAACCCGCTTGACCTGTATGCCATCGAAACCTCCCTGCGCATGAAGGAAACCTGTGGCGGCAGCGTCACCGTGATCACGATGGGGCCGCCCAAAGCAGACCAGGCTTTGCGCGAAGCGGTGGCGATGGGCTGTGATGATGCCGTGCTGCTGTCTGATCGCCGCTTTGGCGGGGCGGACACCTGGGCAACCGCCTACACGCTGGCACAGGCGGTGCGTGCCCTGGGAGGATTTGACCTGATTGTGTGCGGCGAACGCGCCACGGATGGCGATACCGGACAGGTGGGACCAAGCCTGGCGGCGCTGCTGGATATCAACCTGGCAACCTATGTCAGCCACGTTCAATCAATGCAAGATGGGCGTTTGCGCGTGGAACGATTGACAGAAGAGGGGCGTCAGGTACTGGCGCTGCCGATGCCAGCGCTGCTGACCGTGATTAAAGAGATCGCTTCGCCGCGCCTGCCCACACTGGACGGGATGAAACGCGCGCGGCGTATGCATATGCCTGTGTGGAAACCGGAAGACATCCATGCCGATCCTGCCAAAATCGGCTTGCATGGCTCGCCCACCCGTGTGGTCAAGATCGCCAGTCCCAAAATAACTCGGCAGAGCGAACGTATTGATGCCGCCACAGCCGAAGACATCGACCGCGCAGCCGCGCGCTTCTGGCAGTATCTGCAGGAACATGACCTGACCGGGGGCAGTCATGACTGAGGCAGTGTGGGTACTGGCTGAATGCGGGCAGGATGGGGGGTTGTCCCCGGTTTCGTTTGAGCTGCTTGCCTGGGGGCGCGGGCTTGCAGATGACCTCAAAGGTTCACTGACCGCGGTGGTACTCACTGCAAATGACGATGAGGGGCAATGGCAGCGTTTGATCGCGCAGGGAGCAGACCGCGTGATCGTGGTGCAGGCGCCAGCACTGGCGGTGTTCCGCCCGCGACCGTATGCGCAGGCACTGGCGCATCTGGTGTGCACGCATCAACCGCAGGTATTTTTGGCGGCGGCCACCACCACCGGACGCACGGTGATGCCGTATCTGTCGATGCTGGTGGATGCCGGATTGACCGCTGACTGCACCGGACTGGCCATTGAAGCGGAGAGCGGGCTGCTGCTGCAGACACGTCCTGCTATCGGCGGCAACATCATGGCCACCATCAAGACCCCCACGGCGCGCCCGCAGATGGCGACCGTGCGCCCGCGTTCGCGCAAAGCCCTTGCGCCAGACAGCGCGCGAAAGGGCGAGGTTGTATATGCTGACGTACCGCCAACATTGCTGGCGACGGATGTAGAGCAGGTTGATTTTGTCCCCCACACAGCGCAGGACGCCATCGAAGCCGCCGAGGTGGTGGTGGCGGGCGGACGTGCGCTGAAATCCACGGAGAATTTTGTGCTGCTGAAACAGCTGGCAGAGCGTTTGGGCGGCACGGTGGCGGCATCACGCGTGCCGGTCGATTACGGCTGGCAGCCCTATCCGCGGCAGGTGGGTTTGAGCGGCAAGACCATCTCGCCGCGCCTGTATATCGCCTGCGGCATCAGCGGCGCCATCCAGCACCTGGCGGGTATCCAGACCGCTGACCATATCATTGCCATCAACAAAGACCCCGACGCGCAGATCTTCCAGGTGGCGGATCTGGGCATTGTGGGTGATTTGTTTGACATTTTACCAATTATTCTCGAATACCAAACACAACATAAAACGGAGGAAACCTATGAGTAGCTTATTTGAACGGCTTGGCATTCAGACCTATTGTTTTCGGGTGTTTCAAACCCAAGAGGAATTATTCGATGCCCTGAAGGCTTGCGGCGTGCGGCGTATGGAGTTGTGGCCCGGCCATTACAACCCGGCAGAACGCGACGACCACCGTGATTTTCTGCTGCGCTGCGCCAACGAGGGCATTCTGGTATCGACCTTCGGCGTGATCGGCTTTTCGGATGAGGCGGTGGCGCGCAAAACCTTTGCCTTCGCGCAGGCAGCCGGTTTTGACACCATCAACGTCGATTTCACCGTCGAGCAGATCCCGCTGGTGGAGGAACTGTGTGAAGAATACGGCAAGCGTGTGATGGTGCACAACCATGGGCGCAAACACCGCTGGGGACCGATCACGGAATTGCAGAAGTTATTCCAGGCGACTTCCCCCAATATCGGTTTGTGTCTGGATACCGCCTGGATGCAGGACAGCGGCGAGGATCCGGTGCAGGTAGCCAAGCATTTTGCCGACCGCCTGTATGGTGTGCACATCAAAGATTTCATCTTTGACCGCGCCGGCAAACCCGAAGACGTGATTGTAGGCAGCGGAAACCTTGACCTGCCTGCCTTGATGGGTTTTCTGCATGAGAGCGATTTTGCGGGCACGCTCACGCTGGAATACGAGGGCGACTACAGCGACCCGATCCCAGCCACACGCCAGTGTGTGGAGGCGGTTAAAGCGGTTTGTGACAGGTTGTAACCCCTGGCAGAACATATAGGTCACAGGCGCTATGGCACCTGTGACCATTTTCTTTAATTATGAGTTTTAATGTACAATTAAGCCATTGATTGCACAGAAAATCTGGAAACCATGGCTGTCAGACCTTCTCCTCGCTTATTGATTGTGATCCATAACGATGAAACCCTGCGGATGATCGGCAAACCGTCGCTCGAATCCGCTGGCTATGACCTGCTGATTTGCGCGACGCCAGACGAAGCCCTGGCGCACGCCGTTGCCTTTCAACCGCATGTGATGCTGCTTGACCACGATATGGCTGGCTTGAGCGGGCGTGACCTGATGCTGGCGCTGCGCGCCGAAGGCATTCAGGCGCCTGCTGTGGAGCTGATGTCGAAGGGCGATCCGGAAGATATTGTGCAATCCTACCGCGTGGGCGTGCAGGAAGTAATCCTGAAACCTTTCCGCGAGACGGAATTATTTACCGTGATAGAACAGGTCATGGATGAGGTGCGTGAAGACAGCGAGCGTGAAGCGCTGGCGGAGCAGCTGCGCGAAGCCAACTACCGACTGGAGCTGACCGCGCGTGAAATGAAGGCGCTGGTCGATATCCAGAATGTCCTGCATACCAGCCGCTCAGAGTTTGATGCCGTTGAACAGGTGCTTGCTATTTTGATGACTGCCACCGACAGCCACCGCGGGTGGGTGGTGCTGGAAAGTTTTGAGACGCAGCAGTTTCTGTTGGCAGCCAGCCGCAACATGCCGCAGAGTGTAACCGCCGCGCTGCACAAGCAGTGGATGGACAAACTCAGCGCCAGGGTGTTTGAAAGTGGCGAGGCCTGGGTGGCTGGTGAAAGTGACCTGCAGGCTGTCAATCTGGAACGGCTGGGTGCACTGGTGATGGTGACGCCTATCAAGGTGCAAAACCGCCTGATCGGCACGATAGCGCTGGCAAAACGCGGCAAGATCGACTACAGCAAGAACATGCACCAGTTGGTGCAGACCGCCTGTCATTTTACGGCGATGTTTCTGCTCTCTAACCGCCTGTTCAGCGGGCTGCGCGCGCGTGATCAACAGATAGAACAAACGCGCAATGAGGCCCGCGAGGCGCTCAGCGCACAGCTGCTGCCGTTGATACAGGACAGCATCATCGCCTTGAGCCATTTTTCGGCGGCGCGCATGCTGACTTTGAACCAGTATGAACGAGGCGCGGTGAAAAATGTGCGTTTTGCGCTGCAGCGCATGCGCACCCTGCTCGGTAAAAAATAATCTTCCTTCATTGTCTGGCATAGGAATTGCATCAGAATGGTTGACAGCGCTTTGGCTGGTTGAGATTCATGGAGTGTGTTTGTTTGTTGTTTTTTTGCCACTTATGCTATATTGGATTCACCGAGGCAGATTGCTGCCGTCTTTCTGGCAACAAGAAATAAACACCTGAACGTTCAGGAGAAGTAGAATGAAGAAAAAAATGCGAAAAATTTCACTGTTAACTATAATCGTTGTGCTGGCTGGTTTGCTGCTGCTGGGCGGCTGCAACCGCCCCAAGACCACCGAACCGGTGGTGATGCCCACCCTGGCCATTCCGATCGCCACGCTGGACATTACCGACACCGCTGAGGAAGAGGCTGAGGTAGACAACGGCATCGAGATTATCGAAGAGGTGGAAGAACCCGAGGGCGAAGAAACCGAAGAAGAAGCTGAAGTGCCGGTGGAAGAAGTAACCCCCGAACCTGAGCCAACTGAAGTAACCATTCCCGAGATCACCCGCCCCGAGAGCTACACGCTGCAAGCAGATGAATTCCCTTATTGCATCGCGCGCCGCTTTGATGTGAATATCACCAGCCTGCTGGCTCTCAACGGCTTGAGCACAAATTCTGTGCTTTCTCCGGGTGCCGTGTTGAAGATTCCGCAGGACAGCGTCTGGAATACAGCAGCGCACGGTGCACGTGCCCTGCGCGCGCATCCCGCTACCTACACCGTCAGCTGGAACGACAACATCTACAAAGTGGCCTGCTACTACGGCGATGTGTCACCTGAGCAGATCATCGCTGCCAACGACCTGGTAGCCCCGTATGTAATCAGCCAGGGGCAGGTGCTGCAAATTCCTTGATACGTAAGTCTTTTTCATTTTGACCTCCTTTTCTTATAAAAGACCGGCGCAGTGCCGGTCTTTTGTCGTTTTCGTGGTTCTTGTGAAGGGGTTAGAAGGTCAGCAGGCGGAAGGCCGCCTGAATCTGGCGATGGTGGCGGATATTTTCAAGGAAGGTGCGCCGCAGAGGTGAACCTTCGGGGATGAGGTCATGCTTGCGCATCATCTCTTCATGGGCGCGGCGGATGAAGGGCAGGGCGTCGTTACGGCGTCCGCGGGCGATGAGAGCCTGCCCCATGCGGTAAAGGATCCACTCACCGGTGATTTCAGAGGCATTCGTATAGCCGTAATCTTCGTAAATGGACACCGACAGTTCGGCGGTTGCCAGTGATTGATCGAGATGGTATTGGCGGCGCTCTTTTTCTTCGTCACTGAGGTTCTTTTTACCCCCCAGCAAGGCTGCCAACTTGCGGTGGACGGAGCTGGCATGTGAGGCGGCTGCCATGCGGTACTGGTGTGAAATGCCATGATCGAGTGCCAGACGGTCGATATCCTGCGCCAGTTCCAGCGCCACCATCAGCCGCTGCAAATCGTCCTGTTCATTGTTCAACATGATCTGCACCAGTTGGTAGCCCACCCGCGCCAGTTCCATGGTGTAATCAACGGTCAACGGCTGAGATTCATCCAGTGTTGCCTGGGCTTTTTCCTGGTTGTCCAGTTCCACATAGGCTTGCGCCAGGCGCAGCATGGCAAACAAACGCGAAGGCGCTGAGCCCAACAGGCGGATGCTTTCCTGCAGTTGTTCCAGACCCAGGTCGTAATCACCCAGATAAATCGCGCGGATCATGCCGCAATTCATCAATGAATTGCCCTCGGCAATGCGGCTGCCGATCTGACGGCTGAGTTCGAGTCGCTTCTCTTCATAATCGACCAGCCAACGGTGATAATCGCCGGTGCGTTCGAAGGAGGGGCCGATCACACTGAGCACATTCATCTGCGCCAGCGGGTCATCCACCCGGTCGCTGAGGGTCAGGGCCTGATCTACATAGCGCATACCTTCATCGGTCTGGTCATGCCCCAGCAGGTAATAGCCGAAGTTCAGCAGAATGTTGAATTCCATGTTGACATCGCCCAGCTCACGCGCGAGGGAGAGCGCCTGCATGGCGGGTTCATACACATTCTGGTTGCTGGCGTTAGCACGCAGGAAGGTAATCTTGACCAGCGTTTCCATTTCGCGCTGGCGGTCTTCCAGCTTGCGCGAAAGATACAGGGCTTCTTCACACATGTTGCCCATGCGTTCTGATTCTTCCACGGTGAACAGGCTGAAAGTGGAAGGATAGGCGAACATGAGGATGGCGTCGATGCGCAGGCTGGGTTCGCCTGCCAGTTCTTCTTCGGTCAGGCGCAGGACTGCCTCGGCGTCTTCCTGTGAACCGCGCACATCGGCCATCATCAGCCGCAGCCAGCGGCGCTGCGAAAGAATATCAAAGCGCGTCCGCAGGATTTCTTTGCGTTCTTCGCCTTCTACACCTTCCGCCAGCGCCTGGTTGACCTTTAACGCCTGGTCGAGGTGGTAGAGGGCTTCTTCGTTGGCATGCAGGTTTTCGGCAATTTCAGCCGCCTTGACATGGTAGGTCATCTGCTTCTCCGCTACGCCAGCCATCTCGAAATGGTGCGCCAGGTAGGCATAGATCTGGTTGAGGTTCGAGACTTTGTTGGCATGCTCCTCAAGCCATTGTTCAATGATCTCGCCGCACTGGCGGTGGTAGGCGCTGCGCTGCGGTTTCAGCAGGCTTTCATAGGCGGCTTCGCGCATGAGGGTTGAAACAAAGGTGAAGCGCATGCCCATGTCTTCTTCGATGAATTCTTCGCGGATGAGCTGGTGGCGCTGCAGACCGGTCAGGTGGCGGTTCAGGGTGTCTTCATCCATGCTGAGCATGCGCAGCAGCAAGGTGTGCCAGAAGCGCGTGCCCATTACCGATGCCACCTGCAGCACATGCCGTTCTTCTGCTGACAAATTGGCGATGTATTCCTGCAGGATGCCTTGCAGGCTGTCGGGCAGTTCGTTCAGTTCGCGGTCAGGGTCGAGGTCATAGGTGCCGCTTTCTTCATTGAACACCAGTACGCCTTTGTCGATCATGGTGAAGAGAATCTCACGCAAATAATAGGGGTTGCCTTCGCTGCGTTGATAGATATAGTCACGTTCATCTTTGTCGAGCGAGTCTGACCCGAGGATCTGGTCGATCAACTGGTTGCTTTCGTCGGCAGTCATGGGCTTGACCTCGATCCATACCAGGCGGTGAGGATATTCGGTGCCCAGGTAATGACGGAAATTCCACGCCGGAGAATTGCGCACCGGCCGCATGGTCATCAGCCACATCACCGGAACAGAGTCGCTCAACGGCAGGCAGAATTTGAGCAGGTCAAGCGAAGGTTCATCGCACCAGTGCAAATTGGAAAATACCAGCACCAGTGGTTTGATGCGTGTCAATGTCTGTACCCATTCGCGTATAGCTTCGTAAAAATGGCTCTGGTACAGCTGGGCTTCCTGTTGTTCGAGATAGTGGGTTTTTTCCTCTTCCATAGGCAGGTCGAGGAAATGGCTCAGGTAAGCCACCAGTCCATTTTGTTCCTGCGGCCAGTGTCTTTCCATGAAGCTGTAGAATACTTCCGAAGCGCTGGCATGGTGTTCTTCCTGCAGTGAACGCAGCCAGAATTGCAGCAGGTCGAACCACAGGGCATAGGGCCAGGCCTGGCCGTACGAGCGGCAGGCGCCCACACACCAATAATGCGGTTCCTGGTGGTCATGGGTTTCTTCGCCCCTGGCGCGTGCTTGCAGGATGTGTTCGCGGCGGATTTCCTGGCGCACATGGTTGATCAGATAGGATTTGCCCATGCCTTTGTCGCCATTGATCATCACAATGGAGCCATTGCCGTTGGTGAGATCCAGGATGCTTTCATGCAGGGTTTCGACCACGTTGGTTCTGCCGATCCAATGGGTGGCACGGGTGGCGGCGCGCAATGATTGTTCTTTGAAGCGCAGCGGGCGATAGACAGCCACTGGTTTTGAAATGCCCTTCACTTCGATCTCGCCCAGCGATTCATAGTCGAATTGCCCCTGGGTGAGGTTGTAGGTATACTCGCTGACCAGCACCGTGCCGGGTTCGGCAGAGCTTTCCATGCGGGCTGCCACGGCGATGGCTTCGCCCATGGCAGTCTTTTCAAGGTGCTGCTCGCTGCCGATGCTGGTGACGATCACCTCACCGGTATTGATGCCGATGCGCAGGCGCAGGTCAACCTCGGGATATTCTTTCTTGAGTTGTTTGGCAAACTGGTGGAAAGAACGCTGGGTCATCAGCGCAGCCAGCACGGCGCGTTCCGGGTCATCTTCATGTACGGAGCGCGCGCCAAAGAACGCCAGCACACCATCGCCGCGGTATTGGTCGATCTCACCGCCCATGCGGTAGATCTCGGCTTCTAACACCTGGAAGATGTGGTTCATCACCCGCACCCAGGCTTCATTGCCGATGACTTCCATCAGGCGGGTGGAGTTCTGCACATCCGCCAGCAGCACGGTTGCCATGTGACGCTCACCGACCAGTTCACGCGGGGTGATCTCGGCGAAAGGCCCTGCCGTCTGCGGCCTGGTGGTCGGGATGGTTTCTGCCGGAACGGTAAGACTGGCTGGCACTGGTTTGGGACGCGCGCCTGCCAAGAGGGCAGTTCCTTCGGTGGCAGACAGGTTGGTGCCGCACATACCGCAATAGCGCGCCAGCGGCGGGTTGGCAAATTGACAATTCGGACAGTATCTGGCAAGGGTAGTGCCACACATGACGCAGAAACGCATGTTCTCTTCGTTATTGTGTTGACAGTTGGGGCAGACAATGACAGCCATAAACCGGTTTCCTTCCTTCTCTATTATAGCGGATATTTATCGTCTATAATGGGTCTGACCAATTGTTAACCTTACAGGATGGTGCCTATGTCAGAAATTTCAATCACTTCACGCGAAACCCATTACTGCGGTAAAGCCTTTGATGTTGAAAAAGTGACCTTCAACATGCCCAACGGCAAGCAGCCGACCTACGACCTGGTGGTGCATCCCGGGGCAGTGGTGGTGCTGCCCATTGACGGCGAGGGCAACATCCTGTTCGTGCGCCAATGGCGGTTGGGGGCAGAGCAAGACTTGCTGGAACTGCCCGCCGGCACTCTCAACCCACAGGAAGCGCCCATCGAATGCGCGCGGCGTGAAGTGCGTGAAGAAACCGGCATGGCAGCGGCGCAATTGACACAGATCGGGTCTTTTTACCTGACACCGGGCTATTCCAATGAGCATCTGTTCATCTTTCTGGCACAGGGACTCAGCCCGGCACCCTTGCAGCAGGATGAAGACGAACTGATCGACCTGGTGCGCATTCCCATTCAGGATGCCTACCAGATGGCTGCCGATGGCAGGATCATGGACGGCAAAACCCTCGCCTCGCTGCTGCTGGCAGAGGGTTTGATCCGCTGAGTTTGTTGCCTGAACGTTCTTAATCCTGTCCGAAGAAGATCACGCGCATCGACAGATAGATGAAGTACAGGACAGTCAGGTAGATGGCGGTTTTCTTGCCGGCCCTGCCCTTGTTGAACCACAGAACGCCCCACAGGATGGCGCCAGTGATGGTTTCCCATGGCAGGTCCCAGAAGACTAACGGGCGCGGCACCCAGTAGGTGGAGATAATGGCGCCGCCGCCGATGGCGACCAGCGGGTTGGTGATGTTGGAGCCGATCAGGGTGCCCAGTGGAATGCCGGCATCGCCTTTACGGATGCCGGAGACGGCGGTGATCAGTTCAGGCAGTGCTGAAGCGATGCCCAGGGTGACCACGCCGATCAAGGAACCGCTGATGCCGGTGTTTTCCACGATGCCTTCGGTGGCTTGCAGCGCCACCATGGCACTGGCGACCGTTACCACCATGGCCAGCACGGCGATGGTGGCATCGCGCAGGGCTTCTTTGCCATTCGCAGGCACACCTTCCGGAAGCTCGCCTTCAGGGGTGAAGCCGTGGTCTTCTTCCTTGTAATGCTTGCGCTCATCATAATAAAGAAAGGCCACATACGCCAGGAAGGAGCCGAACAGGATCAGCCCGTCAATGCGGGAATAGGTGCCGTCAAGGCCCAGAATGATGCACATCAGGGTGGTTAGGATCATCGGCAGCATGGTCTTCCATAAGAAATAGCGTTTGAAGGTCAATGTGCCGGCGATGAAGATCACAATTGCCATGATCAGGGTCTGCTGGATGACATCTGAGCCGATGTTGGCGCCCAGCACAACGGCAGAACTGATTTCATAGTCCAATGTCCCGCGCAGGATGCCGACTGAAGCGGTGAAATGGGCGGCAATTTCGGGGATGCTGGTGGCCAGCGACACCACGGTGACGCCCACAAAGGTGGTGGACAGGCGGTAAAAACCCGCCAAGCCGGTCAGTTTGGTCACCGCCACATCGGCGCTGAGCACCAACACGGCGATGGAAATCAGCCCGACGATCACTGTCAGCCAGATATTTGCAAAAATAAATTCAAACATGTTTTTCTCTCTCTTCTCCAAGTTAACAATAAAAAAAGAACCGCAGTTTTTCCCGCGATTCCGTCTGGACGAATCTCCCGTTATACCGGTTTAAAACTGGTCAGGGCAGTACCACCGCGCGTGCGGCGACTGCGGCTATGTCACAACTGGGGTGTTGAAACTCGTGCATTTTCTCGAACATAATTCTAATTATAAGGCATCTATGAAATAATTTGTTCTTGCCAAGGCAGTATTCTACGTGTAATCGCTGGCTTTGTCAATGTCCGCAGGTTAATATCCGATTAACGTGCGGAGTAATTTTAATGATTTTTTAGGCAAAGTATTGCCGCCTTTAACATGAAACAGGTATAATACGTCCATTACCGGTTCTGAAGGATAGATGTATGGACAACAAGATCACTTATCGCAACGATGAACGCCTGACGTTTGAGGAATACGCTGATTTCCTCACCCGCACCGACCTTGGCAATCAATATCCGCAAGAGGACTTCATGCAGCGCACGCTGACGCTGCTGAAGAACTATGACGTTGGCATTACCGCACGCGATGAACAGGGTGTGCTGGTGGGCGCCTGTCTGGGGGTGACGGACTTTGCCTATTACCTGTTTGTCATTGACCTGGGGGTGGCGCGCGGTTATGAACGCAAGGGCATCGGTACACGCCTGATTCGCATGGCGCATGAGGCCGCCGGCGGCGAGCAGCGCATTTGTATGGTATTGGATGCTGCCACCGAAGCGCGCACCTTCTATGAGAAGGCGGGCTTTGAACACTGGCAGTCGATCATGGTGTATGACCGCGAACCGTGGACAGAAATGCAGCTGACGCCGGAGAAACTGGCGCAGTTCAAAAAGCAAGCCCACCAAGAGTAATTCTCATTCAATAAAACA
>Ga0334882_1003316_pt1 | contig 14889 bp, 14 predicted proteins | sample GraSluR1_MG_5_FD_207226 | JGI IMG/M metagenome (GOLD analysis project Ga0334882, IMG submission 207226) | Sludge microbial communities from methane-producing bioreactor in Wageningen University, Netherlands - Granular Sludge_15_04-R1 | ecosystem: Engineered > Bioreactor > Anaerobic >... | reverse complement strand
GCATCGCCCTGGCCACCGAAACGGTCACCAAGGAACATAGAATTTTTGATACCCCTTTGAACAACGATGATGATGAAGTGGAGGTGGTGTTCAACAGCGCCATCGCCACCCTGGAACAGACAAAGAAAACCCTGAACAGAAAAGATATTCAACAGGCGGCCCGAAAGATGAAAGAAGCAAGAAGGATCCTTCTCTTCGGCATGGGAGGATCCAACGTAGTGGCCAAGGATGCGTTCCACAAAATAGTCCGAACCGGACTGGACTGCACCATGGCCGATGACTTTCACATGCAGCTGATGATGGCGTCTCAATCATGTCAGGCTTGCGTGGCCCTGATTATATCCCACACCGGGGAGAACGTGGATGCCCTGGCCATTGCCCAGGAGGTCCGCAAATCCGGCACCCCCATAATAGCCTTGACCAGCAATTACCGGTCTCCGTTGGCCCGCATCGCCGATATAGTCATTCCTGTTCACGTCTCTCAGGTTTCCCTGGTTTCTGAAGCTTTCTCGGCCCGGATAGCCCAGCTGGCCATCATCGATGTGCTCTACGTGGAAATCATGAAACTGCTGGACAGCCAGGGAGTGGAAAGCCTGGAATCCATGCGTCGGGTTATCGCTACCCGCCGAACTTAACCCTGTCAACGAGTGAGGAACGTTAAATGAAAGCTCTGATACTTACTGAGTACAATAAAATGGTGTATACCGATGCCGAAAAGCCCCGGGTCGTTGGTTCCAGAGATCTGCTGATTAAAATCAAAGCCGCTGCTATCTGCGGTTCCGATGTTCACGGGTACGACGGCAGCACTGGCCGCCGGATCCCTCCCCTCATCATGGGCCATGAAGCTTCGGGGGTGGTGGAAGAAGCCGGCTCAGGGGTCAAAGATTTCAAGCCGGGAGACCGCATCACCTTCGACTCCACCATCTACTGCGGCACCTGCCGATTTTGCCGGGAAGGCCGGGTGAACCTCTGTGACAACCGCAGGGTTCTGGGGGTCTCCTGCGATGAGTACTCCCGGGACGGGGTCTTCGCCGAATACGTGGTCATCCCCGACCACATCGCCTACCCCATCCCCGGTGAAACCAGTTTTCACCAGGCCGCCCTGACCGAGCCCGCCGCCGTGGCAGCCCACGCCGTCAGGATATCCCCCATGAGCCTCAACGAAACCACCGCAGTAATAGGAACCGGGCTTATCGGCCTGCTTATCATCCAGGTCCTCCACGCGGTAAACTCAGGGGTCATCGTTGCCGTTGATACCGATGATAACCGCCTGGAAATGGCCCGGAAGATGGGAGCAGACATCATCATAAACCCGTCGAAACACGACCCGATGACCGTCCTGGCAGAAAAAGGCCTGGCCGGAGGGGTTGACCTTACCCTGGAAGCGGTGGGAACCACCCCTACCATCCAGACCGCTGTGGACATGACCCGAAAGGGAGGCGCCATTACCCTGGTGGGGAATATCCAGCCCCAGATACAGCTGCCTCTGCAGAAAATTGTAACCCGGGAGATAAGATTCTCCGGATCCTGCGCCATCGCCGGGGAGTATCCCCTGGTACTGGACATGATGGCCCGGAACAAACTCGATGTAAACAGCCTGATAAGCGCCGTGGCGCCCCTTTCCGAAGGCGACCACTGGTTCAAGCGGCTCTATGCCCGGGAAGCGGGGCTGCTGAAAGTGGTACTGGAACCCTGAGTTCCCGGAAAAACTGAGAGGAAAAACATGAAAATCAAGATCGGATTAATCGGATACGGAAAGGTGGCGGGGCTCCACGCCCGGGCCCTGAAGGATACACCCAACGCCATCCTGGCGGCGGTGGCAGGAAGAAACGATGAGAGGCGGGACGCCTTTGCCCGGCAGTGGGGCGTTACATCCCGGAAAACCGTGGAAGAGATGGTGGAAAAAGACGGGGTGGAGGCGGTGATTATCACCACCCCCCATCCGCAGCACCACCGGGACTGCCTCAGGGCCTTCGCCGCGGGAGCCCATGTACTTGTGGAAAAACCCATGGCGGTGTCCACCGCCGAAGGGCGGGAGATGATTGAGGCGGGCAAAAATGCGGGAAAGCTGCTGTCGGTGGTGAGCCAGCGCCGCTGGTTTCCCGCCAGCCGCCGTATCAGGGCCGCCATCGACGAGGGGAAAACAGGCACCCCCGCCCTGGCTCAGGTGCTCATTCTGGGATGGCGGGATCAGGCCTACTACGAAAGCGACCCCTGGCGGGGGCGCTGGGACACCGAAGGGGGCGGGGTCTGCATCAACCAGGCTCCCCATCAGTTTGACCTGATGAGCTGGTTCATGGGCCCCGTGGAAGAGGTTCGGGGCTTCTGGGCCAACGTGAACCATCCTTATATCGAGGTGGAGGACAGCGCCGTGGCATCCCTGCGGTTTAAAAACGGAGGTCTGGGTTCCCTGCTGGTATCCAACTCCCAGAACCCGGGGATTCACGCCAAGGTGCACATCCACGGAACCTCGGGCCATTCGGTGGGGGTCCAGACCGACGGCGGGGCCATGTTCATCGCCGGCAGCACCGGCATGGGGGAGCCCCCCTACAACGATCTCTGGACTATCCCGGGGGAAGCAGATAGCCTTGATATCTGGAGGGAAGAGGACGCCCGGTTCTTCCGCACCATCGAACCCACCTGGTATTTCATGGGGTGCCAGATAGAAGATTTTGCCGACGCCGTCATCACCGGCCGCCCTCCCGCCGTGACGGGGGAGGAGGGACTGGAAACCCTGAAAATTATTGAAGGAATTTACCGGCGGGTTTAAATCGCCTTCCCCTTGAACAGCCCCGCCCACAACGCTATATTGATGGGTTATGAGCCGCATCTACTTCGACTGGGCCGCCACGGCACCCCCGGACCCTGAAATTCTCAAGGCGGTCCAGCAGTTCTCCCACGATTACCCCGGGAACCCCTCGTCGCTTCATCGGGAAGGCAAGGCGGCCCGGGAAAAGCTGGAAGAGTGCCGCGGGAAGACGGCGGAACTTCTGGGCGCTTCGCCGGAACAGATTATCTTCACCTCCGGCGGTACCGAATCTAACAACCTCATCCTCCAGAGCCTCATTACCCCCCTGAAGCCCGGCGGGGTACTGCTCTCGGGGTTTGAACACCCCGCGGTGTGGCAGTCTGCCCAGGCCCTGCGGGAGCAGGGACACCGGGTCATCGAAGTATCCGCTCCGGAAGGGGGGATTCTGGACCCCGCCGCCGCGGTGGGCAGCCTCACCCGGGAGGTTAAAATGATCAGCATCATGGCGGTGAACAACGAAACCGGGGCGATCCAGCCCGTGAAGGAACTGGCAAGGGCATTCCGGGAGACCCGGAAGGACGGCCCGGCCGTCTTATTCCACACCGATGCGGTACAAGCCCTGGGAAAGATACCGGTGAACCTGGGAGAATGGGGGGTGGATGCCGCCTCCTTCAGCGGTCACAAGATCGGTGCCCCCCGGGGTACGGGAATCCTCTATCTGAAAAAACCGCGAAAGATGCTCTACCGGGGGGGCGGCCAGGAGGGGGGCTTCCGCAGCGGCACCGAAAATCTCGCCGGCATCTACGGTCTGACCCTGGCCCTGGAAAAACGTCTGGCTTCGGCGGAAGAGGATACGGCGGCGGCCCGGGAACTGAAAAAGATTCTGGTGGAAGGGATAAACGAGATTCCCGGATCCCGGATTTTTCCTTCCGCCGTGTCATCCCTGGGGGCGCCTTACTCACCCTGGATCCTTTCAGTCTCCTTCCCTCCCCTGCCCGGGGAGGTTCTGGCCCGGGTGATGGACGACAACGGGGTGGCCCTTTCCACGGGATCGGCCTGTTCGAGCCGGAAGAAAAATCAGGCCCGGGTTCTTCTGGCCCAAGGGGTGGATGAAAGACGGGCTTTTTCAACCCTGAGGTTTTCCTGGGGACCCGGTTCCACCCCGGAAGAGGCGCATCGGGTGGTCGAAGTGCTGAAAGAGCAAACCGCTCTGCTCGGCCGTTTTCAGGGGCCGGGACGACGATAATCCAGCGGGAGGAATGATAAAATACCTCCGTCTGTTATATAGGAGATACCATGCAGGAAATATATCTGGTCAAGGTGGGGGAACTGACCCTCAAGGGGGGAAACCGCAACTTCTTTGAAAAGAAGCTGAAGGCCCACGTCAAACTGCGCCTTCAGGGCAAACCCAATAAATTCACCGGCACCAACGGCCGTTTTTACCTTCGCATAGACAGCGAATACCGTAAGGACGCCGAGCAGGTCCTGGGCACCACCTTCGGCATCGTCGGCTTCTCCCGCTGCCTGGCGGTGGCCAAGAACATGGAGGCCATCGAAGAAGCGGCCCGGGAAATCGAAGGAGAGTTCCGCCGCCACGGGGCGGGCACACGGTTCAAGGTGGAGGCCCGGCGGGCGGACAAGCAGTTTCCCCTCACCTCTTACGAGATTATGGCCCGCCTGGGGGGGGTCCTTCTCACCGCCAATCCGGAACTCAAGGTGGATGTGAAAACCCCGGAGTGGAAGCTGAACGTGGAAATCAGGGACAAGGCTTTTCTCTACGGCCCCGAAGCCAAGGGGCTCGGCGGCCTTCCCGTGGGCTCCGCCGGCCGGGGAACCCTGCTGCTGTCGGGAGGCATCGACTCTCCCGTGGCGGGGTACCTGATGGCCAAACGGGGCCTGCGGCTGGATGCGGTCTACTTTCACGCCTATCCCTACACTTCCGATGAAGCCAGAGAGAAGGTGATAGAACTGGCCCGCAGGCTGGCCCCCTTCCTGGGGGGCATCAACCTCTACGTGGTCCCTTTCACCGAACCGCAGCTTCGGATCAGGGAGAAGGGACCCCTGAACGAGGCAACCCTGCTGATGCGGGCCGCCATGGTGGTGGTGGCGGACCGGATCGCCCGGGAAAGAGAGGCCACCTGTCTGGTCACGGGAGAGTCTCTCTCCCAGGTGGCCAGCCAGACCACCGAAAGCATCGGCTACACCGGCAGTGCCACGGACCTGCCCATCTTCCGGCCCCTGATCGGCTTCGACAAACGGGAAGTGATCGAACTGGCCCGGGAAATCGGCACCTACGAGACCTCCATCCTCCCCTACGAAGACTGCTGCACCATCTTTTCCCCGAAGAATCCGGTGATCAAACCGGACCGGCAGGCACTGCAAAAGTCGTACCAGGGTCTGGATATTGACGAAATTCTGGAAACCGCCGTGGCCAACACCGAGCGGATCTACATTCCCCCCCGGGAGGGGGTTCTTCCCGAGAAGGAGTACCTGTGAAAGCGTTTATCACCGTTATCGGAAAAGACAAGGTGGGCATCATCGCCCACATCGCCAACGCCCTGGCGGACCTGGAAGTAAACATCCTGGACATCAATCAGACCGTCATGGATGATACCTTCACCATGATCATGATGGCCGATGTCTCCCTCTGTACCGTCCCCTTCAGCGAATTGACCGCCCGGATGGACAAGGCGGGCCGGGCCCTGGGCATGTCGGTGCAGATTCAACATGAAGATATCTTCAACTCCATGCACCGGCTGTAAAGAAAGGCGGATAAAAACATGCTGCACCCCTCAGAAATTCTTGAAACCCAGAAGATGATCCGGGAACAGAACCTGGATATCAGAACCATTACCCTGGGCATCAGCCTCCGGGACTGTTCCCGGGCCTCCGCCGACGAAAGCTGCCGCCTCATTTACGACAAGATCTGCCGGCTGGGGGAGAAACTGGTTCCCACCGCCGATGAAATAGCCGCCCAGTATGGAATCCCCATTATTAACAAGCGGGTCTCGGTGACCCCCATCGCCCTGATAGCCGAAAGCAGCGGCGCCGAAGACTACACCCCCTTCGCCCAGGCCCTGGACAGGGCGGCGGCCACCCTGGGAATCGACTTTATCGGCGGTCTCTCCGCCCTGGTTCACAAAGGGTATACCCGGGGAGATGAGAAGCTGATCGCTTCCCTGCCCGGGGCCCTGGCGGCAACAGAGCGGGTATGCTCATCGGTCAATGTGGCCACCACCCGGGCGGGGATCAACATGGATGCGGTGAAGCAGATGGGCCACATCATAAAGGACACCGCCGCCCTCACCGCCGACCGGGACGGCATCGGCTGCGCCAAACTGGTGGTGTTCGCCAACGTTCCCGAGGATAATCCCTTCATGGCCGGGGCCTTCCACGGCATCGGGGAACCGGAGTGCGTCATCAACGTGGGGGTCAGCGGCCCCGGGGTGGTCCAGAGCGCCCTCAAGGGGGTTCATGGGGAACCCTTCGGCATCGTATCGGAAACCATCAAGAAGGCGGCCTTCAAGATAACCCGGATGGGCCAGCTGGTGGCCCGGGAAGCTTCGGCCCGCCTGGGGGTTCCCTTCGGCATCGTGGACCTGTCCCTGGCCCCCACCCCCGCCCGGGGGGACTCGGTGGCCCACATCCTGGAAGAGATGGGCCTGGAGAGGACCGGAACCCACGGTACCACCGCCGCCCTGGCCCTGCTGAACGATGCGGTCAAAAAGGGCGGGGCCATGGCTTCCAGCTACGTGGGAGGCCTCTCGGGGGCCTTCATTCCGGTGAGCGAAGACGCCGGAATGATCCACGCCGTGGAGACCGGCGCCCTGTCCATCGAAAAACTGGAGGCCATGACCTGTGTCTGCTCCGTGGGGCTGGACATGATCGCCGTCCCCGGGGACACCCCCGCATCGATCCTGTCGGGCATCATCGCCGATGAAACCGCCATCGGGGTAATCAACAACAAGACCACCGCCGTCCGGATTATCCCCGCCCCGGGGAAAAAGGTGGGAGACTACGTCGAATTCGGCGGCCTGCTGGGAAGCGCCCCGGTGATGAAGCTGAGCGATTTCGGGAATCACGAGTTTATCCAGCGGGGGGGGCGTATTCCCGCCCCCCTGAACGCCTTGCGGAATTAAGGGAATCCTGATAGATTGATGAGCTAATTTCATAAATTGGTTATTTTTGAAATTAGCTTTGCAAGAGGGTGTTTCATGGATGTACTGACCAAGGAAGAGACCGAACTCTATGAAGCCATCACCGGCTCCCTGGGAAAAAGAAGGCAGGACGAGCTGCTTCAGGTGGAAGCCCAGCTGATGGCCCTGGAGGAGCTGGCGGGGGTAATCGACCGCTACCCCTCCCTCTCCAACCGGGGCCGCCTGGGCCGCATCCAGCGCTCCGGGGAAACCCTGGTAGACACTCTCAGCAGCCGGGGGAAAATCGCCAACACCGTCTACCTCCCCACCAAGGTTTTGTTGGGAAAAAACTTCCTCCAGGCCAAGGTCAATTTCCTTCTTCACCTTCGGTACGTGGCGGAGTCTTCCTTCTGGCTCCGCAAACACAGCGCTCCCCTGCTGGATCTGATAACCAGGAACATCTTTTCCCTGATGAGCGAGGATGTGCTGTTCTCTCTGGTGGGCGACCCGGACCTGAGCAAGGACCTGCGCAAAAAAGCGGCCCAGAAGCTGGTCAATTTCTGGGAAGCCCGGTTTACCCCTGAAGAAAGATCCAGCGTACCCATCCTGACCTCCATGTGGGTCTCCCGCCAGAAACTCTGCCCCATCTTCGGCTCCATGATGGGAATGAGCGAGGTCTATCAGATATCCAAGTACATCGACCCGGTCTGGTTTGATTTCCTCCAGGCCTACGAAGACGTGGAAGAGGTGTTTCAGTCACTGGAAGAGTTTATTTTTAACCTCTCCCACGAAGAGCTCACGGAAATCCGCCGGGAGATGGATGAAAAGAAACTCAACAACATCACCCGAAAGCGGATCGAATCCCTGGTGGGGCCCCACCGGTTCTGCCCCGACCTCTCCAAGGTGGACCCCCGGGAGGTGATGAGGTTCTATAAAGAACGGAAATCCCACACCGACCACCGACGCCGTTCCCACGCCCCGGGCCCCCATAGAACCATCGAAGAATACCTCTCTCTCTACCTCCTGGAACACAGCAGCTCTCTTTAAAACCTCAAGGACCTTCCCGTAAAGCCGTTTAACCGAAAAACGAAGGATTTTTTAGCCTTTTTGTGATACTTATCACGGCTTCCTCTTCTTTTAGCGGTTAATCTTGGGGACGGAGGATAAATTATGACCCATAAACACCGCCATTTCTGGCGCACCACCACCCAGATACTGGCTTTGGCCCTTTTTCTTTTCCTGCTGGCCCAAAACAAACTCACCCTCTGGGTGCTCTTATTCGGTGCCGCCGCCCTTCTCTCGGTGGTTTTCGGCCGCTTTTACTGCAGCTGGATCTGTCCCATGAACAGCTCCTTCAGGGTCATCCACAGCCTTTATGGCAGGCTGGGGCTGAGACGGCTTAAAACACCCCGGTTCTTTAAAAACCCCGTCACCCGGGGGCTGATTCTGGTGCTTTTCGTGGGCTCCATGGTCATCATGAAACAGAGAAAAATACCGGTCAACATGCTCCTGTATATTACCCTGGCGTCCATCCTGATCACCCTCTTCTTTGACGAGGCCTTCTGGCATCGCCGGCTCTGCCCCTTTGGCACCATCCTCAGCATCACCTCCCGGAAGAGCCGCACCAACATGAAAGTGGACGAAGAGGCGTGCATTGCCTGCGGGAAGTGCCAGAAGGTGTGCCCTTCGGGCTCTCTCATCACCCTCGCCGACAAGAAGCGGCGGAATCTGCCCCAGGAATGTCTGCTTTGCGGCAGCTGCACCGCCGTATGTCCCACCGCCGCCTGCGACCTGGGGTGGCATAAGGGATAAGGCAGCTGGGGAGAGAGAACCGGGGTCGTCAAACCGGCACGGCAATGCTATGCTGTATCGCATGACGGAATCTCGTATTGATTGGGAATCTTTTTTTCGAAAGGGCCGCCGGCAAGTCCTGGCCCGGGGGGATGTGGTTCATACTCCCCATGAAAAATGCCGCAGCCTGGGGCTGGTGGAATCCGGATCCATCCGGCTCGCCCGGATCCTGCCCAGCGGCCGGGAAGTGGTGGTTCGGGATTTCCTTCCCGGTGACCTCTACGGAGAACTTCTCGTATTCAATCAGGAGCCCTACCCGGGCTGGTTAACCGCCACGGCGCCGTCGGTGATACGGGAAATCAGCCTGCCCCGGCTGCTGGAGCATCTGCAGAATCCCGAAGCACTGTTGGATTTTATGAGGGGTATCTCCCGCAAGATGATCCATCTGGGAGATACCATCGAAATTCTATCACTGAAAACGGTAAAACAGAAAATTGCCCACGTGCTCCTGACCCGTCCATCATCGGACCTGCCGTCGCCGGAGGGGAACAGCCGGTTCAGCGTTACCCGGTTCGCCGGCGGTCTGGGGTGCAGCCGGGAGGCGGTCTCCCGGGCCCTGGGAGAATTGAGAAGGGAGGGTCTGGTGACCCTGGAGAGGAATTCTCTGGTGGTCTCCGATCCCGCAGGGCTGGAAGAGATCCTTTAAAGCCCTGGCCCATGGCTCGCCGTCCTGCGGTTCCCGGGAGTGAACCGTCTAAAGCAGGGTTTCGATATCTCCCCGGGCTTTCAGAGTTTTCATCCAGCGGTCGGGAAGGGCACCGGTTCCCAGGGCGGCGCCCAGCACCGCTCCGACGAAGAGGCCCCGGGCCGCCGAATCGCCCCCGGCCATGGTGTTTTCAATCAAAGCCTTTTCCAGATCCCCGGGATAAGAGGCGATAAGATGAACCGCCCCGGGAAGGCCCTGCTCCACTCCGCAGGCCTGGCCGAAATTCCCGATGGCTTTCCTGGTGTCCTGCCCCGCTGATTCAAGCCCCTTTCGTAGCAGTCCGGACAAGGGGTCGGCAAGTTTTAAAGCTTCCTCTTCCATGGCGGATAGGGGATCCTTTCCTCCCAGAACCGATTTCAACACCTCATCAAGGAATCCGGCCGCGGCGACCACCGCATCGTTGTCGTGGGTCATCCTGACCGCCGCCGCCACCTCTTCGGAAAGATCATCCCCATCTCCGGCGACAGCCCGCAGGACGGGAACATAGAAAACTCCCGCCAGATCGTGGGCATCGGAACCTCTGAGAGCACCGGGATGGTTATTCAGGATCTTGTATGTAGCCTTCATGGCGCCGTCTTTATACCCGTCATAGGAATCAAAGAACCGCTGCCATTCTGAAAGACAGCGGGAAACATCGAGTTTGCCCTGATGTATCCGGTGATTCAGAAAAAACAGCATCTGGTCGCCGTAGTGGGTCAAATCGCCGGCCCCCCGATGGGGATGGTAGCTTCCCGCCACCGGTGCCAGCAGTTCCGTAATCCGTCCCGCTTTCCTGTCGATCACCCGGGTGTTGTAGATCCAGTGGGCCCCCAGGGCAAGAGAGTCTCCTAAAAAAGCCCCGTAAAGCATGGCTTTCTGTTTATCTGTCATGGAAACCTCCGGTAAAAACATAAAAGTAATTCGGCCTTCCGCCTCTTTTGAAGATAAGGAATATTGTTCTCCAGGACAAATAATGTTTGTTTATCCAATCTTTTCTCTTTCCCTACTCCGTCTTGAACCCCCCAAACTGCTCCTTGAGCTGCCGCACGATGGAATCGAGCTGATGGGACAGATCCACCATGACCTGCATGGCCGTCAGTATCTCATTGTTCCCCGACATGACTTCTTTCATCCCGCTGTTAACCTTTTCCGACACATTTTTCATGGCCTCCGAGGAATGGAGGATGGCGGTGGTCCCGTTCTTGATTTCTCCCGAACCGGATTTGATGTGGGAAGTGACCGAATTGAGCTGCTCCGAGGCCTCCAGGACCTGCTGTCCTCCCGTATTGAGTTCATCAATGGCATGCTCAATTTCAGTGAAGGCGTTTACCGTATCCATGATCTCCTGATTGATTTCGTCGAACACCTGGGTGGTCATCTGAACATTCCGGTCCGCCTCTTCCACTGTACTGGTGATGTTTTTAATAAGGGATGTGATGCTGGTGGAACTCTGGCCCGCCGTTTCCGCCAACTTTCTGATTTCTTCCGCCACCACGGCAAAACCCCGGCCGGCATCCCCGGCATGGGCAGCCTCGATGGCGGCGTTCATGGAAAGCAGGTTGGTCTGGGAGGCGATGGAGTTGATGGTATCCGCCATCTCCTGGATACTGCCTATGGCTTCCACCACCTTGCGGAAGATCACCGCCGTATCGGCAATCTGATGCTTTCCATCATCCGCCCGTTTGGTCAGTTCGGCGGTGGCGGTTTGCTTGTTCCTGGTGATGGTGCCCACATTACCCAGAGAAGCGATCATTTCGGTAATCGCCGCGGTGGACTGCTGTACCATGGCGGCCTGATCAGACACCTGTTCATCCATGGAGTTTACGTTCGAATCAATCTCTTCAATGGCAGATACGGTCTCGGAAATGTTCTGATCCAGCAGGGAAACCTCATGGCCGATGGATTTCAGGATCGCATTAATCTCTTCCACCGAAGCGGTGGTCTCCTCGGTAGAAGAAGCAACCTGGGTGCTGACCGAATCGGTATCATTGATAACATGCTTGATCTGCAGCACCCAGCCCCTGAGCTTGGCGATGAAGGCGTTGAAACTGCGTCCCAGCTGGCCGATTTCATCCCGGGTGGTGACGTGGAGCGACGCCGTAAGATCCGCATCTCCCTCGGAAATCAGGGTGAGGGCTTTGCCGGAGGTAACGATGTTCCTGATAACCGTGAATCTGATGAAGAGGGTTGTTCCCAGCTGGATCACGAGGAGAACGGCCCCTAAAAGGAGATTCGATATCAGGGAACGGCGGATCATTCCCGCGGCCCGGATGGCGAAGGGCTGGGAGATGTTTAACACCCATTGCCCTTCCAGCAGCGGCTTATGAGCCACCACCAGGTCGCCTCCGTCAAAGGCGGTGATGAAGGACCCTGTATCGGCCTTCATAATATCAAAAAGCCCCTGGGCTTCTTCCCTGGTTGTGGAAGGATCGGCGGTGGAAATAAAATCCGGGAAGGTGATGATTTCGTCATCGGCGACTTTCAGAAGGCCGGCGGATTTCATAGCCTCGAAGTCCCCATCGTAAAGAATGGCCCCGGTCTGATCGTACAGCCCAATGACGATCTGGAGTTCCTCCTCAAGCCGGCGGGCCAGCTTGAAAATATCAACGAGGCTGAGATCGACGCCCGCCACTCCGATGATATCCGAGACCTCTCCCTCCAAGACACCCCGGCGGTAGATCGGGAAGCCCATGGAAACACCCATGCGCTGATTGTCCAGATCGGCGTAGAGATAGGGGCTGGTAATGGTGAAATCGTTGGCCGCCACCGTTCCGGTATACCAGGGTCTGCTGTTGGACTGATATCCATCGGGGATCGTCAGCCACGCCCTGGCCAGGGCGGGCCCGATTCCTTTGTAGCCCACATAGGTTTGAATGACATCGTCCTCCAGGGCCTCACCGGATGCGAAATCCTGGCGCCACCTCTGATAAATGGGAATGGCTTCCCAGTCTTCCAGCCGGTAGGAATTAATGGCCGCATAATACAGTTCCACGGTGGAATGAAGGCGTGCCTGATCCTGCAGGAACTGGGTCTTTTCCGACACCTGCTCCGCCACCAGGGCGCCCACATAGTCGAGCTGAAAAATCAGTTCTTCCTGAACCCGGACCTGGGCATCTTTGCGGTTTTGACTCTGGAGGGTAAATATAATGGCAAGAACCACCACCAACGGAACCAGCACGTTGATTAATAGCAGCTTGGTATTTAATTTCATAATCGCCCCCTTGCAGAACCTCTGCCCTGTAAAGACTAATGGTTCACCCGGGGGATTTCAAACAAACTCTACATAAAAGGTCTGAATTATCCGTACAGATCGGTGCGCCGGCTGTTGAAGCAGGGAATTTTGGTCCTGACCCGATCCACCAGATCGAAATCGGCCTCGCCGATCAGGGTGGCTTCTTCTTCTCCCCCCTCAACCACAGGGTTCCCCCAGGGATCCACCAGAACGGAGTGACCAAAATAGTGCCCCGATTCGTCTTCTCCCGAACGGTTTACCGCGGCAAAATAGACCTGGTTTTCCAACGCCCGGGCCCGGGTGAGTATTTTCCAGTGATCCAGCCGGGGATAGGGGAACTGGGCGGGCTGAACAATCAGGGTGGCCCCCTCCAGGGCCAGGGCCCGGGTAATCTCAGGGAACCGCAGATCATAGCAGATCTGGATCCCCAGGGTTCCGAAGGGGGTGCTGAAAACCGGCAAAGCCTCCCCGGGGCAAAGATGGGTGTCTTCCCCCATGAGGGGAAAAAGATGGGCCTTTCGATAAAACCCTTCAATTTCTCCGTCCGAATCAAGGAGAACCGCCGTGTTGTAGATACAGTCGCCGTCCCTCTCGGGGAGACTTCCCCCCACCAGCCAGATATCCTTCTTCCGGGCCGCCCGGGAAAGGGCTTCCACCACGGCGCCCTCCAGGGGTTCTGCTTCCCGTTGAATACAATCGTAGTCGAAACCGGTGGTAAACATCTCGGGAAGAACCGCCAGGTCGGTATCGGAGGGAAGACCATCAAGGACCTCCAGGGCCCGGTCAAGGTTACCCTGAACATCACGGATCGTCGCATCAAACTGAATCAAGGCAATTTTCACTTTCATACTGTAATAGTAATACATTTCGCCGGTAAGGGCAAAACTGATTGAACCGGAATCTCTCCGCAAACAGGAGATTTTGAAACAGAAGTTTTTGAAAAATGCTCATTTGTGGTTCCGATAAAAATCGTATACTTTGATGATAGGAGGCAGAAAATGAAACATCAGATGCGAAGAAAAAACCAGGAGGTCACCGACCCGGCCCTGCAGAAGGAAGTGCTTGCCGGCGCCCAGGCGTGCCGCCTTGGGTTCTGGGACGGGGTGGAGCCCTACGTTGTCCCCATGAATTTCGGCTGGGAGTGGCTGAAAGAAACACCGGTGATTTACCTTCATTGCGCCGAGGCGGGACGAAAGATTCCCCTCCTGAAGGAAGAAAAGAGTATTTGCTTTGAAGCCGAAACGGCCCACAAGCTCAGGAAGGAAAAAGAAATCTGCGACTGGGGCATGGAATACCGAAGCCTCATTGGATGGGGAATCCCCCGGGAACTGACCGATCCCTCTGACAAAAGCCGGGCCCTTTCTCTTATCGTGACGAAATACGGGGCCCCGGCGGATACGGTGTTTCCCGAAGATGCCCTGACCCGGACGGCGGTATTTGAACTGGTTCTGACGCGGTTCAGCGTCAAGAGGAGTTCCTGATTGCGGTTAAAGCGGTCATTGGTCCTGATGGGCCTGAAACACAGCGGGAAGTCCACCCTGGGGATCCTGGCAGCGAAGCGCTGGAATGCCGCCTTCCGCGATCTGGACAACCTTCTTCTCCACCTGGCGATGAAGGATATGGACCCTCCGCCGGAAAACTGCCGGGAACTTTATCGTCGCAATTCCGGCCTGTTCCAAAAATATGAGGCCCAGGCGGCGGCGGAAGCAGCGGAAATGATGAACCGGAGATCCCTGGTCCTTTCCCTGGGGGGGGGAGCGGTGGAAAATAGCGCCGTCACCATCCTCCTGCGGGAACTGGCCGGGAAGGACCTCCTCCTCCGGGTCTATCTCATGGAGGAAGAGGAGGTTCTCTTCGGAAGGATCTCAGCCGGAGGTATTCCCCCTTTTCTGGAAGGCCCCGATCCCCGGAGGATCTGGCGGGATCTCTACCAGAAACGGCACAACCTCTATTCGGCGGAAGCGGATATTACTTTGTCTCTTTCCGGGGCCAATCCGGCGGAGGCCCTGGAATTGCTGGAAGAGGCCCTGGCGGTTCATTGATCTTACGGTGCCCTTGTCAAAAAGGGAAATTTTCGGGAGAATCCCGGAACGGAGAAGAAGTCACACATCTTCCCGATAAAGAGGAGCAATTATGGCGGGCAGCAGCTTTGGCACCCTTTTCAGAATCTCCACGTTCGGAGAATCCCACGGGGGAGCGGTGGGCGTGGTTCTCGATGGAGCCCCCCCGGGGATAG
>Ga0334882_1003315_pt1 | contig 14893 bp, 18 predicted proteins | sample GraSluR1_MG_5_FD_207226 | JGI IMG/M metagenome (GOLD analysis project Ga0334882, IMG submission 207226) | Sludge microbial communities from methane-producing bioreactor in Wageningen University, Netherlands - Granular Sludge_15_04-R1 | ecosystem: Engineered > Bioreactor > Anaerobic >... | reverse complement strand
AATAAGACCGAAGTTTCGTCCAAAGGGGCCGTTACGTTTGGAGACGAGCCCAAAGACTACGACAACATGGGCTTCCAGGAACTTCGCAGGGAAGCCTTTGCAAAGGGCGTCAAGAATGTCAACAACCTCAAGAAACAGGATCTAATCAACGAACTCAAAGGCCTGGCCGAACCAGAGGCAGAGGCCTAATAACTAACGCACGAGAGGGGGTGTGTTCGTGAGTATTACAGTTACTTCCATTCTAGAGAAGGTCCGCACCGAGTTGCGCGATGTCGATGAGAACCATCCCAAGTGGAGTGACGGGGAATTGTTGGAGTACGTCAACGAAGCCTGGTCCATAATCCACACGCGGATTTCTGAACGACACGCCCCCACGCTTCAACTTACTGAGAATATAACGTTCCAGGCCGGGGAAACGACCAAACAGATGTCCGCCACCCCGCTAGAAGTGAAGTCGGTTAAAAGTTCCGACGGAGTTTTAATTACATACGTTCATCCGGATCTTATGCCGCCCGGACAGGAAGCCGGCGGAAATACGCCGTCATACTGGACGCTTACGGGGGTCAAGTCGATAACCGTCTGGCCGTCCCTTGACAGCGCATTTACGCTTTCTATTCGATACATGCCCGATTGCAGCAACCTGTCAAAGAGTGGATCCATAGATCTGCCCGACAAGTTTGGCTGGTTCTTCAAGGAGTACGTGCTGCTTCGGGCCTACAACCGGACTGAGGCTAAACCAGAGATAGAGATGCTTTTCTGGGGACGTTACGGCGCCGATCTTAACCGCATGCTTGAGCGAAGGGTCCCGGAACTGATAACCGGACACGGGCCCTGGGTGGTATAGATGGCGTTCCGGGGAAGCAAACGCAAATACCCCTTTGAAAAAAGCGTCGACCTGGGGTACCGGGGTGTAAACGCGGCACGACTGGGTCATCTAATAGACGATTCAGAGGTGCAGGATGCCGTGAACTGGTGGATTTCACCCGAAGGCAGAGTGTCCACTCGATGGGGCGTAGATGCCTTTTTAGATGAACCTCTTCCAGACGGCGTTAAGGGAATCTGGCATTACCATGCCATGAATAGGATACTGGTAGCCGCTGGTAACAAGCTTTACTCGGCGCTTTTAACAGGCGGTGAGGCAACGCTTTTGGGGACGCTTAACCTTGGTTCCGCTACATACCCCATTACAGGGGTAAACTTTCAGGGTAACTTCTTTGTTGCCGCTGGCGGGAAAATACAGTATTTCGACGGGACGGAAATCAAGGATATTATCAAAGACGCCAACTCCAACGATGTTCCTGAATCTGCTGCTGCGGTGTTTGTCTGGCTGAACCGGTTATGGATAGCCGAGGCCAATTCTTCTACTATCCATTATTCCGGCGCCCTGGACTTCACTGATTGGGGCAGGTCTCCAAGCGCCCCCGAGGGCGAGGGGTTACTCCTCAACGGCGGGTCATTCTCCGTCAACGCCAACGACGGCGGATATATTACGGGGCTGTCTACCTTCGATGGTCAGTTGGTCGTATTCAAGAACGGGCCTCGCCCATCGATCTATCGGATCCTGGGGATGACGAGCGAGAGTTTTGAGCCAGACGCTATTGCCTACGGGCTGTCTATTTCAGATGCAAGGAACGTAGTCGACTACGATGTGGATACGTTCTTCGGATCAGATAACGGGGTTTACTCTATGCGGATCGTGGGGCAGGTCGGCAACACTGAATCTATTCCCTTATCCCTTAAGATTCGCTCCCACGTAAGGGGCGCGCTACCCAGAAGCATGGCATTCGATACCGCGCTTGGGTATCTCTTAGTTGTCATGACGGACGGGGATGTTTGGGTATTTCACCCAAGTACAGAGTCCTGGTTCCGGTGGGTCCTAACAGATATATCCGCTACCGTGGCGGCATCAATCAACGATTCTGTAATGTGGGGCGCAAGTGACGGTCAGATATATATCTACAAGGAGTCAGTCAACCAGGATAACGGGGCAATATTTTACCGAACGATGGTTGATAAAAGTAGGGATTTTGGATCAACCAGGAACCTGTATATCAATGACATCGTTTTAGACATTCTTTATCACACTGATGGCGATACCTGGCTTGAGGTTTACAACAACTACGGCAACCAGAAGGTGGCCAGGAAACTTCATTCGAGTTCAGGCACAGAGGGTGACCCGCTGGATGAGGGGTTGCTGGACGATATGTTTTTCGATAGCGATGCCGTTAACCAACAGGTATTGTTCGAGGTGGAATTGCCTCTTAACGATTGCACACTGGTCATCAAGACTAGCGCGAAAGTAGTCCTGGCCGACGTCTGCTTCAGAGGGTCAGGGATGCACAAGAGGGGGGTGGAAATCTAGTGGCTAATAGGTTCAATGTGCCAAACTTGATGTCTTTTAAACAGCAAGCAAAATCAGCCGAGTTTAACCAGAACTGGGCATATTCGGTTGCAGGGTTAAATGAACTCGACACGTTTTGTTATGGAGCGGTTGCACCAACAGGAAACCTGGCGACAGGTAAGGTGTGGCTTGATTCCAGTGTTACCCCCCCAGTGTTTAGACGCTATGACCTTGATGATGATGAGTGGTACTGGGTTGGCGTATTCTCGGGTGAAGAGGCCCCGGGCAATCCTGCTACCGGAGCAGTGTTTGTCGACAGCGTTACTGGCGTTCCCAAGTTTTTTGACGGGTCGGAATGGATCGACATTGCTGTTGATCTGGATCTAGGAACCTGGTAGCGCATCCTGTTGTGCGGGGGGGGTGTTTTTATGTATACGCGCAGGCGACAACGAGACCCCGCCAGAAACACCCAGATCGACAGGGAATTTAGCGGAGTTTACGAAGATCTTAACAACCTGGCGGGCGCCGTGACAAAGCACGTTGGGAAGGTTATTGGACTGGATGGCGGAACACCTGATATCGACTATTCGGCCGGTCCCTTCCTGGATTGTGGGGGTGTCAATTAATGCCTTACATACAGTTTCAATTCAGGCGGGGCACTGCGGCAGAGTGGACTTCGGCTAACCCGGTGCTTGCCGAGGGAGAAATAGGGATAGAGACCGATACCGGCAAACACAAGATTGGCGATGGAACGACCGAATGGAGGGATTTGGATTACTGGACCTTCTCGGTCATAGATGGCGGTGCGTTTGCCTAATAACCGAAAGCGAGGTGTTTTTAAATGGCGGTAAAAATACAGTTCAGGAGAGGCAACTTTGCTGATTTGCCCACGCTGTCAGCAGGCGAACCTGGCTTTTGTTCTGATACAAAACAGTTTTTTGTAGGTGATGGATCATCCAACCACGAGTTGGCATTGAAAAGCTATGTAGATGCGGTGGCTCAGGGGCTAAAGGTTCTTGACGCTGTTGCTGCGGCAACTACGGGGCCCGTAACACTTGCGAATGAGCAGACGGTAGACGGCGTAGGCCTAGTGGCAGATGATAGGGTTCTGGTCAAAAACCAGGCTGACCCTGTCCAGAACGGCGTTTATATCGTTGTGGACGGAGGCGCGTGGGGAAGGGCGAGTGACCTTCTGGCGGCTTCGGACGCGGGTGGTTCGTTCGTATTTGTTTCCGGAGGTACCGCACACGCTTCTACGGGGTGGGTCTGTACCAATGAACCCGAGGCTGATACTGTCGGCACTAATGAACTTACATTTGCCCAGTTCAGTTCCGCCGGTTTTATTGAAGCCGGGGCTGGATTGGTCAAAGTAGGTAACGTGTTGGGGACCACTGGTGTCCTTGAGGACCTGGCCGCCCTAGCGCCCCCGGCTACCGGGCAGTTCATCCAGGGATCTGGGGCGGGCACATTCCAGTATTTAACTCCAGCAAACACACTGGCAGCCCTTTCTGGAGTTGCCGGGGCGGACTTTAGTATGAACTCTAAGAAAATCACAAACCTTGCAGATCCTGCCAATGACCAGGACGCGGCCACCAAAAAATGGGTGAGCGACAATTTTGGGGCAGGTGGCACTACGTTTGTGTCGCTGACTGACACTCCCGCCAACTTTACCGACGCCGCAAACAAAATAGTAAGGGTAAATGGGGATGCGAATGCCCTCGAGTTTGTTGCCTTTGGCACCACATACCTAGAAGATTCCCCCACCGAAAATCTACAGACCAAGGCTCCGACCAGTAAGTGGGCCTATGCCCACGCCGCGGCGACCACAAACGTCCATGGGGCGGGCGCTAATACCCTTCTTCACAGTGGATCCACGATTGATGGGGGGACGTTTGTCTAATGGGGTTTGATAACGCAGTTGTAAGCAACGAGATGGAATCCGGTGTGGGGCCCATTTTCCCGCAGCTTGTACCCTCCGTTCTTAGTGCCGACGATGTTGTGACGGAAATAGGGAAGCATGCCGTTAGGGCTGCGAACGCCGAAAAGGCCTATATGATGCTTGCCGGTAAGATTTCGGGCCTCCAGAGTCAGATCAGTGAATCGAATACTATGTCCGCCAGAATAAAGGTCCTGGAGGAATCTAATCGGCTATACCAGGACAAAAACAAGGACATGGATAAAGCTCTGGTTGATGAGCGGATAGCCGTTCGGGATCTGGCAAAGGAACTGGAAGAGGCTAGACGGGAGCGTGACCTGCTTAAAAAGGAAGTTGATAGGCTATCAAAAGATACTGCCGCCAAGAGGCAAAAGAGGGGCGGGTGATATAGATGGCTAATATTCTACAAGTAAAACGAGGAGCCGATGCCGACAAACCAACCCTTAACCAGGGTGAATTCGGCTTTACGACCGATACAGATGAACTATATATAGGAAACGGATCCTCAAACGTGCCGGTATTGGTTGGCTCAGCGGCTGGCTGGACATATGTCAAGGCGAAGTTAAAAGCCTATTTTGACACACTCTATGAAGCTGCTAGCACTGCCATCCTAAAGACCATCGGCACCACCAAAGGGGATATTATCGTATTTACCGCTTCAGGGACTCCGGTGAGGCTGGGGGTAGGTGCGGATGGCCAGGTTATCCTGGCTGACTCCGAGGAAACTGCCGGGATTAAGTGGGGCGATGCCGTCCTGAAAAGTGTCGGCACAACTAAAGGCGACATCATCGCTTTCACGGCATCCGCTACGCCTGCACGGGTAGGTGTAGGGACAGACACATATTTGTTTGTTGCTGATTCTTCAGCGACTCCAGGAGTCAAGTGGACTAACAGGATAACCTCTTTGATTAAAGAGGTAGTTAAAACGTCCACGGGCAACCTGTCTACTGCTGAAGTTTCAGGAACGATAATAAACAATTACGGACAATCTGACGATGTTACTCTTACCCTTCCAACTGCCGCAGAGGGTATGTCGTTCATGGTGGTTCTTGGAACAACTGTTGCAAAATATTTCAGGATAAAGGCAAACACATCAGACAAGATTTATCTTGACGGTACAGCAGGAACAGATAATTATTATGTTGGCATTGCTTCCGCAACTATAGGTGCAATGATTTCGTTTGCAACCTTCCAGACTGGTTCGTCAACCTATGACTGGGTTGCTACCAGTATTAATGGAACTTGGGTGGCACAATCATAATGCTTAGGTTGCCATTTTTCCTAAAAAGAGGTGTCCTATATTTCTATAATGAAGGGACAGAGAATGTCGATTGGGTCGCTGGGTATTCTTCAGGGACGGGTTCAGTATCCAAAGAATCCACTTATTTGAAGATGTATGCTTCAGACCCTGATGGTAAAGCAGAACGTGTTTATGTCACGGACAACACAATAGACCTCACCGACATCGATTTCATTGCCGTGAACTTTTGTAATGTTGGAGTCGATAATTCGGGTAATAAGTCTTTTCTGAACATTAGTAGTAATAAAACCGGAAATTATACTACATATGATTTAAATGTTTATTTATGCTCTGGACAGGTAGATACTGAAACATATGAACATCCTTCTATTCCCGGAAATCCTTTTGACTTTTTCAAAGTCGATGTTCGGGATTTGTCGGGGAATTATTACATAAGATTCCACGCTCTAGATGATGACTCAAAGAATGCGGACACAAGCGATTTGCGTGTGCGACAAGTTTTCTCATGGAAGCCGACCAATACTTGGCCTCCGTATATCATCGCTGATGGCGTGGATAATGTGCGTTGCACGACTTATCCCTTTACGGATTATCTTTGTATGGATTATTACAAGTATCTTGCCAGAAGTGCTGGGGGCGAAGGGACAGGCACAACGAGAGCGAGGACGGATAATAAAGTCGATTTTACTGGTTATGATACGCTGAAGATCGAGTGGGCTGGTTCTATCACAACAAAAATAAGTGGTAGTTTCGCCTTCCAGTTCAATACGGACGGGACAATAGATAATTATGAGGAAAGATTATGCCACACTTCTTCTTTTTCTAAAACCATAGAGTCAATAGATATAAGTAGTTATCAGGGAGAATATTACCTCCATTGGTTATCGACCATTAGTAGTGGTTCACCTGGATACATATATATGTATATCAAGAAAGTCTGGCTGGAATGAGGTGATGAAATGAGCCTGACAATAAAACCAGTTACCACCGAAAGGTCTTTGATCTCAGATGATAAGGCCGGGAGTTTCATGTACAAGAACAAGGCGAACAGGGTCGATGTCGCTTTCTATGTCCTACCTTCAACGAAAGAAGTGACGAGTCTGGACTTTGCCAAATTCTGTCTGGCCTGTATCGCAGAATGGAAAAAGGCAGGGTTGGATCATCTGGTCTCGGGAGAGATAGAAAACCCTGCTGTTATCAAAGCCTTGGCCCAGATAGATGGGGTCAGAATATTCTGGGATTATGACGAAGTTACCCCTGAAGATATTCTGAACTCGAAGGTCTCAGCAGATTCTTTCGACTGTTCGAAGAATTACACCGGGGAGAGAGTCGGCCCATACAGGGTTTCAATTCCCCTCAACGGCCCAGCGAAACCGCCCTTCACGTGGTTCGAGTATGACCCCAATACAAGAAAGGTCTTGAAGACCTTCGAAGAAAAGCCAACTTTGAAAGGTTATTACGGAGCCACAGAGTTGTTCGAGGTTGGGGATGAGCAGTATAACGACCACTATGTGGGTGTGACAGGCGAGATAATAAGAAGCGTTAAAAAAAACAAACTTGAACCAGTTGTCGAAGAACCCATAATCAAGGAGATAACAAAGTAGCCCCCGCAAGGGGGTTTTTATCCGCAACTTAGTGTAACGCCATTACTACCTACAACTAGGTAGTGACAAGGAAACACTATTGAGGCCATCCGAAAGGGGGCATTTTTATTGGGGAGGGGTGATGGAATGAACCAGCAGGAAGTTTTGATAGCACTACGGAACTGGGTGGTAGGCAGGAGTCGGATTGTCAAGGGGACAATCGCTCTCACCTCAGAGGATCTGGGGTCATTAATCATTGTGGACTCAACGTCATCTGTTACCCCTAACGTTGCCTGACCTTAGGTTAACCCCGTTTGATTGGGGCAGGATCCAGATCAAAAACGTCAACTCGGGCACGGTTACAGTAGCAGCCGTATCCGGCCAGTACATCGAAAGCGCAACCTCTTTTCAGTTGGCACAGTACGAGGGGTGCGAATTGTTTGAATATAAGGGGAAATGGTACCACGAGATTATCACTCCCACCAAGGGGCTTAGCGCCGCCGCCCTGGCAGGTATAACTGGTGATATTACCATCAGTGGATCAGGTGTTTCTGCCATAGGGGATGGCAAGGTCCTCAGTGGAATGTTGGCTGATGAAGCCTTTGATGATGTCACGGGTGATGTTACGTTTAACAATAACAAGGCAACATCGATCGGAAGCGGAAAAGTTGTCAATGCAATGTTGGCATCTGATATTAATAAGATCATAGCTGCAAGTGCGTCCAGCACGACAGATCCTGAGGATAATATTGCTGCCCTGAGTTCGGCTATTACTTTGGCGAATGCTATCAAAGCGTCTATTGTAAGCCACTTTGCCAATGACACTAGGCATACGACTGGACAGCAGGATACAACCTCGGTTGGCAGTGACGCATCCGATTTAGCTTCACTGGTTGCCCTTACCGGGGTGATGATGGCTCTCTATGTTGACCATAACGCTGACGCTATCCTGGAGGGCGAGTGGGCATATCACAGTGAGCAGGCAACTACAAAGGCCCTCGCATCAGAAGTTCCTCCCGTAACTTTGGCCGAGGCGGTTGTATGTCTAAATGACCTTAAGGCAAAGTTTAACGATCATGAGGATGAGACAACCGGGCACGCTTCCGAGGCAAGTGTTGTTGCGGACCAGGTTAGCGAGAGCGATGCAGCGGCTGGAGATACTAACAGGGTGGCAATATCCGGAGTGCTTGCCGGGGATGTAGCCTTTTGGGGTATAGAGGATGATGGAACTAACGATGTTACGCGCGTATCGGCAACCGCCGGGGCGGGATATGTGGATTTTGAATTCTCCGGTGACCCTGGTGATGATGTCGATTTCTGGTACCTTGTTATACGTCTGGCGAGTTAATTTTACACCATGTATAAACGGAGGCAGATGCGTGACACGACCCGTGACACGCAGCTCAACCAGGAATTGAATGGTATCTACACCGACATCAATCACCTTTCCTGGAAGCCGGTGGGGTGGCGTGAGGGTTTACCGGAGGATTGGGAGGCGATGGAGGAAGAATGAATGTATTAGTGTTTTGTCTACCCGTTGTGCTTTTAACACCGATATTATTACTCATGACGTGGTTTGCTTCTAGGTCATGGATTGCGGTGACAATCGTTGTCGTGCCTGTATTGCAACACTTCTGGCTGAATTGGGTCGATAAGTACGCAATGAAGAATGGCATATGGGCCAAGGTGTGTAAGGCAAACTTTAGGAACAATGGGGAGCCACCCGGTGCAGATACAGAACGATAAGGTCGGGCATTTTATCGCAGGCGTGATTATCGCCATCGTCGTCACTCTCGTGACGGGCAACGCACAATGGGGGCTTGTCGCTTCCATCGTGGCAGGCATTGGCAAGGAGGCCGTATGGGATGGTCTCATGGGCAGAGGAACCGTTGAGGTGCTTGATGCCGTGGCGACCATTGCAGGCGGGGTAGTGGTATACCTCGTTCTGTGACACCCGACAGGGATTAAACAAGCAGAATAGTTCAAAACTGCCCCCGAAAGGGGGCTTTATTTTAAGGAGGTGGGGTGGTTGCCTACAGTCGAAAGCACGTTGTGGGGGTGGCAGCTTAATGACCCCTACGAACAGTATAACTACCCCAGTGCTGGTGGTCAGTTGATGGATCCGTTTGACTTTACGACGGCACCACTGCCTCCACACCAAGGAGAAAACGAAGGAAATACAACGCCGACACCCACGGTTCCGATCATCCCTAACGGGGGTTCGCCAAGTTACGACGGTAGTCAGGATGGTAATCCCGGTGGTGGATTCGATAACAGGGGCGGACTGCCGTACTCCTGGGATGCCGCTTATTGGGGCGGGAACTTCTCTCCAGATTACGGGATAAAAGACTACCTCAGAGAGTTGGGGTACGGTGGGTCGGCTTTAAAGGGCGGGCTACTGCGGAGTGTGCTGGGCAACGCGTCGTTTGGTTCACCGCTAAACGACCCCGCTGTTGTAAGCGGGCTTCAGGAGTTTGCTCAGAACTACAACCTGGATTACGACACCCTCAGAGACCAGATAGACCAGGCCTACGGGGGCTTAAGTAACAAGAGTGCCCTTAGCGTCCTGGGTCAACACATTAAAGGTAAGGTCCCCGAGGATATTCTAAACAATATCGTTTTTGCCTCCGATACACTCAGGGGTATTGCGATGGGAGCCACACCGGAGTATTCCTTCTTTAATCAGCTCGAAATGCCCTCCTGGAAAGCCGCACAGCAGTACGACGCACTCAGGGCACTGGGCTACGGTGCCGATGAATTGACTGATCCGAACTATTACGGCAGTCAGTTACTGGAAGCCATTGCCCGGGAAATCAGGTTTGGTGGATGGGACCCAAGCAGATCCATGTGGGACCCCTATAACAAAGAATGGTCCAATGCACTTGGGTTTGCAAAGAGTCATGTGGAATCCCAGGCCTCAAGTGCTGCCAGGCGAGAAGCCTTTAATAAATCCTACGACGACATAATGAGCCAGTGGGGTAAAATTCCGGACCAACCGTTATCCAGGGACCCAGGCGCACAAGCTGCTTACGACAGGGGTATGGATATAGCTGGACGAGAGGGTAACGGACTCAGCGCGGACCGTGGCGGTGGCCGAAGTGACGGAGACGGCGGGCTTGCTGGAGGGGCTATTGGCGGGTCGACCCGTTCCGATGGCCTGGTTAGATAGGTGGTGATATGAATGGCAGATTTTGATTTTAATAATTTCTTAAGCCAACTAAATACTCAGGGCGGCGGTTCTTCTCAGATCGATTTTTCGTCCCTGCTGAACCAATGGCAGTCCAACCAGGGTGGCAATAATAATACAGGCGGGACTGGCGGAACTGGCAGTACTACGGGAATACCGTCTTATACCGGCGGCGGGGATGTTAATAAGGGTATTTCCTGGTTCCAGGGATGGGCCCCAGGACAACTTGCCGACTGGACCAATACTACCAATGATGCCGTCAAGCAGGCCCTAGAAAACAACCAGCTTGCTCTCAATCAGTACCAGACAAAAATGAACGAGATGGTTGATCTATTCAACCAGTTCGGCGGCAATTTGAATTCTGCACTTACAAATAGCCTGGGCGGACTGCAGGATGCCGAGAATTATTTCTCCAACGTATCCGGGCAGGCTATCGGTAATTACCGCAATGTTCTGGATCAGTTAGGACAAAGCGTAATGTCCGGGCAGGTTGCGCCGGAATACAAGGCCATGCTGGACCAGATGCGGCAGAACCAGTACGACCAGATCCAGAAGGAACTTAAGAATACAGCATACGGATATAGCAGGGATATTTTCCAGAACCTTGGCGCCAAGGGAATGATGGACAGCACTCGGGCTACGGACGCGCTGGGAGCAGTTAACCGTAACTACCTTTCTTCCCTTGAGGATGCGTCAAGGGGATTGGAAAACAATTACCTCCAGGCCATGCTCGAGCAGCCTTATAAGATGTACCAGACTCTACAGCCAACGGAAGCTTCCTTCCTTTCCGCAATGCTCGGCAACGCCGCAGATATAACTAAACAGAAGCGTGACACTGCAGCCTTCAACTTCTCTGGGGCCCAGAACATGTTCAACTCCATGATGGAAGGCGGCAAGATGCTAAGCGAACTTCCCAGGACCTACCAGGATATGGCCAACCTCGCGCCCCAATGGACAGAGGACCAGCAGAACAATTTCCTCGCAAGCCTTATCCGGATCTGGGAAGCGAAGCTTAATGAGCAGCTTCAGCGCGACGATATGAATGAAAGATACGACGACAGCATCGGCTGGGGCGACGTTATCGGCTGGCTGTTTTAAGGGGGTGACGACATGGCGGGAAAACTTCCAAGAAGTGGCATACTAACCAACGCGGTACTTGATTTCATCAACGGTGACCGAATGGCTAACGCTGAGGCCATGCGTCAGTCCCGGGCAACCGAACTGGGCATGCTTCAGCATTTGGTCCAGACGGCCTTGCAGAATTCAACTCCCGTTGCTGGTGAGGATCTTGATACCACCAGGCAGGCGTTTCAGAAATACGATATGCCTTTTGATCCTTACAACATCCAGGCACGTCAGGGGATGCTCAAGTCTCTTGTTCCCGCAATAACAGAGTACGGGATGGTAGACCCATCTGTGGCCCAGTCGCTTGCTGGGTCACAGACCCAGGGTGACATTGCCCAGTTGATGGCAGGTTCGGGCGGGGCAACCCAGCAACTTGCGCTTGCCAAACAAGCCCTTGCTATGTTGGGGCAGGGTCCCAGCTACTCCGCTCTTTCGACTCAACCCAACGCTGACGAGTTGATGGCCAATCTCTACAGTGACCCCAGTGGGTTGCTGGGTGGAATCATCCGCGGCACCGGTGCGTATGACCAACAGGCATTCAATCGGGATTTAGCACTGCGCCAGGCTTCCGCCCGTGGTGGCGGCAGTGGTGGCAGCAGCGTCCCGGGCATATTCGATCAAATAAACGGTATGTTCAGCGGCGTGGTGGACAACCTTACCAAGGTCTACGGCGAAGGTATGGTCCCCCCGGAGCAGCGTACCAGCGCACTGATGGCCATGGCAGGAGAAGGGGTTTCCCTGTTTGCGTCCAACGCAATGAAACTGGGAGGCCTTTCCGAGGAGGAGGCTACTGAAAAGGGTATCCAGGCAGTATCCAAGATTCTTTCCTCCTGGGGTCTGGACGCCAATGTTGTCCGAAAGAACCTGGACCTGGCTTTCAATCCTGATCCCAAAGACAAGAACCCTCCCAAGACTTCCGAGGGCGGAGGCCAGCAAATAAGCCCCGACAACCTTCCCAAGGATCTTGTCGATAAGATCCGGAAGGAAGCCGAGCGGCTGGCCGACAGGGACATTGCCAACATGCCAAGTTTGGTCAAAGAACACATGACACCCAACGTCAGAAACGACAAGATAGCTGTGTACTATGCACACCTTTTGAGAATCGCTCACAGGCAGATTCAACAGGGATACGACCCCAAGGACGTCAGGGTCAACCTGGATCCAAGGGAAGCCCCGCTTAAACTCAAGTCCCCCGAAAATACTGGCTACTACAGATAAGGAGTAATCCCATGACACAACAAAATACGACCGATTGGGACGCTATCGAAAAGATAGCGTTATCGATGGCCAATGGTGTTACTGACGGACGGGTGACAGGTGATGACTACTTATCCGCATTTACCGCCGGCATCGGAGATATATTCTCTGGTGCCGGCAGTGGTTTAGGCTGGCTTGAAGCCAAGGCACCGGCACTTCCGTTCAAGAACGTCAGCGAAGCCCTTAAGGCCATTGGGGCAAGTATCTCAGATCCACAGCAATACGATTTGCCCGACGAGGGCGCCCACCGGCTGTTTCTTCAGGGCGCAAGGTCACTTCCCAACACACTTATGCTCATGCTCCCTGGTCTGGGGGCAGCGGGGTTGGCTACCAAGGCTTTTGGAGGCGGCAGGATTCTGGCTGGTATCGCAGGTGCGCTGGGTTCCCGCCCCATTGAGAGTATGTACAACGCCGGCGAGACTTTCGACGAAGCAAAGGCCAGAGGGCTTACCGACGATGAGGCAATCGAGGCCGCTAACTATGTCTTCAAAGAGGACTTCAAGTCTGGGGCTATCATCGATGCGTTTCAGTTCGGACTGACTTTCGGCAAACTGTTTAAAGGTGCCAAAGATGTTCCGGTTGACAAGATCGCGAAGCAGGCCGTTGGCAAACTGAAGCCGTTTACAAAAGCCGTGCTTGCCAAACTTGGTATCTCGGCATTTGATGTTGTGTCGGAAGGTATAGAGGAAGGCCTGCAGGCCATACACCAGATTGATGCCCTGGAAGGTAAGGGTACCGGTGGGTGGGATGATCCCAGGGTTGTAGAAGCCGCGCAGGTTGGCGGGCTCATGGGCGGCGTATTTGGTGGCGTGGGCGCCATTTCAGAGGCTGCTCAGAACGCATGGAATAGGCCGGATCCTGTGTCAGTAAGTCCTCCGGTCACTCCCCCTTCTGGACCCTCACCCCTTCTTCTCCAGGCTGAAACACCGTCCACCATCTTGGAGAACAACCGGAAGAATGCGTGGATAGTTTCCCCTACCGGGGAAGTCACGATGCCCGGTCAGACGCGTCCACCGATTCCGCGGATTGGTCCCGGCAATGTTGCCGGTTTACTTCCCCCGGCGTTCCAACGCCCGGGCGAATTTATCGGCCGCGAGAACGGGCCCGCAACCGCACCTCTCCCCGTCCCCGAACGTAACCGTATTGATAGGGTGGGGCAGGTACCCCCGATAAACGTCGACCAGGATAACCGTACCGTTCTTGGCAACCTCCCGCAGATTGAGGCAGAGGAAGCCAGGATTGAAGCCGAGATAGCGGAACGTGCCAAGTCTGACGAGCGTATTGGGATCCAGGTTGTTCACAAGGGTAACCCTGGACGGATTATCAACATAGACGAGAAGGCAAACCGGGCTTCGATTCGTTTTAGCGATGGCAAGACCCGGAACTATAAACTCTCCTCCTCCTGGTTGCAGGATCAGATTAAAACTGTCCTGGCTAATCAGGGCGGTGTTGCTGTGGGGCAGCCCTATACTACCCCGGAGGTGACTGCCGAACCTCAACGCACACTTGCACTGCCTCTAGGCGATATGCCGGCTGCGCTGTTACCGGAACGTACGGTTCCCCAAGAAACAGTGGCACCAGAACCTCGGGTTGAAGAAACTGTGCCCCAGGGTGTTGAACCTCAGAGTCAAGAACAAGTGCGCGCCGTTCTTGAGAAGCGACTTCGCGGAGACGCGCTCGAAAACGCTGTTGACCTTGCCCGGGATTTACAGGAAAAGGGTGGGGTTATAGATGAAAACGGCAGAGCGGTGCTTTACCACAGAACCACTGCTTCTAACGCGCAGGCCATTATTGCCGACCAGGCAATGACCAGTAAAGAGGATGGTTTATTCTTCGGTACTCAGCCAACCGGTCAGATCGAGGGTTACGGTGAAGCTGTTGTTGAGGTGTCAATACCCTTAGAGCAGATAGAATTAAATGACATCTTTACAAATGAAGCGCACGTCAGAATGCCTACCCGCAGCATCGGGAAAAAGGTTGCCGTCGAAGCCAGAATCCCCGTCAGTCAGAACCTTGAGGCCGAGGCCGTTGTGCCCCAGGCTGCAGAACCACAGGCAGAGCCACAGTCAGAGGTATTCGCTAAACGAATTAAAGAGGCACAACGAGCTAATATTGAACGGATTGCAAACAAGAAACTTTCTCCTAGACGACAAACCTTTGTCGACAATATGACCAAGAGACTGCAAAAAATTGCCTACGATAC
>Ga0334882_1003313_pt1 | contig 14896 bp, 9 predicted proteins | sample GraSluR1_MG_5_FD_207226 | JGI IMG/M metagenome (GOLD analysis project Ga0334882, IMG submission 207226) | Sludge microbial communities from methane-producing bioreactor in Wageningen University, Netherlands - Granular Sludge_15_04-R1 | ecosystem: Engineered > Bioreactor > Anaerobic > Unclassified... | reverse complement strand
ACGGTCCGGGTGCGACGGATGAGCGGGCCCGCATCGTTGTGAGTAATGGTCTGACCATCCATCACGAGATACCACACCGCCGTGTAGACTTCCTCAGCGATCTGTCCACCAATCGCGTGAACGAAGGTCTCCTCCGGCACCAGCAGGCGCTCGGCAAAGGCGCGCGGGCGGAAGAACCAGAAGGCGTCCTGAGGATCGGTCGCCTGCCAGACACCGGTGAAGCGTACAGGGATCTGGATGCTCCTCACAAAGCCATCATCCGCACGGACACGCAGATAGGCGATGTAGTCCTCTCCGACCTGGGCCCCCAACGCCACAGCCAGATCCTCGTGGATCATCGCCTCGACAGGCTCACCTACGTCGAGGCTCGTCACGTTGGGGAAGTGCCCTTCGGTGATCGTCACATGGTCCTGAAGGTCGCTGATGAAACCGAATCCCGCCCAGACCAGGGGTGATACCGTACTGTCAAAGGCTGTGGTCTCACCGGGAAAGAGCCCAAAGGGCTCTGTAGCCGCGTAACGTACGACGAACTGCGGGGGCAGACCGAACTGGTCAAGCGCTTCTTCCGAGAGGTAGGCGTCAACCGCAGCGACATCACTCCATCCCTGGGGTCCGTAGATGCTGCCGTCGTAACGGAAGAGGAAGGTGAAAGGCGGGATCTCATCCGCGACACCCGTCTCCTGCGCGATGTTGCGCATAAAGACTCGGTGATAAACCGCGTCTGCATAGATCGGAATGCTCATCATCAAGCCGATGGCGACCACCAGCCCTGCTGTGGTGGCAACCACGAGCCAGGGCTGGGAGGTCACCCGCTTGACGACCACAACAACGATCGCGCGCAGACGATAGAGAACGTGCATAGAGCTTAAGCGACCTGCAGACCGCTAAGGCGCAACAACGAGTTGTCCTTCCTCGAGGCCCTCAAGGATCTCCAGACGGTCGGTGGCGCGAATCCCCACCCGCACGTCGACACGTCGTTGTGCGCCACCGTCCTGGATTACAACAAAGGAGCGCCCCTCAAAGGTCCGCACAGCTTGCGGCGGAAGCCACAACGTATTTTCCGATCTCTCCAGCTCGGTGGTCAACCGCAACCGGTCACTGATCTCGAAGCCCTCAGCCGCTAGGTCGAGGTTGTCCAGCGTGATGCGCACTGACGAATCCTCGTCGGTCAACAGACCGTCCTCGGTGCGACCACCACTCCCGTAGGGATAGGGCAAGCGGCGAATGACGCCGCTCCACTCCTCACCGGGCGAGTTCACGAACTCCGCCGTCACCGTCATCCCCTCGCTCAGTTCGCGCATCTCGCTATCCGCTAAGTCAGCACTCACCTCAAGCTCGGAAGGGTCGGCGATCAGCATCTGAGGCGCATAGCCCTGCACCTGACGACCCTCAAGAATACTGAGTTGCAGGATCACGCCATCAAACGGGGCGACGATACGGGCGTCGTTCAACTGGTCGCGTAACCGATCCAGCGACAACAGGGTCCGGGTGAGCTCCAAGCCCGTCTCGACTTCGGTAAGCCGCATCCGGGCCAGATCCAGATCCATCTGAGCGAGCTCAATGTCATAAACGACGCGCTGCGCAGCTCGCATCACATCGGTGTACTGCGCCTCGGCGAGCTCCAGCGCCCGCTCGGCCTCCAAGACACCATTGGCATAGGCCTCCCGGACCTCTTCGCGCTCCCACGACCGGTCGAGGGACTTGTTGTACTCGTCCTGAGCATCGGCAAGCCGGGTGCGAGCGCGCTCCAGGTTGATGCGCGCGTTGACGATCTGTGATTGGCTGGAATCGGCCTGCAACTTGGCCAACCGTAGTTCCGCAGCACGCACGCTGTTGGCGGCTTCGGTCACGCGACGGTCATAGTCCATCTGCACCCCGACCGTCTCTGCCTCTTGCTGCGTGATCTGGTTTCTCAGATCAGTGACCTCAAGCTCGGCCAGCACATCATCGGCCTGCACCTCGTCACCGCGGCGCACGAGCACGCGATCAACATAACCCCCGGTCTTGAAAAAGAGCTCCTGCTCTCTGACGGGCGCGACGCGGCCCGCAAACTGAAGCTGTCGCACCACATCACCGCGCTGTACCTCATAGGTAGGGTTCGTCGGCACGATCGACGTGGGAACAGGCGTCGGCGTGGGTTCGGTAGCCCCATCACCGGATGAGCGCCCACCCGTCGTCGGGAGCGCGGCACACGCACCCAACCCGAGCATCAAGCCCACCGAAATCACAAGGGCCGCAAGCAACATCAGTCTCCGTCGGTTATGCATCATCAGGTAGCATCCTCCTCCAGATGTGGATCTTATCCCAGGTATCAATCATATCACGAAGCTGGGCAGATAGAAGTGACATTCATCGACTGGGGCCCTCTACGAAGGTCCCGGTGAACCCGATGACGGCTACAGCATCATCGGATTCACCAGGGCTATGACTAGGCGTGGGCTGCGACGCGGCGCCGCTCCCGAATCATCGCATATCGAGGCTCGATCTCGTTCTGGACCTCGTTGAGCTGTCGATAGAGACCTTCCTGAACGATCAACTCCTCATGGGTCCCCATCTGCGTGATACGGCTATCCTCGAGCACGACGATAGCGTCGGCACTGCGAATGGTCGAGAGGCGGTGAGCGATAATGAGCGTCGTGCGCCCGACCATCAACCGCTCCAGGGCCTCCTGAATGAGCAACTCGGTTTGCGTGTCCACAGCGGAAGTTGCCTCATCAAGAATCAGGACCGGGGCATCCTTCAGCACGGCCCGCGCGATCGCCAACCGCTGCTTCTGTCCGCCCGACAGCTTGACGCCGCGCTCGCCGATGACCGTCTCGTAACCCTCGGGCAGCGCATCGAGGAACTCGTGGGCGTTGGCGATCATGGCAGCCTCGACCACCTCACGTTCCGTCGCGTCGGGTCGCCCAAAGAGGATATTGTCGCGGGCCGTACCGTGGAAGAGGAAGACGTCCTGCAACACAATGCTGATCTGGCGACGCAGACTGTTGAGCGACAGATCGCGGATATCGTGACCATCCAGGGTGACCACGCCCTTCTGGACATCATAGAAGCGTGGGATCAAACTTGCCAGCGTACTCTTGCCGACACCCGTCGGACCCACCAATGCCACGACGTGGCCTGCCGGGATATCGAGATTGATGTCCTCCAATACCGGTTGACCATCCACGTAGGAGAAGCTCACTTCGCGAAGGCTAAGTTCGCCACGGGCCCTGCCCGGGAGCTTGATGGCATCAGAACGCTCGACGACGTCCGGTGCCTCATCCAGAAGCTCGGCGACGCGCTCCGCACCGGCCATTGCATTCTGGATGTTCTCCCACGCGCCGCTCAGCATCCTGACAGGCTGATAGAAGATGTTGAGGTAGAGGAAGAACGCCACAAGGTCCTCTAGGGGCAGTGTGCGCTGCAGCACCAACTGACCCCCGAAGTAGATCAGCACGATCGTCCCGAGCGACGACGAGAACTCGACAAAGGGATGGAAGGTGGCCATCAACCGTAGCGCCTGCAGGAGTGAGTCGCGATAGCGGCTGATATGATCCCCAATCCGTTCCGCCTCGATATCCTCACGTGTGAAGGCCTTGATCTCACGGATGCCCGAGAGATTGTCATTCAGCGTCGCATTCAGCTCACCCAGCTCTCTCTGGCGCTTACGGAAGGCCGGGCGCACATACTTGGTGAAACCGCGCGCTGCAAAGATGATCATAGGAATCGGGACCAGTGTGAGCAGCATCAGTCGCGGGCTGTATCCCAGCAGAATCACGGCGACACCGAAGAACATCAACACGTTGACGACGGTATCAGGGATCGCATGGGCGATCAACGTCTCAAACATATCGGAGTCGTTGACCATCCGCGACATCAGATCACCGGTCTTCTGATCCTCATAGAAGCGCAGCGACAACCGCTGCAGGTGCCGGTAGATGTCGCGACGCGCATCCGCCACAACACCCCACCCCGCGACGTGCGCAGCATAGCTGCGCATGAAGGTGAGGGCCGCGCGCACCAGGTAGAGCAACAGCGCGATGATGGCTAGGCGCCCGATCACCGCCACCAATCCCAACTGGCCGGGGTCGCCCTCACCCATAGTTGCCAGCCAGCCAATGAATCCTGACGAGGGCACGTACGTCGTCTCCTCCGAAAAGGGAATCTGAACAATCGCGATCATCTCACTGATGATCTGCGGATCGAAAAGCTGCACCGCGGTGAGCAGAAACATCGATAACACCGTGATGATCAGCGGTTTACGGTAATTCTTGGCGTATCCAAAGAGAAACTTCAGCGTTTTCATGCCTAACCTTATTCACCCCAGTTGTGATATAGACTTACCGACAGCGCGTGGCCGGTCTTCTTACGCGTCCCAAGAGGCGGAAGCATCCACAAACTGTCGCTCGTACAGCTCCCGGTACAGTCCATCGCGCAACAACAGCTCCTCATGGGTTCCCTGTTCGACGATCTTGCCTTCATCGATGACACAAATCATGTCGGCGTTGCGGATCGTGCTCAACCGATGGGCGATGACGACAGCCGTGCGCCCTGCCAACAGCCGCTCCAAGGCATCCTGAATCAACGCCTCCGTCATCGTATCGACACTTGAGGTCGCCTCATCAAGAATCAGGATACCAGGGTCTGCCAGGATCGCGCGCGCAATACACAGGAGCTGCCGCTGCCCGACCGAGAAGTTGACCCCGCCTTCCTGGATCTCCGTTTCATAGCCGTCCGGCAACCGATCAATGAACTCCGCGGCGTTTGCTGACCGCGCTGCCTCGCGCACGGCCTCGTCCGGGGCCTCCGGGTCGCCGAAGCGTATATTATCAGCAACCGTCCCAGGGAACAGGAAGGGGTCCTGAGGCACGATGCCCATCTTGCGCCTGAGTGAACGCTGGGCAATCTCGCGAACGTCAACACCGTCGATCAGCACGGCGCCATCCGTCACGTCATAGAAGCGCGCAATCAGGTTGGAAATCGAGGTCTTGCCGGCGCCGGTCGGCCCGACGAGCGCTATGGTTTGGCCCGGCTCGATCACCAGATCCACGTCGTGCAGCACCGTCTCGTCGGCGCGATAGGCGAAGGTGACCGAACGCAGCTCGACATGGCCCTCGATGCGCTCGACCTCGATCGCATCCGGTTTGTCGGGGACGCCGGGCTGCGTGTCAAGGAGCTCCAGAACGCGCTCGCCACCCGCCATCGCCTGTTGCATCGTCGTATACAGCTGGCTGAGTTCACGAATCGGCTGGAAGAACTGGGTCACATAAGACAGGAAGGCCACGATCACACCGAGCGTCAACGTCTCGTTGACAACAGCGCGCCCACCGAACCAGAGGACGACCGCCGTGGCCAAGGTACCCAGAAACTGCACGGTGGGCATAAAGACGAAGGACAGCGTCATAGCGTGCACGTGCGCATCCCGGTTGGCCCGGTTCACGACATCGAAGCGCTCCTGTTCCGAGCTCTCCTGAGCGAATGCCTGAATCACGCGAATGCCGGCCAGATCCTCGGCAAGATCTCCCACGACCCCTGCCACGGTGGCTCGCGTCTCACGGAAAGCCGCCTTCGCATGGCGCGCGAAGACCATCGTCGCACCGACCATCAAGGGCACCACGGTGAAGCTGAGCAGCGCCAGGCGCGGGCTCATCGACACCATCACGATCACGATACCGACCAAGGTCAGGATATCGCTGATGACCGTGATCAGGCCCTGAGAGAGCAGGTCATTGATGACACCGACATCGCTGAAGACGCGGGAGATCGTCACACCGATGATGTGAGTATCGTGATAACCCAGATGCAGATCCTGCAGATGGTGCACCAGCTTGCTCCGCATCTCCCCCAGCACCTGCTGCCCCGTCAGGGAGAGGATATACTGCTGAATGGCGGATGAGACGTAAAGGCCGATGAAGGCCACCAGCGTGATGACCGCGATGCGATCCAATCCGGGGATATCGCCGACCGTGATATGCTCATCGATAGCCACCTTGACCAGATAGGGAACGACCAGCCCAAGAAGGGATGAGATCGCCGTCAACACGGAGGCCAGCACCATCTTGTGCCAATGCGGCTTAAGGAAGCCCAACAGACGCCCCACAACGTGAGGATCGAAAGCTCGACCGAGCTCTTCCTCCTCTTCGCCGAAGCTGCGCAGTATGCCGCCCGGCCCGCGGCCCACACTTGTCCTTCCGATAGAGAAACTCATCTCAGCGCCCCCTCTCGCCGGCCACGGCAGGTTCCGGTCTCTCGTCGCGACCGTCGCCCGCTCGACGCATCGCTATCAGTTCCTCGACCTCCTGGGGACGCAACTGATGCTCGTAGATGTCCGCGTAGAGACCCGATGTCTTGAGTAGCTCATCGTGCGTCCCCTTGGCGACCACCTTACCCTTATCCAGCACCAGGATCTGGTCCGCCATGCGCACGGTGCTGAGACGCTGCGCGATCACAAACGAGGTCCGTCCCTGCATCAATCGCTCCAGCGCCTTCTGAATCAGACGCTCGGTTTCGGTATCGACGCTCGACATCGCATCATCGAGAATCAGAATCCGCGGATCCTTGAGCAACGCGCGCGCGATGGCGATGCGCTGTTTTTGCCCACCGGAGAGGGTTGATCCCCGCTCGCCGACGCGCGTCTCATAGCCGTAAGGCATCTCGAGGATAAAGTCGTGCGCCTGTGCCGCCTTGGCAGCCTCGACAACCTCGTCCTCGGTCGCATCAGGGCGGCCAAAGGCGATGTTCTCGCGGACGCTCGCCGCGAACAGGGTCGTCTCCTGCAACACGATGCCGATCTGATCGCGCAAGGAGTTCAGGGTCACATCGCGCACATCGTAGCCATCGACCTTCAACGATCCCTCGGTGACATCGTAGAAGCGGGGGATGAGGTTGATGATCGTCGATTTCCCCGACCCCGTGGTGCCCAGCAGCGCGATGATCTCACCGGGTTCGGCCCCCAACGAGACCCTGTCCAGGACGATACGTCGACCGAAATAAGCAAACGAGACCTCCTCAAAGCGGACACGCCCCTCGATCGACGGCAGCTCCACGGCATCCGGTGACTCGCGGACCTCCGACTCGGAGTCCAGGACCTCGAAAATGCGCTCACCGCTGGCGGCAGCCTCGGTGACAAAGGGAACCAAGCGGCCCAGCGTCCTGACGGGCCCGGCAAGCTGGCCCATGTAGGAGGAGAAGGCGACCAGGCCTCCCAACGTCAAGGCCCCTTGCGCCACCAAGCGGCCACCGTACCAGATAATGAAGATCGTCAGAAGGTTGGTGATCAGCACCACCAACGGATCGTTGATCGCTCGGGTCAGAGCCGCCTGACGCGCGGACACCAGCCAATCCAAGTTCTGTTCGTCGAAGCGTTCGATCTCTGCGGCCTCTTGGGCAAAACCCTTGACCACCCGTGCGCCGCGCAGATTCTGCTCCACCCACGAGGTCATATCCGAGATCTTGTCACGAATCGAACGCCACACAGGACGCATATGCTTAGAGTAGAGATAGGCCTGGACGACGAGAACGGGAATCGCCAGCAAGGAGAGCAACGCCAACCGCGGATTCATCAGCAGGACGACAATTGCTGTCGATACCAGCATGACGGCGCCTTCGATGAGGCGCATCGATGCACGCCCATTGAGAAAGCGAACGCGATCGACATCGTGCATCATGCGCGCCAGCAGCTGCCCCGCCTCAGTCCGATCATGATAGGAAAAGGAAAGCGACGAGACCTTGTGGTAGATCTCATTGCGTAGATCATAGGCGACGTTCTGCGATCCCTGCTCAATCCACCTGCCCTGAAAGTAACTCAGAACCCCTTGAGCGATCGAGAGCCCCAGCAATGCCGCCACCATCCAGCTGAGATATGTCACGTCACGATGCTCGATGCCGCGATCGACGATCTCACGAATGAGCTGAGGGTTGAGCAGCGAGATAGCGTTGATGGCGAACAGCAGGACATAGCCCCCCAACGCGTAGCGCCAATGTGGGCGCAGGTACTGAAAGCAGCGCCACAGTATTCGCACATCGGTAGGTCGCTTTTCCGACGTCTCTCGGTTACTCGTATTCTTGCGCATCTATCTCCATAACCCCTATCAACTTGGAAAACGCTTCGTCAACCAAGACCAACTCGTCGTGCGGCAGCGTCTTTATTTTCTCGCGCAGCAGAGGAATCCCACCCGTGGGCATCTCGTCAGCAAGCTGCAGGCCCTCCGGTGTGAGCTCCACGAATACCACTCGTGAGTCGACCGTGGATCGTCGCCGCATCACGTAACCGGCTTCCTCCATCCGCGAGATCAGTTCCGATGTTGAGCTGGTACTGATAAACATGTAGTCACTGATCTGACCAATCGTCAGGGGCCCCTCCTCGTGCAGATAGCGCAAGGTCGAGAGCTCCCGCCCCCTGACACCCTGGCACTGCAGATTACGACTGTAACGTCGCAAGTAACGATAGAGAACGATGAACTTCTGAATCGCCTCCAAAGCCAGTGTGTCTGCACTCTGATTCACATGCGCCCCCTTGTCGAGCCCTCAACGGACGACGAGACTCCCGCAGTATACTTCGCCCCCGAATATTTCGGTGCCGAAGTATGTTACACGACAACACCACCTACGTCAAGCAAGTGGGGAAAGGGCGATCGCATTTAGCTTTCTACGAGTCGCAAGGGACAACAGCAAAGACACCGCTGCATCCGACGCCCCGGGAGGCGATTTTGGGGAGGGATCCGGGGCAACTACGGCGACGACCACAGTTGCCCCGGTGGTGAGTCCTACATGGCTGCCAGCTCGCCGAAACCGACGTGGCCCAGTGCAGCGTGGAATGCGGCGCGACGATCGGAAGGCAGTGCCGCGCGGGGCCGACGGGGTTCGCCGCAGTCGAGCCCCAGCACACGAAGCCCCTCGAAGAGCGCCCCGAAGATGCCGAAGTCCAACAGAACCCGCGTCACGCGGTTGGCCCGTCCCTGCAGGTCACGCGCCGCAAGTGCATCCCCAGCCTCCCAGGCGGCCCGCATCTCGCGATAGGCACCCGGCATCAGGTTGAGCGTACTCCCAATCGCCGCCGGAGCGCCCGACATCGCCGCGAAGAGACACTGTTGATCCATCCCCGAGAAGATGGTCCATCCCGCGTCCTGTAGATTGACGATCGCCTGAAGCTCAAACATATCGGGGCCTGTGTACTTGGCTCCCCCGATGTTGGGGATGCGCGGAAGTAGCTGGGTCATCAGCGAGAGCGCATCGGTCTCGCCGCCGAAGAGATAGGGATAGAAGGGCAGGTCGGGCACGGCGGCAGCGATGGCCTCATAGTGAATGAAGGTCTCGGCAATGCCGGAGCCGAACGGCGGCAAGATACTCGCCACGCCGTCTGCCCCGACCTCCCGCGCGTGGACGGCCAGCTCGACAGCATGGCGTGTCGCTACGGCGCCGACGTGGACGATCACCGGCAGGCGCCCCGCTACTTCATCGATCACCGTCTCGACCACCTGGCGGCGCTCCGCGACGGAGAGGAACACCCCCTCGCCTGTCGAGCCGCAGAGGTAGAGTCCATCAATGCCCTTCTCCATCAGGTAGGCCGTCAACCTCCGCAGCATCGACACGTCGACGCCACCATCGAGCGTGGACGGCGTCAACAGCGCAGGCCACGTACCACAGAACCGGCGTGCCATCGCGCTCACACCTCGTCCGGATGCAGCTTCGCCAGCCGGTCGGCGTGGTGCGCGCGTTCCGTGGTCTGCAGCCGCTCGAGATAGGCCGGCAGCTGATAGCGGGTATGCGAGGGGCCGCCTTCGCGCAGCACGGTCATCAGCGGATCGATGTTCGTATCGCTCTTCAGCATCATCGTGTGCTGCCAGTCCGTCAACATGCCCATCGCCCTATCGACCAGCTCGGGATGTGCTCCCGCGAGATTGACCTGTTCGTAGGGGTCCCGGGTGAGGTTGAACAGCATCACGGGCTCGAGGTTCTTGTGTCCGTCGTGGTAGGTCCGCAGACAGATATACGACTCGCCTTCGTGCTCGAAACGCACACCACGCTGAACCGACCATGCCCCCTGGCTCGTCACCAGGTAGTCGCGGCCCGCGCTCTCGCCGGCCCTGAACGCCTCGGCAAAGGAGACGCCGTCCCAGTTGTCGGGCACCTCTCCCCCGACCAGCTCAATCAGGGTCGCGGCCCAGTCGAAGTGGTAGTGCAGTGCCGCGTCGACGCGCCCCTCATCGGTCAGACCGGGCCAACGAATCAGCAGCGGCACCCGGCAGACCGAGTGATCCGCCGTCTGATGATCACCCCAGATGTCGAACTCCCCCTGGGACTCGGCGTGGTCGGAGCTGACGATGATGACCGTGTCCTCCAGGACGCCGGCCTGCTCCAGGGCCGCCAGCAGCTTGCCGACCCAGAGATCAGCGTACCAGATGCCGGTGTCGTAGCCATCGATCCACCGCTTCACCGCCTCCATCGAATCCAGCTGCTCGGGCACCCGCGGCCAGGCCTCGGTCGAGGTCGCGTCGTAACCGCCCGGCTCCTGGGCGCTGTGGGGCCCGAAGCTCGCCCAGGCCCTCTGGTGCATCTCCTCGGTCATCCACGCGGGCAGAGCGTCTGTCTCAAAAGGGTTACCAAACTCCATCGGCGTGCGGTACGGCGTGTGCGGGTCCCAGACATTGACGTGGAGGAACCAGTCGTCCTGGGTGCCGTGCCGCTCGATCCAGTCCATCGCCGTCGGCACAACCTCCTCAGCGCGCTCCAGCCCACCCTTGCCGGGATTGTGCATCTCACGGTACCCCGCATACCACTCCCAGGCGGAGTGGCGTTCGCCAAAGGGGCTGACCGTCACGGTGTAGAGACCCGCGCGTCGCAACGCGCTCATCCACGAGGTAGCGTCATAGGAGTCACGAAAGCCACGCGGACAGCCGTCGTTGAACGGATCGGCGGACGACCCCATATGTCCGACGACGCCGGTGCGGAAGCCGTGACGCCCACTCCACAGCGCCGTGCGCGACGGCAGGCAGGGCGCGTCGGTCACGTAGTTATTCTCGAAGCGCACCGCCTGCTCCGCAATCCGGTCGATGTTGGGGCTGGTGTTCCGATGATAGCCGTAGCATCCAAGATGATCAGGCCTTAATGTATCGATGTCGATAAAGAGCACACGCATACAAAACCTCCTAGTGCAGGATATGGACCACGAGCTTACTGCCACCATCGACCAAGAGCGGTTGAGCAAAGTCGAGCCCGCCGGCGATCGAGTCACAGGCAGGGGCCGATCCGCAGTACGACACCCCGCCGATCGCCTCCGGCGACAGGAATGGCAAGCGCAGCGCACTCAGCGTCAACACCCCTTCGATCACGTGCAGCTCGGCGCGGTCAGGGGTCAACACGAAAGTACCCCAAGCCGAGTCGAGCGACCACAGGCAGCCAAACCCGCCCTCGCCGGTCATGATGGGATCGAAACCTATCTGCCCCTTCACCATATCGAAGCTGAAGCCGCTGAAAGCGTTGAGCAGCGCATAGCTCGCCATCGACCGAGCGTAGTTACTGCCGCACTCGAACTCGTTCCAGGGGTTGCGCCGCTCACCGTCATAGCGGTCACGGACTGCCGTCACCACCGCCATCCCCTCCTCCACCAGGCCTCGCTGGATCATGTGAATCGCCGCAGCGTACTCAAATCCGTGCATGGCCTCCTGCGCATAGGGGACGGGGATCGTCGGCTTATTCCGCCCCGCGGGCCACTCACAGATCACCAGGCCGGCCTCGTCATTCAGCCCAAAGACCCTACAGGGGTTGAAATAGGCGCCCAGGGGATCCTTGAAGTTGTAGCGATAGATCGCAGCGAGGGCTGCCTTCGTCTGCTCAGGATCGAAGAGGTCCCCCAGGCCATAGAGATTCGCGTGCCACTGCGCGAGCACCTGATCGATGCCGCAGCCCTCGCCGATCTGGTATTTGAGTTCGCCGTGCTCGTCATCCCAATAGGCTTGCATCGTCGCGCCGACCATCGAGCCGCCACCCTCAGAAAAGGGAGCCAGGACGGCGCGGTCCTCGAGGTCGACCTGCTGGATGTAATACTCCCCGTTGAAGAGATGTGCATCCACCCACGCCCTGCCCCGTTCGAAGATCTGGTGATACTCAGCGGCGCTCTTCTCCTCGCCGAGGTGCTCTGCCATCTCCGCGCCGGCCTTCAGCGCCCCGAGGTAGAAGCCGGTCAGCCAGGCATTGGGCCCAAAGAGCTCCATATCCAGGGTGTGGTGTTGGCGCCCCGACAGGACCCCCGTCTTCTCAGGATCCCAACGATCGGGATTCTGCTCCGACCATGCAAACTCGATCGACCGCTTGACGGCGGGCCACAGCGAGCGCAGCCATGCCGTGTCGCCGCTGATCTTCCAATCGCGGTAGACCTTCATCACATTGCCGAACTGACCATCGGCGCAGGGCCGGAAGTCCGAGGGCCCCACGCCGAGCGGCAACTGCAGCCGGAAGGGCATCGCACCATCCGGACGCAGGTTGTGGGCGTAATCCGCCTCGCGCATCGAGCGCTCGAGCGCCGGGAAGAGGAAGGGCAGCGCCTGAGCATAGTTCCATACGTGGGTGCACGACCCCTCACAGCAGCCCGCATCGGGATGGCACCCCTCGAAACCGTAGAAGGTTCCGTCCTCCAGGCGCATCACCGTGGGGCTCTTGAGGATCGAGAGGTTGGCAGAGACAGCGTCAAGCGCCGCCGGCGGCAAGCTGGAGTTGAACAAAGCGTCTTTGAAAGCCAGCGTCTTGTCGTAGAGGCAGTCCCAGTAGCCCAGGGCGTAGCGGGCGGTGGCCTCCGAATCGCGAAAGTGGAAAGCGTAGTAGTTGCGCCAGCGATTCTCGACCCCCGCCCGGCAAGCGCATGCATCGGCACCGGGATTCCAGTCGTTCTCGCGGTTCGGAAAGTGCCAGGCGATGACGAAGCGCACGCGCCCCGTCTCGCCGGGGGCGACATGGACACGGACCGCCAGCGTAGCGGCGTTGTCCCGTCCCGCCTCGCCTATGGGATAGGTACGGTTCTTCAACACCCCAGGCGACGCAAAATCGTGCCAGTAGACCTCGAGGTTGTCGAACCAGCGCCCCCGGAACCAGTATTCCTGATAGCTGACATCCTCAGGTGTCACCGAAGCCGGTCCGGTCGCCAACGTCAGGGTGCCGTAGTCCAGGGCTTCGGGGTCCTGGTCGGCTGCGCTCAGATGAATCCAGTGCGCACGATGCGTCCTGTGATAGACATTGCGGTTCTCGGCGGGTAGAGGGTTATGCAGCGTCGCGGCAAGTGTATAGTCGAGGGGCCGATCGGTCGGGTTCTCCACTGCGATCTCGAAAAAGGCAGCCGGCAGCCCCGAGTCACGATCGTTGAGCGGGATGAAGGGATTGAAGGCCGTCATCGTCACCCGGCCCGGGAAGGTGTCATCCACGAAGCTCAAGTCAGCGATCGGGAACTGCCCCCGGAAGACCGTCTCCCGAAAGTGCGGGACGCCGGTGAGATACTCGCGAGGCGGCCCGAAGCCGAAGCTCTGAAAGCGCCCGGCCCTGAGGTTACCGCTGTAGGGGGGATGCAGGTCACCGTGCAGAACGCGTGCATCCACGACCTCGCCGTCACGCTCGGCCTTGATCGCGAAGTGCGAGAAGCCGTTGACGCTGCCTTTATTGGGGTGATTGAAGATCTCCCAATCGATCAGGCGCCCGTTACCGGCCAGTCCGATACAGCCGGTGCCGATGCCGCCCAGCGGAAAGGAAATCTCGTGGGTCTTGCTGCCGCGATAGACGAAGTGTTCGTCAGTCATCATGTCCCCTTGTTCGTAGTCTGAAGCATCCTGACGATTATAACCGTGAGCAAGGGGGACGCAACGAGTAAGCTATCAGGCACCGATTAGCGCCACGCCACCGCCATCAGATGACTGCCGATGCCGAGCAGCGATGGCACCTCCTCGAGGTACCGCGCGACCCGCAGCAGGATCTCCCGACGCTCCGGGTCCTGCCAGCGCTCGTCGAAGTCCGGCATCAACCATCCGGGGCCCTCGATGTTCAGCAGGCGACAGCCCCGGAACCCCGCGACCTCAACCTCGGACGCGAGTTCATCGGGACGGTGAAAAAAGGCCGTAGTGAAGTAGGGACGATCATCGTGGGGGTTTCGATGCTGCCCGTCCACCAGGTCGCGCTCGACGATGGCGACGAAGTCCGGGTCCGCCAGCGTCTCAAGGAGCAGTCCGTCCAACGCCGAAGCGTAGCGGGTGATCCCCGCTGCCAGCAGGACACCACCCGGCTTAAGGATGCGATGGGCCTCTTCCAGCGCGGCAAGCCGGTCGGCCCGCTCGGTGAGATGGTAGAGCGGACCCAGCAGCAGCACGGCGTCGGCACTCGCCGAGGCGGCGCCCAATGCGCGCGCATCGCCGACCGAGCAGCTCGCCAGAGGATGTGCAGGCTGAAGCTCCGATGCAGCCCGAGCCTGCTCGATATGCAACGGCATAGCGTCCACCAGGTGAACGGCATACCCCTGCGCCGCCAGCCGGCAGGCATACACGCCCGGCCCGCCCCCCACATCGTAGACGACCACGGACGGCGGCGGCAGGAAGCGCGACAGCAGCTCGGTCGTGCGTGCGAGCTCCAGTCGGCCCAGGCCCCGGAACAGACGTGCGGCTTCGCTGCCCCGCTCATAGAAAGCCACCATCTCAGGTGGAAACGGCGCCTCATGTTCGGCGTTCATCGTCAACCTCCTCACTTGCTTTTCGTGCTGACCTCGTAGAGCGCAAAGGTCAGGGGATGGGGTAGGGTGAAGCGAGCTTCGCCTTTCTCGCCGACGGTCACATCGTTACCGCTGCCGACGACGTGCCTCAAGAGAGTCCCCGGGCGGACATCCCCCCAGAGAGATATCCCCGCCGCGGGTCGTTCGTTGAGCTCGCGGAAGACCAGGACATAG